>Ga0172369_10008398_pt1 | contig 11725 bp, 11 predicted proteins | sample LakKiv25m_FD_114539 | JGI IMG/M metagenome (GOLD analysis project Ga0172369, IMG submission 114539) | Freshwater microbial communities from Kabuno Bay, South-Kivu, Congo - kab_022012_11.25m | ecosystem: Environmental > Aquatic > Freshwater > Lake | place: Democratic Republic of the Congo... | reverse complement strand
TATATAAATCTTTCGGTCGATTTTTATTGTGATAAAAACGGAAAGAAGAGAAGGAAAAAATGAAAAATATGGTCTTAGAAAATCAGATTAAACCCTAGGATTTTGCGAAGGTTGGGTTTAAAAACTAAAGATTTATGATTTGGATAGAGCAGGCATTTGGATAGGTGTGTGTTATATTAGGATTGATATTGAAAATATTGCCTGCTCATCCTCCTAATTATTATCATGGTATATAAAGATTTTTAACATCCAAAATGAGCATAATTATAACAGTTATACTGAGCATAAAAACCTAATGACATCTTTATATCCTTCTAAATACATTTGATAATTGGATAGATCAATAGGGTGTGATCAAAATTCAGGATGGGTGGTGAATCTCCTTTCACCACCCGGTTACAAATAGTCAAAAAGAGAATTTGAAAGCCTTACGATCAAACAGTTATTTGCAATATTGAAAACAAATTTGAACATAAGATCTGGAAAAAGTAGCCATTTTTCTCGAATTAAAGCATTTTTCATCTTCAGAAATCCTCAACTTGATAGCGCTCCTTATTTCTCCTTATACATTCATAGGTAATATAATGACTAGCTACAAAGTAATGGTAAAGGATGTTATCAAACAAGCGGATATCCTTCTTGAGATCATAGATGCCCGGTTTCCGGACGAGACACGAAACCACGAAGTGGAACGTGATGTCGCGCGTTCAAAGAAGCCATTGATAATAGTTATCAACAAATGCGATCTTGTATCAAGGGAAATACTTGAAGAAACAAAATCACGCCTGTTAAAAATTGCCCCTACGGTATTTGTGTCAAGTAAAGACGGATTTGGAAAAACAATGTTAAGACAAATGATCCTTATAAATGCCGGCATAAAGGGACGTGATATACTGGTCGGCACCCTTGGATACCCAAATACGGGAAAATCGTCGGTTATCAATGCCGTATCCGGGAGACACTCAGCACCCACGTCCCCGATATCTGGCCATACAAAAGGAGTCCAAATTATAAATGCAGGTTCGCGCATCAAGTTTATCGATACTCCGGGAGTGATACCCTTTGGTGAGAATGACCAGTATATACAGGGTATTCTTGGGGTGAAAAGTGCATCACACCTGGAGGACCCCATTGGTGTTGCATTGAAAATAATTGAGAAAATGTTCGTCCAGAACAAAACGATCCTTGAATCCTTCTATAATATAACAATAGAAGGACAGGATTCCTATGATGCGCTTATACTCATAGGAAGACAGTGCAACTACCTTCAGAAAAAGGGTCAGGTTGACGAATCAAGAGCAGCTATGAAGATAATCGACGATTGGCAGAAAGGGGCGCTTATGAATGGATCACTTTAACTCTTCCAACTTTGCCATCTTCCAGTTCGACCTTTATTCCATTTGGATGATATGAAGAATTGGTCAAGATCCTCTTAACAATCCCACGGGTTATTTTACCGCTCCTCTGGTCTTGCTTTAAAACGATCCCAACACTTGCTCCCGGTTTTATATTTTCCCGGTTTGTACCTTTTTCCATAGTGAAATGTTAATTCATGGTTATATAAACTATCAATATGTTGTATATTCAGGGAAAATCGTTATCTGGTATTCATCTGAAAATAATTCAGTTCCGTCAACTATGGCATACGCCCTAATGTAAATAGTACTGCTCCTGGGCAAGTTCAATTTCTCTGTAAATTCGAATGGGGTTTTTCCTGTCATCGATGTCGTATTGTGGGAATAATCAGTCGTGCTCGCATTCCCTTTCTTGAAATCCCATAAAATCTCCGTTTTATCAATATTACCTGTCGTCCCACCTGATACTTCCCATTTTACTGCAAAATCTGCTTTTTCAACCGCTCTTTTGGGTATGGATGTGATTTTTATTTCAGCAGGTGATCCAATGGAAATGGGTGTACCGGGTGCAGGAGTCACTGCTACCGTGGGAACAACCGTAGGCACCAATGTTGGTTCAGGAGTTGTTGAACGTGGCTGGCTCACGCAACCGGAAAGGATCAACGATGAAACTATAACAATATATACTATATAATTAGTTCTTTTTCCCCGAATCATAAATTCCACTGGAATATTATTCATACCTGCGGGTATTTAAGCCAGTCGGACAATATTTTTATAGCCTTGTTGAATGCTGCGGTCGCGGCCACGGATATTAAGTCAAAGATTCCGTTACGTGAAATCATATAAAAAATCCGTAACGGGTATTACAAAAAAATTCCCGCAACGGTATTCCCTCCAAAACCCCCATCAAATCATCCGCATAAACCTCACCCTAATATACTCCCCAATCCATTCTTAGCCCATAATGCCCCCTATCTTCGAAATTCTCCATAAGGACTGCGCCGGTCGCATCGGACGGCTTGAAACGAGACATGGTGTTATCGAAACGCCAACCATAATGCCGGTTGTTAATCCCAATATCCAGACCATTAAACCTTCTGAACTTCGAAAATTCGGCGCCCAGGTCATAATCACAAATTCATACATTATTTACCGCAAGCCAGAACTCAGGGAGCGCGCCCTGAGGGATGGATTGCATTCGCTTATCGGGTTTGACGGACCTATAATGACCGACTCCGGTTCATACCAGTTATCGATCTATGGGGAATTAGAAGTAAATAATAAACAGATAGTTGAGTTCCAGCGGGATATTGGCTCTGACATCGGCGTGCCCCTGGATATACCCACGCCCCCTGATGTATCATGGACGCGCGCCGGGTCTGAACTTGAACAGACGCTGGCGCGGGAAAAGGAGGCTCTGGGATTAAAAAAAGACATGCTTCTTGCAGCGCCTGTACAGGGTTCCACATTTCCGGAACTGAGAGAAAGATCTGCGCGGGAGTTGAGCCAGCTTGATTTTGACGTTTATCCTCTCGGCGCAGTCGTTCCTCTTATGGAATCATACCGGTATTGCGACCTTGTGGATGTAATCGTTGCCTCAAAAAAAGGGCTCTCTCCTGCCGCGCCCGTGCATCTTTTCGGAGCGGGGCATCCCATGATGTTCTCACTGGCTGTGGCTCTGGGCTGCGATCTTTTTGATTCCGCATCTTATGCTTTATACGCCAAGGACGGAAGATACATGACCTCACGGGGTACTTATCACCTTGAACAAATCCAGTACCTTCCATGTTCCTGCCCTGTTTGCAGTTCGCATAGTGTTCGTGAATTAATGGAAAGCGACAGGAAGGAAGAGTTGCTTGCAAGCCATAACCTTTATGTGACATTTGAGGAAATCCGGGAAGTCAAACAGGCGATCCATGAAGGATGCCTCTGGGAACTTGTGGAATACAGATGCAGGGGGCATCCTAAATTATTATCAGGGCTGAAGCATACCCTGTCAAAACATTCAGGGTGGATAGAGGAATTCCAGCCTTTATCAAGGTCAACTTTCTTTTACAGCGGACCTGAATCATCTTTTCGTCCTGAGGTTCTAAGACACAGAAAAAAATTGAAGGATTTAAACCTGAATGGGAAAGTTCTTATCAGGACCAGAAGACTTGAAAATGAAGACGATTTTGATTGGGTGCTTGATTTTAAACCGCCATTTGGCCCATATCCGGTTGAACTGAAGGAAACATATCCTTTTAATGCTGAGGTAATTGACGTTCCGGATCATGAATCGTTAACAGTGGCGCTTCAAAATTTGATCGAATTATTGAAATTAAATCCTGGTTGTGAATTTACGCTTGCGCTGGATGATTTTTCAGGACATCCTTTAATGATGGAAATTTTTAGCCTTATATCTTAATGGGACTTTTGCCTGGCCAAAATAACCAACATACAGATGAACAGAGTTGGTGGCTATGGTTCATATATGAAAATGAAAAAAATATAGGAAAAACAACAAACTTGCACGAACTGAAACGAACTCCGGCAGCGCGAGTTCGTATGGAGTTCGTACCAGTTCGTTGTTAATTTTTTTCGTACCAGAAAAGGTCTTCCAAACCGTTATCTTTATATCGTATCACGGTTATGTATAGTTGTGTCAAAACATTGATATAATTGGAGTTAATATAATGACAACGAGCTTGAATTTCTTCAAACAATATCACAGCACTGTGATAAAAGCGCTGGGAGAGGATGCAAAGAAGGTAAATGCAAAAGTTGGTTCAATATTTGCCGATAACTGGGCTGATAATGCTGGAAATATTAAAGACAATGGTGAATTTGCCAGGAGTTTTGAGGATTATCTCCAGAACCAGCTTGAATTTGCAGATCATGTGAATGTCAATTGCGACAATAAGAATTATAATCTTGAAATAAAAGGATGCGCCATCTGCCATGGCAACGAGATACTGAGAAAAGAAGGCATGGCAACGGCATGTCCTATCGTCCAGGCTGCAAAGTATGCTGCCGTAAAAAAGATCGGAAGAAATGTGATAACAAAAGGCGTGGATAAACCAGGAACAGTGGGCGAATGCATTATAAAATTTGAACTTGAATAAGGTGATATTAATTAAATTCTGATATTTTAATAACTTCGAGTTAAGGTTTGGATATTACTTCTTTTTCAAAAGCTCCATGATAGTATACGTATATTTCTATTGATTCACCTCTCTGGTACAGTCTCATCATCCTGTCATAAATTTGCTTACTTTTCTTCAAAGTATTTTTCTTAAAATATTTTTCAATTTCCTCAATAAATCTCAGTCGTTGCCTGAGAAAGCCGGATTCATATTCTTTTACGTCTTTCAGGATTTCTTTGCATGTCTCTTCGCCAATTTCATTGTGATACAATCCATGCTCATCCAGGCCCCCTATCTGCCTGAAATCGATATTTCCATCTTCACCGGGTTCCCTGTGAAGCATATAAGGAAATATTTTACATATCAGGGGACGGATTTCATAATGCTCGCATCTGCCATCTGTATAAAATATGCAGTATCCATTTGGCTTTGTCTTTAAGGCATAACCCATAACATAGAAACGTCCAAGGCTGTCACAAAGATCAAAATAAGGTGCAGGCCTTAAATAATCCCTGCCATGATTTTCAATGATCTTTTGCGCATCATCATCAAGTAAAAATATATGATCATTGAATTCACTGGTGCAGCATTTACCACAGAGGTCGCATTCAAAGCCTACTTCACGGATTATTTTGGAATATTGTTCATCAGGAAAAGATTCTATATCCTGTATTTCTTTTTGTATATTAAACGCTTCCATTGTTATGTGACTCAATTCATTTTGAAATGCAATTATCATTATTTAACCTATTGTTTTCTATTCGAATAATTGAACATATAAAATAATGATAAATAAAAATGATAAATTATATAAAGCATCAAGTCAAAGTTGATTTACCAATAAGGGAAAAACGGGTAAAGCTGAAGGATAGATTATGAGAGGTATTGTCGAATGTCTATATGGAAAAAATGTTACTCATTAATAAAAAATAAATATGTATGGATCCTGGTTATAATATTATCAGTATTCACCGGTGTTATCGCAGCTCAACAAGATATTTCATGCTATCATTGCCACACCAAAGTTGTGACTGAATTCAGGAATAATATTCATTACAATAAAGGCTTTAATTGCGCCGATTGTCATGGAGGATCAGATATATCAAATTCCAGTCTGGTTTCTTATTCGGTAATGTCCGGGAATTTCATTGGCAGACCTAACAGGGAAAATATCACAGATATTTGTTCAAAATGCCATGCCCAGGAAACAAAAGATTATAAAACAAGTATCCACTGGGAACAGATACAAAAAGGACACCCTGATGCAGCAACCTGTACTGATTGCCATGGGATACATGAAATTCGCGCCATAAGTGACCCGAATTCTTCATCAAATCATCAAAACAGTCCTGCCACATGCGCTAAATGTCATTCGAACAAGGAAATGATGAGCGCATGGTATTATGGTATAAAGACGGACAGGTTTGATACCTATAAAGAATCTTTCCACTGGCGGGCGCTGGATAAAGGTTATAGCCTTGTAGCAACATGCGCTGACTGCCATGAGAACCACAAAACAAAATCCCATTTAAACCCGGATTCCAGCACCTACACTGAAAATCTTCCCAAAACATGCGGAAAAAAGAATTGTCATGAGGGAGTGAATTTCGATGCCAAGGTTGCGACAGGACTTGTGCACGATAAAGAGTCTTTGCACACGGGAGAGCTCGTATTTAATAAGACGAACATGATGCCTCAAATGCGAGATTATTACCTGGGTCCATTTGACCTTGCTTACTGGATAGCCATATTTTTCAAAATATTGACCACTACCGTCATAGGTTTCTTTGCAGGGATGGTTATTCTTGATTTCTTTTCAAGGCTCAGGATACAGAGGAGGTTTTAAATGTCCAAACAAAGATCAATTGAAATTTTAGAGCCAAAAATTACAGGAGATAGGAATATGGGTGAAATTTTCTTCAAAAGATTTACATTCAATCAACTCTTCCAGCACTGGGTGATGATAGGGACGTTCATGCTTCTTGTAATTAGCGGAATGCCGCTGAAATTCCCGGATGCGTGGTGGTCCCCGGTAATTGTAAACCTCCTTGGGGGATTTGCAATGAGGACAACGATACATCATGCTGCGGGTATAACTATGGTCGCCCTGGGTGTTTATCATATTGTATTTCATGTATTTGTTGACAAGGAATCAATACTTGAAAGGAAAGTGTGGCCCTCTATAAAGGATGCCAAGGACTTCTGGCAAACTATAATGTTCTATTTTGGAAAAGCAGAGGAACCAAAATATGGCAGATATAGCTGGAAAGAAAAATTCGATTACTGGGGCGCATTCTGGGGTATGGTTATGCTATGCGTAACAGGGTTAATAATGCTATTCCCATTCAAGGCGATGGAAGTAATACCATATGCCTACGTTCACCTTGCCACTATCGTTCATACAGATGAGGCGCTACTTGCAACACTGTTTATCTTTATAGTTCACTGGTGGAATGTTCATTATTGCCCTGAGGCCTTCCCTATGTCCAAAGCCTGGCTTACAGGCAACCTGTCTGAGGAACAGATGAAACATGAACATCCCCTTGAATATGAAGAGATTATGAGACAGATGAATGATACCGGGGGAAAAAGGTCTTCGGGTAGATAATATCCTCTATTATCTACCAGCAAAGACTTACATTTTTGATTCAATGTGAGAGGATTTATAACTCATGATAGAGATAGAAGTGAAAGCATCTGTGGAAGATCCAAAACAATTGGAAAGGTCAATTATTGAACTTGGCGCGACACCCATCGGGATACAAATGCAGGCAGATACCTATTATAATGCGCCATACCGGGATTTCGGAAAGACTGATGAAGCCCTTAGGATCAGGGTTGAAGATGGGAGATCCGTTCTAACCTATAAAGGTCCTAAAATGGATAAAGTTTCAAAGACCCGAAAAGAGGTAGAAACAGAAATAAACGATATCGATGGCATGGGATATATCCTGTCATCGCTTGGTTTTTTTCCCGTTGCGACCGTTTCAAAGAAACGGAAAAATTTCAGGATCGGGGATTTTTTTATCTCCCTGGATGAAGTGCGAAATCTTGGTCATTTTATAGAAGTCGAGATCGGTGTGAAAGACCCAAGGAATTTCCAGGAAAAGGTCGAGAGCATTTTTAAATTCATGGGAAAACTTGGAATAAACAGGGAATCAAGTATCCGCAAATCATATCTGGAAATGATACTTGAAAAGAACCAGGGCGATATTTGTTAATAAAGGAGATAATAAGTATATATACCGCTCCTTCTTTCTCAGAACAGTATGAGCGTATTCAATTCGCTTGATCCGGGAATACAGGAAGCGCTGGCAAAAATTGGATTTAATGCACCCACTGAACCGCAGGTAAAAACAATTCCTGTGGTTTTAGCCGGAGAACATGTTCTCCTTATCGCTCCCACAGGTTCGGGAAAAACAGAATCAGTGATTCTTCCGGTGTTTCACAGCATATTGAAAAAAAAGGCAAACGCCAGGACAGAAGAAAAACGGGGAGTCTCTGTCCTGTATATTACGCCCCTTCGCGCTCTTAACCGCGATATGCTTTTGCGTCTTGAATGGTGGTGTAAAGAACTAGGCCTGAAGGTCGCGGTAAGGCACGGGGATACGACGACATACGAGAGACAGAAACAATCCTTAAAACCTCCGGATTTTCTGGTCACAACCCCGGAAACCCTTCAGGTTATGCTTACCGGAAAGAGGCTTCGAAATAATCTGCGGACTGTTTCACACGTGATCATCGATGAAGTACACGAACTGGCATCCTCAAAAAGAGGCGCGCAATTATCGATCGCCCTTGAAAGGCTTGTGGAAGTCGCTGGGGAATTCCAGAGGCTTGGTCTTTCTGCAACTGTGGGAAAACCTTGTGAGATAGCGCATTTCCTGTCAGGAACGAAAAGGGTTGCCAGCGTCGTTGAAGTCTCGCTTTTGAACAGGCTTGATTTCAAAGTGGTTTGCCCGAAACCCGGGAAAGTGGATAATGATTCTTCAAAAAAACTCATGTGTACCCCAGAAATGGCTTCACATCTACGGGTCATTCAAGATATCGTAAGCACGCACAAATCCACCCTGATATTTGTTAACACGAGGGAATCGGCAGAGATGCTGGGCTCAAGGTTCAAAATGCTTGGCATTCCAATAGGCGTGCATCACGGCTCGCTTTCAAAAGAAACGCGCATCGAGGCTGAGAACAATTTCAAAGGCGGCATCCTGAAGGGGCTTATCTGCACATCCTCCATGGAACTTGGGATCGATATCGGTGATGTGGATCATGTTATCCAGTATATGTCGCCGCGCGAGGTTACGCGGCTGATACAGAGAGTAGGAAGAGCGGGTCACTGGATCGGGGAGCGCTCAAGCGGGACAATAATAACAACCGGGGCGGATGATGCCGGCGAATCCTGTGCGATTACCCGAAGGGCAAGATCGGGTGAGATCGAGATCATCGATATCCACGAGAACACAACTGATACGCTTGCAAACCAGATATGCGGGCTGGTGCTTGATTTTGGAGAAATTTCAGTTGATAGCATTTTCTTGATAGTGACAAGAGCCTATCCTTTCCGCGATCTTAAGATCGAACTTTTAAGGGCGGTCATAAAGCAGCTGGACGATACACGTCTTATCCGGTTTGAGAATGATAAAGTCGGGAGAAAAACCAGGACCTGGCAGTACTATTATGAAAACCTCTCCATGATCCCTGATGAGAGGCGGTTTGAGATATTTGATATCGTGAGCGGGAGGACAGTAGGCGCGCTTGATGAGGCTTTTGTTGTTGATTTTGCAGAAGTTGGGGCTGTGTTCATAGCAAAAGGCGAGATGTGGCGCATCATTGAGGTGATCGGTGAAAAGAGCATGATAAAAGTGGAACCGATAAGCGATCCTGGCGCTGATGTCCCGAACTGGGTAGGGGAAGAGATACCTGTGCCATATGCGGTTTCGCAGGAAGTGGGCAAGATCAGGAAGCAGATACTTGAAAAAATCCGGGGTGGGGAAACTGATAACAGGATAATTGAGGATTATATGTCCGATTATCCGGCAGATCATGATGCAGCGACGGAAATCCTGGAATTGATGAGAAAGCAGGCAAGATCAGGCCTTATTGCGCCTACTTATGATAATGCTGTCATAGAACAGGATGGAACTGCGATCGTTATTAACTTATGCGGCGGGCATAAGGTGAACGAAACGCTGGGCAGGGTCATATCATCTCTTCTGACCGCGAGATTTGGCGCAAGTGTTGCGATGGAGATAGATCCTTACAGGATAAAGCTTGAACTTCCAAAAATGATGAATGCAGAGAAGATAAAGGAAATGTTGCTTACAATAAGCCCTGACCATATTGAACCTATTATCGAAATGACGCTTAAGAATTCCACGCTCCTTAAATGGAAAATGGTCCATGTAGCCCGAAAATTCGGGGCGCTGAGCAGGGATGTGGATTATGAGCGAATAAGCATGAAAAAGCTTCTTGATGTATTTGAGCGAACGCCGATGTATGAAGAAGCTGTGCGTGAGATATTCCATGACAAGCTTGATATTTTCCGCGCCACGGATATTGTAAAAAGGATACAGGATGAAAGTTTAGCGCTTGTTGTCCAGCCATCAAGCCCGATAGGTGAAGCAGGATTCATGGGGGGGCGGGAATTGATGGCGCCTGAAAGGGCTGACAGTTCGATCATAATGGCGCTAAAGAGCAGGATAATGGAGGACAGGGTCATTCTTTTTTGCGTGAACTGCAAGAAATGGGTTTCAAGGACGGTTGTAAAAAGAGTGCCGCAGCATCCCGAATGCCCTTTGTGTAACAGCAGGAAGATAGCGGCTCTTAAGCCCTGGGAGGAAGAGGAGATAAAGATCGCAAAAAAACCTGAAAAGGATAGATCGGAAGAGGAGAAGAAAAGGACAGCGCGTGTCTATAAGAATGCCAGCATCGTTCTCTCGCACGGGAAGACCGCGGTGATAGCGCTTGCTTCGAGAGGGATAGGGCCTGAGACTGCTTCGAGGGTTATTGCGAAGTTGAGGGTGGACGAGGAGGAGTTTTATCGTGACATACTTGTTGCGGAGAGGAATTATGCAAAGACGAAGAGGTTCTGGGAATAGGTGGAAGAGTTATAATGGAGCTTTTCAATATACTAACTCGAGTAAGCTTACTTAAAAGACCCTTATAAATGAATTAGTGGGATAAGAAATTCATTTGAAAGTATAATCAATCTTTTAGGATATCAGAATAGTCCCATTTGGATTAAATCCAATTCTGACAGCCCTTAGATTATTTAAATGATAAACATACATGATCCAATCAATAAAATTAAGTTCATAAAATGTCGGATATGGGATGTATCTATTCAGATTTAATTCCAATGTCCCATCGGATTCGACTTTTGACCTAATTTTATTTACAATTTCATCACTTAATTCAATACCGAAAAATTTACCTTTTATTCCTAATTTTTCATGAGTGAATATAAATGGAATCTGATTAGTCAATAGCTTGTAGTAAAACCCATCTACATTCTCAACAAGTAGTCTCATTTGTATTAAATAATCTAATATCTCTTGTTTATTACTCTTATCTACTGCAGATTTTTCATTAATTTTTTGAAGTTCTTGGTTCCATAATAAATTCTTTTTAAACAATTTGAATGATTCGTCCCCAAATAAAGCAATGAATATTTTCTCAACTTCATTACTTAATTTTAAACAAATAGTCGAAAGTTCACCTATTGATAATTTTTTCAAAATGATTTTTTCAGAGGTCTCACCAAATCTATCAATTAATATTGTGCTTGTTTTAATACTAGGAAGTGATTTCATCCAATTTTTTGGCCCATAAACCAAACAACTTGAAATGTATATGAGATCTATCATTTTCAATGTTATTAGAGAATTGGCCTTTTCTAATGAATTTGAGTAATTTTCATTGTAGAAGTGTCTCCTTATTATGTGTAATATTTTTTTATCCTCCGTGTAAATAAATTCGGAGTCCAACGTATAGACGCTGTTGTCTTTTATGAATTTTTCCAATCTCGATGTAGTAGTTTTCATTGCCCTAAAATAATCTCGACAGATTTCCTTGACATCGGTATCTGTAAGATTGGATTCTTTTTGTTTTTTCTTCTGATAGACATGTTATATAAGTTTTTCTTTAGCAAATTTTAAAAAAAATCAACAGCTACAGCTAATCAGGATTGCCCCCCGCCCTAAAGGGAGCACGCAAAAGCGAATGTGCGCCTACCCGCAG
>Ga0172369_10008391_pt1 | contig 11730 bp, 8 predicted proteins | sample LakKiv25m_FD_114539 | JGI IMG/M metagenome (GOLD analysis project Ga0172369, IMG submission 114539) | Freshwater microbial communities from Kabuno Bay, South-Kivu, Congo - kab_022012_11.25m | ecosystem: Environmental > Aquatic > Freshwater > Lake | place: Democratic Republic of the Congo... | reverse complement strand
CCGGCTGATAAAGAAGGCAACAAATCCATATTAAATCGCATGTCCTCCATTTGAAGGATGGTTTTGTTGCCTTCTTTATCAGCCGGGACCATCTCCATCCGGGCCGGAAGTTTGCGGTCGCCGAATTGCCTTATGTCGTCAGCAGTTTGTGTATTGACCAGTTTCATGTCTTCATCGAAAAACTCCGACTTCAGCTCATAAAATTCGTTTTTGGCAATCCACATCACAATTTTACCCCAGACTACAGCTGCATTAGCCTTGGGGATCAGCTCAATTTTATAACAATCGTATCCTCCAATATTTTCCCCGCCAATAATTTTATGTGTGTAATCTTCGACCAGTGAATTCATTTTAACAAGGTCATTGTTGGTAAAATCGGAACCCATCCATGATTGGCTCATCATCGAGGGTGGAATTTTAATCATCCGTCCGATGGCCGGCATATAGTTCCACATGTCGGTAAGCCGTTTAAGAAAAACCTGTCCTTTATCCCTTGCCGGTTCCGTAATCAGAATAAGGTAATAATCTGTTCCTTTCGACCATGATTTCATAGAGACCGAACGTGTCCATGACGGCCGTTCGATAGTCATGGTCATTGTTCCGGAACTGGTTTTTCCCATTGCCAGGTCGTTGGCTTTTTGAACAATTGTGGTGGCATCCTGGCTATGTGCCTGAATAGTAAGCAGGATAATAAATATCACAGAAATCAAATGCTTAATTTTCATAACTTTCATCGGTTAATTTGTACATTTCAAGAATTTTATCAGTAACTTCCTTTAAGGGAAAATTCGACGGATCGTAAACAAAATTGAGCGAAATCCCGTCGAGTATGGCCGTGAACAGGCGGGCATCGATTACGGGGTTTGTTGATCCGGCCGATTTAAAATAATTTGCAAGCATCCCGAAAATGTGCATCGATTTGGTTAAGAGTTTTTCCTCAACCAAACTGTAAATGGCAGGTTGGGTCAACATGGCAAAATACAGCCGCCAGAAAGGAATGTCGGTTTTTATTGTCTGAAGAATACCCACCGTAAGGAATTTCATTTCTTCACGCGTGAGAACACCGTCGTGATTGGGATCGAAGGATAAAAGCAAAGCGTCGAAACCTTCAAAAATGATGTCTTTAATTAATGCTTCCTTGCTGCTGAAATAGTTGTAAAGGAGCCCTTTTGAAATACCGGCATGAGTGGAAATATCCGCAATCGATGTTCCATGGAAACCCTTCGTAGCAAACAGTTCCAGAGCCGACTTCATGATCTGCGTCTTCCGGTTTGCCCTGATTTCCTTAAACTGAAGATTCGTGCGTGGTGACATATATTTATGACTGAACGACCGGTCAAAGATAAAACCAACAAACTGGAATAACCAAATTTTTTTGAAAATATTTTTCAGTAAGTTTTAAAAAATGCTACATTTGCACGCTCAAATATTGCCCGATGGTGTAATTGGCAACACGACTGACTCTGGATCAGTAGAGTTCAGGTTCGAAACCTGATCGGGCAACTTGAAAATCAAAGGCTTACAGAAATTTTAACTGTAAGCCTTTTTTCATTCACCTCCTGACCATTAAATTCATAATCTATCTGAATTCATCATTAGAAGTTTAGGTAAAGCCAGCAACCCAGATGAAAACATCACCTACATCAGCCTTTTAGCCTTGTGAAAATGACGAAACTTTTATGATCATTACATCAGGAAAAAAGTCATTCCGAATTACTGTTTCGTAACCTGATTTTTTGACCGGTTTAAGCCTTTCCGAATCAGAAAATAAAAATAATCTGATTCCATTACTTTTCGGATTTTACAATATTTTAGGTCAAATCCCGCTATTTTTAACTGATGTAGAAAATTCATTTTGACGCAATTTTCTACGGAATTCTCTGGTGTACCGTAAACGATCCAAAAATAACTGCAAAAATGACAAAGACAACTAAAACAAACCTGGCTTACCTGCTGCTTTTTGCTGTGGCTATGGGTTTTATGGAAGCCATCATTGTGATTTACCTCAGAGAAATCTATTATCCGGCAGGTTTTAGTTTCCCGTTGATCGAAATCTCTCCGCACATCCTTGTGGCTGAACTGGTCCGGGAATTATGTACGCTTATCATGCTTTTTTTGGTAGCAGTGATTGGAGGGAAAACGCCACTACAAAAATTCGCCTTTTTCCTGTTCAGTTTTGCGGTGTGGGATATTTTTTATTATGTCGGACTCAAAGCATTCCTAAACTGGCCTTCATCACTTTTTACCTGGGATATTCTTTTTTTACTTCCGGTTACCTGGCTTGGTCCGGTTTTAGCACCTTTGATTTGTTCCCTGACGATGATTTTTCTGTCGCTCATCCTTTTACATTTTGAGGGAAAAATGCTTGTGTTTAAAATGACACGTATCGATTGGTTGTTGGTTATTTCGGGTGCTGTTTTAGTTTTCATTTCCTTTATCTGGGATTTTTCAAACATCCTTTTCACAAATCATCTTCACACCGAAATATTCAATTTAGCGGAAAGCGAACCCTTTCGAAAAATTGTATCATCCTATATTCCTCAGTATTTCAACTGGCCGGTTTTTAGTGCAGGGATTATCCTCATTTATCTTTCAATTTTTCGGATGATACGCAGAACATCAAATATGAAATAATGCATTGCCTGAATAAGCTGCAGGAATTCTTAATTCTAGCAGATTACCCAAATCTGTTCAATTATTACCCGACGCTATCCACAAGTGTTTAAACTGTTCTATTCATAATCGTTAACGAACCTCTCCCTAAAACCCTCTCCCATAGGGAAGAGTTACTTAAAATTTTCATTGCAGTAATCGACTCTCATGTAAGGAGAGGGGCTGTGGGTGAGGTGATTGCGTGATTCATGAATAATTCAGGTTATATTGGTGAACTTAAAAAGCTGTTAAAGATAATCCCACGAAATCACGTGATTATCAGTTAATATTTTACAATTTTACGATTGCTTACTCTCCATTGGTTGGCTAATAGTAAACACTAATTCCGGTTGCTTGATGTGAAAGATCAGTGCTTCATTATCTGAAAGTCAGGAATTAAACCTGGCAGGCTTGTCGAAAATTTTTGTTTACTAAACAATTAGGTTGCCTTTTCTTTGGGGATTCCAATTCACCCAAAATCCATTTTATCCTGGCATCAGAATCAACTTAAAGCACTATTTTTGCAACCATTTTAAAATTTAATTTTATAAAAGTTATGAGAAAGAAAATTGCAGCAGGAAACTGGAAAATGAATACCAACCTTGGGAGCGGGAAAAAGCTCATCAGCGAAATTTTGGAAGCGCTGGCTACTCACACGCCAAAGCAAACACCCGAAGAATTAATGGTGGTCCTGGGTGTTCCATTTATTACACTAAAGAAAGCTGTGAATCTGGTTAAAGATAATCCACACGTTAAAATATCAGCCCAAAACTGTTATAGCGAAGAAAAAGGAGCATTTACCGGTGAAATCAGTGTTGAAATGATTAAATCGACCGGGGCAGAATTTATCATCATCGGACATTCGGAACGCAGGGAGTATTTTAATGAAAGTTTCGTAATGCTTGCCAAAAAGGTTGATCTCACACTAAAACATGGGCTGACACCTATTTTTTGCTGTGGTGAAAGACTGGAAATCCGCGAAGCCGGCCAACATTTCGATTTGGTTAAAAACCAGCTTGCCGGGTCGTTGTTTCACTTGAATGCAGAAGATTTCGGACGTGTTGTTATTGCCTATGAACCGGTTTGGGCCATAGGTACCGGAGTTACCGCTTCACCGGAACAGGCACAGGAAATGCATGCTTTCATCCGTAAAACCATTGCTGAAAAATACGAAAAATCTGTAGCCGATGATATCACGATTCTTTATGGTGGCAGTGTAGGAGCCAAAAACGCAGCCGAACTCTTCTCACAAGCCGACGTTGACGGAGGATTGGTGGGTGGAGCTTCGCTTAAGGCAGAAGATTTTGTAACCATTATTAATTCGTTTAATTAGCAAATACTTCAACCTGTATTTTATTAGTCTGACCTGATTTAGTAACCTTTAAGGTTGATCTCAGATTTTAAAAATCAATTGACTCATTTGGATTTTTTTTGTTTTAAAATCTTATAAAACATTTGATAAGAAAATATCAACATGCCAATATCAAAACCTGTTAGAGCCCTCATTTTTGACTGGGGCGACACCATCATGCGCGACTTCGGCTTACCTGGAATTATGGCGGAATGGGAAAAAGTGGAATGGATTCCTGGTGCCGAAAAAACTTTGATCGGGGTTTCTTCGAAATTCATGTGTGTTATTGCTACAAGCGCCGGGCAATCCGGGACACCTGAAATGATTGCCGCACTTAAACGGATTGGGGCAGACAAGTATTTCGATTATTTTTTTTCTTCTAAAGAACTTGGCTATAACAAACCTGATCCCAGGTTTTTTACCGAAATTTCAAGGTGCATTAACCTTGCCCCCGAAACATGCCTGATGATCGGGAATATTTACGAAAAAGACATCATAGGTGCCAAAAAAGCAGCGATGCAAACCGCTTTTTTTAACGAAAAGAAACTGACCGGTACATTCCCCGATGCCGATTTTATCTTTACCGACTTTGCTCAGTTCACTCTCAATGTGCTTAATATGAAACCATGAAGTTCGCCGCTTATCTTTTTATCAGTTTGCTTGCATTTCAGCCGGTATTATTACTGGGTCAAAACACCTATCCAAAAGATTATTTCAGAAGCCCTGTTGATTTTACAATTCATCTGGCTGCCACATTTGGTGAACTTCGTACAGATCATTTACATTCAGGCATCGACATCAAAACCCAGGGTGTACAAGGAAAGCCGGTTTATGCCATCGCCGATGGTTTTGTTTCAAGGATCAGCGTGGCTCCGGGAGGTTTTGGGAAAGCCATCTATATCGATCATCCGAATGGTTATACTTCCGTTTACGGACATTGCAGCAGCTTTAACAAATCCGTAGCCGGATACGTCAGAAACGAGCAGTACCGGCTCGAAACATTTGAGGTAAATCTTTTACCAGGATCCGGCAGGTTTCCTGTTAAAAAGGGCGACATCATCGCCTATTCGGGAAACACAGGCAGCAGTGGTGGACCCCATGTTCATTTCGAAATCAGGGAAACAGAGGAGGAAACACCTGTTAATCCACTGTTGTTTGGTTTTAAGGTTAAAGACTTTATCAGACCAACCATTAAACGATTGCTGGTTTACCCTTTTGGAAGTTACAGCTCGGTAGGCGGGCGGAATAATCCAAAAGAACTGGAATTGGCTGGCTGGGGACCAAATTACAGGATAAAGGCCGGCGATACAATTCCGGTATCAGGTGATATTTACTTTGGTATCGAAACCTATGACCTGACAAATGATTCGGACAATAAAACAGGCGTTTATTCGATTGAACTGTATATCGATTCTGAACCAGTTTTCGCACAACAAATGGAATCCTTCCCTTTTACCGAAAGCAGATACATCAATAGTCTGATCGACTATTCGTATTTTAAGAAAACCGGCAGGCGGGTCGAAAAAACCCGTATCGAACCGAACAACAAATTATCGGTTTACACCAAAACAACCGACAATGGAATTTTTTCGTTTCAGGATAATGCAATTCATGAATTGTTCTATCTGGTCAAAGATTGCTTTGGAAACACTTCAAAACTTACTTTTCATGTAAAAAGTTCTCCTGTGAGGCTGAGTGTAGCTATGAAATCAAATAACCAGGAAAAACCAGGAATTATTTTTGAGTATGATGATGATAACGATTTTGAAACGGAGGATGTCAGACTTTCGGTTCCTGATGGTGCCCTTTATGATACGCTTCATTTTAGGTATAGTGCCGGCAAGCCTTTTAAAGGTTGTTATTCAAAGGTTCATCATATTCACAACAAATATACGGCCCTTCAAAACTTTTGTACGCTGGCCATTAGGCCAAAAGGATTTAACCAGCGGATAAAAGACAAACTTTTAATTGCACGGCTTGGTAAGAAAACGGAGGAATATTTGGCTGCCGGAGGAGAGTGGGATGATGATTTTCTGATAGCTCAGATCCGGGATTTTGGCGATTATGTGGTACTTGCGGATACTATCGCTCCAAAGATAGTACCTGTTAACATTACTCCTGGTAAAGTCATGACATCCCAAAAAACGATTCAGATCAAAATCAGCGATAATCTCGCAGGGATCGAAACATACCGGGCAACAATGAACGGGAAATGGATTTTGATGGAATGGGATCCGAAAAATAACCTGTTGACTTACTACATCGACGAAAAAATGAATTTCGGGAAAAACCAGTTCATTCTTGAAATTTTCGACTCAAGGCAAAACCGTGCGGTTTATAAAGTTGAATTGGTAAAATAAATGGATTCAAATTATTACAGCATAATGAAAAAGTTTATATTTGTAAATATAAACGAATAAATCCAATACAATGAATTTGCTGCAAAATACAACCTTGTTCTGGGATACCGATGTTAAGACCATTGACCCTGATAAAAATGCCAGAAGCGTTATTGAAAGGGTTATAACTCAGGGGAGTGTTGAAGATTGGCGTGAACTAAAACAGTTTTATGGCCTGAACAGAATTAAAAATGAAATTGTAGAAATCCGTTATCTCGATAAATTGACCTTGAATTTTCTATGTAAATATTTCAACTTGCAAAAAAATCAATTCAAATGCTTTGCTACACAACAATCAACCCGACAACTCTGGAACTTTTAAAAAGGCTGATGAAGTTTGAATCAATAAAGAACTTTTATCTGGTGGGGGGAACATCCCTTGCCTTACAATTAGGACACCGGATTTCATTTGATTTGGATTTATTTATGGAAAATGAATTTGAAACACAATATATTGTTAATGAAATTCAAAGCAATTTCAGGTTTAAAATAGTACAACAAAAAGAGAAAAATTCATTGATTATCAATATTGAATTTCCAATTGAATCGGGTAAATTTGTAAAAACCGATTTGCTAAGATACCAATATCCGTTGATTAATGCACTATTAGAGGTTGATGGGCTGAGACTTTCATCTCTGGAGGACATCATTACGATGAAATTATCCGCAATTGCAAACCGTGGTGCTAAGAAAGACTTTTTTGATATTTATGAACTTCTCGATAGGTATTCTCTTGAACAAATGATGGCTCTGTTTGCAAAAAAATTTCCTAACATTGAACATTTCCACATTTTAAAAAGCCTTACCTATTTTGATGATGCTGAGAATGACTTTGACCCTGTTTCATTGAAAAACACACCCTGGCTTAAGGTTAAGAAGAGAATAAGTGAAGCTGTTAAGGTTTATTTATAATTACAAGCATTGTAATACTCGATGATGCTATTTCCCCTGCCACGATACACTTATATGCTTCTCCTGGCAAAGTCATCACCTCCCTAAAAAACATTCAGCTTAAAATCGGTGATAATCTCGCAGGGATCGAAACATGTGGGCAACAATGAACGGGAAATGGGTATTGATGGAATGGTATCCAAAAAATAACCTGTTGACCTATACCATCGATGAGAAGACAAAAGCAGGATAAACCAGTTTAAATTGGTGGTTACCGATTTCCGAAAATACGAGGCAGTTTACCAGACTTCGCTAACAAAATAGGCTTTGGTTTTTTAGTAAAACTGATGGCGATTTTTCCCAAATATTGCATTTCAAATTTAAAACCCCACTTTCATAGCAAGCCAAACGCTTCTGCCATACCCATCAACACCTGAGCCATGAGTCCGGTAGGCCTTATTAAAAATATTATTTAGTCCTGCTGTTATATGCAGCCATTTCCAGGTATAACCAGCGCTGAGATTCAGAATATTCCACCCCGGGGTTCCACCTTTGGGGATTCTTGAATCTGCTTCATCACCACTTGAGAGACGGTCTTGCTTAGCGGCTGATAACCATTCCACACGGCTCCAAAAACCTGGGTTGCTTTGAAAGTGGAGACCAATTTTTCCATTTAAGGGTGGAATCCGGCTCAAGGGTTCTTTCAGATCTTCATTTTGGCCGTAAGTGTATGTCAGGTTTCCATATGCCATCAGCCATGAAATAAATTTATACTGAGCTTCAGCCTCAATTCCTTTGAGAAAAGCGCTGGCATAATTTTCCTTCCTGTAAACCTTTTCCCCATCTATCGAATCCAGGCCATCCCAGGTTGATTTCGCATTGCCAATCAGATCGGTTAAGTAATTTCTGAATAAATATAAAGAACCTGAAAAACGGTCATATTTAGCCTTTATACCAATTTCAGTATTAAGTGATTTTTCAGGCTTAAGATCCTTGTTGGGAACTTCTATGCCATAATTAAATGTCCCAAAACTGCTTAAATCGCTGATATTAGGTGCTCTGAATGCTGAATAAACCGAACCAATCAGGTTTATGTGAGATTTCAGATCATAAACGACCGATGCATTCCCGACCACGGCACTGGGTTTTACATCAACGTTTCCAAATACTTCGTCGGTAGCTTTTACATCGAAAGTATTAAATCTTCCTCCGAGAATAAATGAAAAATTCTGCACTGTAAAGGTATGGGACGTAAAAACTGCAATACTGGCAGATGTTGAACCGTTAGGATATAGTCCTCTCTTTATGGATTCAGTACCATTGTTCACCTCTACTGCACCACTTATTACTTTGTCGTAATAATAATCGATGCCTGATACTATTTTCCAGTCTTCCAAAGGATACGAACAAATTTCCATGGTGCCACCCCAGGTATTCACTTTGTCGTGTTCATATCTGATTTTTGACTGTCCGTTTTTTTGTATTTTCCTCGATTCATCCGACTGGTTGAAAGAGGCCGTAAAATTTATCTGACTTATCCATTTATTCTTGTGATAAGTTTTGAGTTTAAGATATCCCAACTGACGAATCTGTGGATCAAAATGATAAAATGAATAACCGCTAACAATTTTATCATATCGCGGAACATTGTTTAACCGGTCATATTGATAGGCAATAGTTAATTCGTTGTTTTTTGGAAGTTTTACAAGTAGTTTCCCATCGGCAGAATATTCGGTATAACCAGTCGGCGTTTCTTTTCCCAATGTATCACCGGCCACAATATCACCAAAATCGTGATAGGTATAGCCGCCAAGGAAAGCAATTTTTTTACTGGCAAGATTTACTTCAGCACGACCTGATTTTTCCATATTTTCTGATACCATCTTACCGTAAAGATTAGCCCCCGCCATAAATCCTGAATCTGCGAACGAAGGATTCCTCGTGATAACCTGCACTACGCCACCCAAAGCATCAGTTCCATAAAGTACAGAGCCTGAACCTCTGACAACTTCCATTTTATCGACCAGATTCGGATCAATTGTATTCAGATATTGATTTGGTCCCGAACGGAAGGTTGCATTGTTTAACCTGATTCCGTCGACCATGAGCAAATTTTGGTTACCAATTAATCCCCTGATTATTGGTGAACCCCCACCATGATTTGTTTTTTGTAAAAATACACCCGTAGTCCCTGTTAAAGCCTCAGGCACACTTCGAGGTGATTCCTCTTCGATGATTTGCTGATTGACTACGCTGATGGCTTCAGGTGTGGTGAATTCATTCGAAGCAGCTCTGCGGGCAGTAATCACAATTTCGTTGTTAAGGGTAATGTTGGTAGGTTGCAGATAAACATTTAAGTTCAGTATGCTACCCGAGCTAACCTCAATCTCCTTTTCATAAATTAAATAACCAACCATCGAGGCCATCAATTTGTAATTACCAGGTTTTATTCCGGAGATTTTAAAGTTTCCGGATTTATCGGATACAGATCCGTGCCGACTATCTGTCAACAATACACTTACATTGGGTAGTGGACGATCGAACTTGGCATCATAAACAATGCCTCTTATTTCCTGTCCCTTCATTTGCAAAGTAAACAGGAACAGCAATCCCGAAAGCACAATTTTCCATTTCATAATTTACAAAATTCAGGTTTTTAAATATGCCCCGAAAGTATATACAAAATTTAATAAGTCGGTTAAAAATTTTAAAATTCCTTACATCTCTCTCATGCTGTCTGTCATACGATCATTGCAGGAGAGAGGATCGATTGGGAGCGGTGCCTATGATAAGCCCCCACTTTAACAGACTGGTTACTTGGTGTTCTTAGCGAAAGGTAATCAGCAAAAAAATCAAGCCTGCTGATTTGCTGCTCATTTTTATAGGATCACATTATACTAAAAACTGAAATTCAGTCCCCCCCTGACAAACCGTCCCACAGCCGGGAATAGTGAAGTTTGACCATAAACGATGTAACCTGTCGAGTTATAGGTTTTATCAAAAGCATTTTCCACATCCACGTAAAGCGTTACAAATTTTAACTTGTAATCAATCTTTGCTGAGATAATGCTATAAGGGTCGGTTTTGTTTGTATTTTCATCATCGAGATAAATTCCCCCTGCCCCGCGATAAATTAAACTTCCGCCAAAACCTTTTGGAGCAGAATATGAAATTCCGGCTGTAAAAGAAGTTTTGGGAATGCCTTTCAGAAATTTGTCTTTATATACACCGGATGCAAATTTCACTTCCGTGTAATTCAGGTTGAAGAATCCATTCCAATACTCATCATAATTTATTCCTAGTGAGGTTTCCAGGCCGGTATGCTCGCTATCGAGGATGTTTTTGTATCTTAAAGTGGAAAGATCAAAATCGATTTCGTCCTGAACTTTGGTAAGGTATCCGGTCAGGCTTATTTCACCACTGAATGCCTTCGAAAAACGGTAAAACTGATACGTACCAATCTCATAATTTGTACTTTGCTGCGGTTTTAAATCTCCATTCGAAAACGGGTCTCCTTTGATCAGAATCATTTGATAAACTTCGCTCCCTGTTGGAAAGAACATTGCATATTGCAGTTGCTTCAAATCAGTCCGCTGATCGATAGTTGGAGCCTTGAAGGCTTTGTTGAAACTGGCGTAAATACTGCCCGAATAATTTTCGGTTTCACCTGTACTCAAATTAAAAGCAAACTTTGGGCTGAAGGCCGAATAGGTTTTATTGTTTGTAGTATCGGGTACTTTACTTTGAAAATCATCAACAATGATGTCGTATCTTAAACCTGCAATAAAAGTGAGCGGATCGAGTAATTTCAACTCACCGCTCAAATAAGCTGCCGTCTTAAATCGCGAACCCTCACCTTTGGTATCGAGGGCATCTGCCTTATTAAAATTGTTTATAAAATCGTTTTCAAAACCGGCAAATACGTCATAAAAAGTATTGTTAAAACTGCCGTAGCTGGTTTCGATACCTCCGGTTAGTTTTGTCCCCTTATCAGAATTTAAATTCAAAATCTTCAAATCCAGGTTAACGATATTGGTTGAAATATTGCGCCGTTTTGTATCACCATAAAGGGTTGTATCATAAGGAGCAATTGGAGTAAAAGTATAAGGGTCGAGGATTAGCGGAGGTTGGGTATAAGTACGGGTATCGTGGTTGTTTTTGTGCTGGAAACTAAGACCAATACCAAGGTCGGTCGTTTTATTGATCTTGCTGCTGAAATCGGCACGGGCTAAAAATCGTTTTTGATCCCTCCCGTCTTCCCTATAATATGGGGCCGATTGTTCACGATTTCCTGAAACTTGTGATTCACTTAAGGGTCCGGGATCTTCGGATTTTAATATTTGATTATATGAACTTAAGGTAATTGTTGATTTGTTTCCAGCCGGCATTTTCAATTTGCCGCCAAAAGTTGTAGAATTCCATTTGCTGTGATCCCTG
>Ga0172369_10008380_pt1 | contig 11738 bp, 3 predicted proteins | sample LakKiv25m_FD_114539 | JGI IMG/M metagenome (GOLD analysis project Ga0172369, IMG submission 114539) | Freshwater microbial communities from Kabuno Bay, South-Kivu, Congo - kab_022012_11.25m | ecosystem: Environmental > Aquatic > Freshwater > Lake | place: Democratic Republic of the Congo... | reverse complement strand
GCACGTGCGCAGGGAAGCCAGTCGAATGCGACGACAAGAACCCCTGCACCACCGACGGCTGCGACAAGGTCGGCGGCTGCACGCACGCCAACAACTCGGCCGCGTGCGACGACGGGGACGCGTGCACGAGCGGCGATGTGTGCAAGGACTCCGCCTGCACGAGCGTCCCGACCGAGTGCGACGACAAGGATCCCTGCACCACCGACACATGCGACAAGGCCACGGGATGCGCGCACGCTTTCAATACGGCCGCCTGCGACGACCTCGACGCGTGCACGAAGGGCGACACCTGCAAGGCCGGCACGTGCGCGGGGACCCCCAAGGTGTGCGACGATCAGGACGGTTGCACGACCGACACGTGCGAAAAGACATCGGGCTGCGTCTACACGAAGAATACGGCGCCCTGCGACGACAAGAACGCCTGCACGGACGGCGACGTATGCAAAGACGGCGTGTGCGCGGGCACGCCCAAGATTGCGTGCGAGGACGGCAACCCCTGCACGCTCGACACGTGCGACTCGGGCACCGGCTGCCTGCACCCCGCGGCGCCCGATGGCACGGTCTGCACGCTCCCGTCGCTCGGCCCCTGCGAGACCGGAGCGGTCTGCATCAAGGGCGTATGCACGGCCGAGAAGGCGCTCGGCGAGACCCTCCTCGACGCGCAGGTCGCTGGGACGACAGGCACGATCGCGGCGGTCGCGCAGACGGCGACGGGCTTCGCGCTCGCGGGGACGCGCACGGCGCAGGGCGGCACGGGTGACTTCTGGATCGTCGAGACGGACAAATCTGGACGCCGGGTAGCCGAATCGGCCTACGCGACGCAGCCGGGAGACGGGGCGACGGCGCTGGTCGCGATGACGGAGGGTTACGTGCTCGGCGGCTACACATCGTCGCTCGCGGGCGGCGGCACGGACGCGCGACTCGTGCGGACCGCGGCGAAGGGTAGCGAGATCTGGAGCCAAAACTTCGGCGGCTCGGGTGACGAGTCGCTCAACGCGCTCGCGATCGATCCGTTCGGCGGCTTCGCGTTCGCGGGCCACACGACGTCCAAGGGCGGGGGTGGCGCGGACCTCTGGCTCGTGCACGTGGGACCGACCGGCTCGGTCATGTGGGACAAGGCGTACGGCGGCGCGGGCAACGACGCGGCGTGGGGACTGGCGTGGCTGCCGGACGGCTGGGTCATCGCCGGCGAGTCCGACTCGAAGGGGTCGAGCGGCATCGACATGCGGGTCATCCGCACGGGGACGGACGGGGCGGTGGTCTGGGACGCGAGCTTCGGCGAAGGAGGCGACGCGTTCGGCCGCTCCGTGATCGCGCTCGGCGACGGCGGGTTCCTGGTGGCGGGCTTCGCGACGGGCGCGCAAGCGGGGCTGCGCCTCGTGCGGACCGACAGCGCGGGCAAGGTGCGGTGGACGCAGAGCGCGCCGCTCGCAGGCGTCACGGGCCTGTCGTTGCGCGGCCTGGTGGATGGCTACGCGCTCGCGGCCACGGCGACGGGCCCCGCGGGCGGACCTGGGGCCCATATCATGCACTTAGATTTATTTGGAAACGTATTGTGGGAGCTCGCGCTCGCGTCGCGCACACCGGGACAAAACGGCCTGGAGCTCGCCGGCGCGCGGCTCGCGGTCGCTGGCAACGCGACGAAGCCCACGCCGACGCAGGGCTGGATCCAGCTCTTCGACGTGTGGGGCCACGCCGACTGCGCGGCCGCGGGCGCCTGCATCGGCAAGTCGCCGGGCGAGTGCACGGACGCGGGCGCCTGCACGGCCGACCTGTGCGACCCTCTCAAGGGCTGCACACACGACGCGCAGCCCGGCTCGGCGCTGTGCGACGACGGCAGCGCCTGCACGGCGCCCGACCACTGCAGCGGGTCCGCGTGCGTGGGCGCGACGATCGTCTGCGACGACAAGAACGGCTGCACGACCGACGGCTGCGACCCCGCGACCGGCTGTAAAAACGCCAACAATACGGCTACATGTGATGATGCCAACGCGTGCACGAACGCCGACGCGTGCAAGGACGGCAAGTGCGTGCCCGGGCCGCAGCTCGTGTGCAACGACGGCAAGGTCTGCACGGACGACAGCTGCAATCCCGCGACGGGCTGCACGTACACCAACAACACGGCGAGCTGCTCGGATGGGGACTCGTGCTCTTACGGAGACCACTGCGTCAACGGCACCTGCGTAGCGGGCGGGTGGACCGACTGCAACGACGGCAACCCCTGCACGAACGACTACTGCAGCGGCGGCTACTGCTACCACGACCAAGTGTACTGCAACGACGGCAATCCCTGTACAGATGACGCATGCAGCGGCGGATCCTGCGCATATGTACCCAAGAACTGCGCCGACACCGATCCCTGCACGGACGACGGGTGCAGCGGCGGAAGCTGCTACCACAACACGAAGAACTGCGCCGACAGCGATCCCTGCACGGACGACGGGTGCAGCGGCGGAAGCTGCTACCACAACACAAAGAACTGTAATGACTCGAACGCTTGCACTTCGGACGCATGCACTGGGGGTAGCTGCGTATACAACCCGATCTCCTGTGATGACAACAACAAGTGCACGACCGACACCTGCGACAAGGCGCAGGGATGCCTGCATGCACCCGTCTACTGTCCGAGCGCGCCGGTCTGCAAGTCGTCGTTTTGCGACAATCAGACGGGGTGCGGCGTCCAAAATGCCGTCGGATCATGCGATTACGTGTGTGGGGATGGAACGCAGGTGACCGGCAGCTGCGGCGGGGGGACATGCCACGAGGACGGCCAGTGCCCGTGAGGTGAAGCGGTGCCACCCACGACGTGCGCCAACCGCCGCTCCGGTGCGTCAGGTCGGACGGAGGGTGTGGCGCGCAGCACCGAAGTCGCGAAGCGACCGAGCGCCTCTGGCGCGAGCCCGGAGGAGGACCGACCCCGAGCGCGTCGCGCGAAGGGGGACGCCCAGATCCCGATGCCGCGACGTCTCCTCGTGCGACGCCTCCTTGTGGGTCCTTCGTGTGACGCTTCATGCGACGCCACCGACAGCAAGGAAACATAGACCCCCTCCAAGAGGCGCCGTAGATCGCCTCCCTCGCCCGTGCGTCTGACCTCCTCGTGGACATGAAGGTCCGCCGATGGAGGCTCAGATGATGCCCAGTGCCCTGCGTTCGCTGCTGACCTGCAACCCGACGGCCATCGCGCTGGCCCTCGGTGCCCTGACCACCGCCGCGTTCGCGCCTCGCGCGCTCGACGCCGACGACGACCCGCGACCGGCCGCCAAGCGCGCGGCCATCGTCGCGAAAGCCCCGAAGAACGTGACCGCGCGCGCGGAGCTCGTAGATGACGCCAAGTCACCATCGGGCAAGGCAGCGCGGCTGACCGTGACGAACCCCGGCACGCAGGTCGCCTCGGTCGCGATCGAGGTCCGTGTGGCTGAGTCCCGCGGCAGCCCGATGTCCCGCATGATGCCGCCGCCGGCCGTGCGGATGCAGAAAGAGGTCGAGGTGGAGGTGGCCGCGGGCGAGACGAAGACCGTGACCGTGCCGGTGCCCAAGGGGACCATCACCGCGAAGAAGAAGGGCGAATTCGGGCGTGCGTGGGCCGAAGCCCGCGTGAAGATGCCGCGTGTCCAGGATCCGGGCGCGCCCAAGGGCGGGCCGAGCGTCGCCGCGAAGCTGCCAATCCAGAAGGCCAAGGTCGTGCAGTTCGACGAGGAGCCCATCCTTCCGGAGCCGCTCTTTGTCGAGTAGGCTCCGGACGACGTGAAGCACGACGCCTCCGACGCACAGGGCCGCCGACCGCGCACAAGACGCTGGCCGGTGGCCCTGGCGCTTTTGGGCGCGCCCGTGGGGCTCGCGGCTGCGCTGCTGCTCGGACGCGTGCTGGCCCCGGACGAGCCCACGACACCGCCCGAGCGGGTCGAGGGGGTCGCAGAGGTGGGCGGCGCGCTGCGCGAGGTGTGGCTCCAGTACACGGAGGCGGGCGAGACGCTGGTCGACGAGGCCTACGCCGATTTTCTGGGCGGGCTCGCGCAGGACGTGGAGCTGCGGGTGCTGGTCGGCATGGAGGCAGACGCCGCTGCCTGGCGGCGCTTCGCGCGGAACCTCGGTCTCGGCGGTGCGGCGCGGGCGAAGGTGACGGTCGCGGGGACCCCCATCACCGTGTGGTCGCGGGATCGGGCGCTGGCGCTGCGCGGGTCGGATGCGCGGTGGAGCTGGCTCGTGCCGCCGGAGCCGGACGAGAGCTGGGAGCTGCGGCGAAACGACTGGCGCGCGGTGTTCGCGCTCGCGCGGGCGCGTGGTGGAACGGATGTTGTAGAATTGCCGTTTGAATTCGAGGCGGGCGATCTCATCGTGACGGAGTCGCGCGTGCTCTTTGGCGCCAACCTGGCGGCGCGAAACGCGGGCGGTCCGTGGCGAGAGACGGCGGCGCTGCGAGAGGCGCTGCGCGCGTGGACGGGCCGGGAGCCGCTCCAACTCGGCGCGGAGGAGGGGGATGTGCCGCCCTATCACCTCGCGATGTACGTGATGCCGGTCGCGGCGGACGTGGCGCTCGTGGGCGATCCGTCGATCGCGAAGGGGTTGCTGGGCGAGGCGTGGCGGTCCGGAGCGCTGCGCCCCGAGGACGACGCGCCGCTGGTCGCGGATTTCGGCTCCCAGATGCAGGCGCGCTTCGATCGGGCGGCGAGCGACCTCACCGCGGCGGGCTGGCGGGTCTATCGCGTTCCGGTCGTGCCCTTCGATGATAGAACTTATATAACCTGGACAAACGTCGTGCTGGATCGGCGCGACGGGCGCGGCGTCGTGTACCTGCCGAGCTACGCGGCGGACGCGGCCGTCGAACCGCAGCTCGCGCGACTCGACGCGCGGTCGCGCGCGGCCTGGGAGCAGCACGGATACGACGTGCGGCCCATCCGGGTGCGCAAGTTGTGGCCGCATCATGGTACGATTGGCTGTCTGATCAACGTGCTGGCGCGATCGCCGGCCCGGCCGTGAGGTGCTCATGAGTCCCCGCATGCCGCCCGAGTCGGTACCGTCGAAGGATGAAGGCCGGTCGTGCGGCGGCTCGACGGTGCGGGCGTGTGCAGCGGCACCGGGTGCCCGCGACGTTGCAGCCAGACCGGCGCGGACGTTCCATCTCGCGTGCGTGTGCCTGCTCGGCTACCTGCTGCTCGGCAACGGCGAGGTGCGCGGCGCCGAACCGACCCGATCGCAGACGATCTTCGGCCACGTCACGAAGGTGCTCGGTCCCGATCGCGTGATCGTGAACCGCGGCAAGCTCGACGGCCTCAGACCCGATGCGCGGGGCCTCGACTTCTTCCCCCTCAAGGTGTCCGAGGGCGGCAGCCGCGTCGTCGTCAACGCAAACATGCGGCTCGCGCTCGGTCACGTCGTCGCGCTGCGCGAGCACGAGGCCGAGGTCGCGCTCGAGGCGATCGCCGATTCCCCGAAGGTCGGCGATGTGTTCGGCTTCGGCGCCACATTCCCCGCGGCGCTCGTCGCGTCGCCGCTCTTCCGCGTGCTGGCCTTCGACATCCTGCTCATGCGCGCGGGCGGCACGGCGCCCTTTTGCACGCTCGCGGAGATCATCGCCGACGCGAGCGGCGCGAAGCGCACGTCCGTACGCGAGGCCATGAAGCAGGACGTGCTGGGGCTGCTCGCCAAGGCGAAGGAAGTTCAGGAAAGCCAGGAAAAAGGCGGTAAATTCAAGTATATCGTAGGAGGGCGCTTCGACGGCAAGAAGCTCCACGAGGTGGCCGCGTCGGTGACGGTCAAAGACATCGAGGACATGCTCGAGCACCTGAGCTCGACCGCGGCCTCATACGTGACCCTCTCGCCAGCGCTCGGCCTGCTCTACTTCGAGTGGGCGCTGTCGGGCACGCCGATGCCGGAAGACAAGGCGCTCAAGCAGAAGGTCGAGGGGCTCGTGTCCGAATCGGAGCGCGCCGCGGAGAAGGGCGACTTCGAGGGGACGGAGGGCGCGCTGCGCGAAGCGCTCAAGCTCGATCCGGGCAACGAGGACGTCAAGGGCAAGCTGAAGAAGGTCGTCGATGCACGCATGTGGCGCGAGGCGATCGGTCGCGACAAGGACGACCTGCCGACGCGCTGGAGCCTCATGAAGGCCTACTACGAGTACAGCGCGTACGAGCACGCGTGGCGGGAGCTCGACGTGCTCGAGAAGGCCGGCTACGAGGTCGACGATTGCCAGAAATATCGCGCCTATATCGAGGTGAGGCAGGAGAAGTTCGACGCCGCGATCGCGCGATTCAAGGCGCTCGTCGCGAAGAACCCGAAGGTCGACATCGGGACGTGGATCCCGTTCGCCGAGACGAAGAAGCGCATCGCGGCGGACCCGAGAGCGGCCGCCCCTTGGATCGACTTCGCGAGGAGCGCCGAGGACGAGAAGTACTACGACGTCGCGCTGCAGCGGTATCAGAAGGGGCTGGAGCTCGCGCGGACACCCGGCGACATCGCCCGCGCGCGCGAAGGACAGCGGCGGGTCGCGCTGCTCAAGAACGCGGACAAGAACGTGGCGTGGGCGAAGGGTGAGATCGAGGTCCATGACATCACGACGGCGCGCAAGAACGTGACGATGGTGCTGCGCTACTGCGAGGAGACGAAGAACCCGAAGTGCGCGCCGCCGCGCCTCAAGGACATCGCGTCGAAGGCCTTCGATATGTGGGAGAACGCGTTCTGCAGGGAGATCCGCGAGAGGCTCGTCGCGCTGGAACCCGAGGACGCGTCGACGCGCCTGGATCTCGCGTGGGTGGCCTACACGCTCGAGGACTACGCGGGGGCGCGCAAACAGATAGAGAAGGCCATCGCGATCGATCCGAAGCGCGAGTACGCCTACCACACGCTGGCGCGCATCCACCTGGATCAGGGCGATGTCGCCAAGGCGCGCGAATACGCGACGATCGCGACGCGAGACAAGACCTACGCGTGGCCGCGGTGGCTGCTCGCGAAGATCGCGCTCATCGACGGGGACTTCGAGAAGGCGCACGCGCTCGCGAAGGAGGCGCACGGTCTCAACGCGGAGGACAGCGATCAGCAGGCGATGCTGACGGCGTCGTGGATCGCGCGGCAGGCGGCGCAAGCGATCGCGGCGGGCAAGGACGTGGACCGCAATCGGATGCGCCTCGCGCGGCTGTTCGTGAACCTGGAGCTGCGCGGTGCAGCGGACAAGGAGATCGCGAAGCTGCCGCGCGGGCCGCATCGCGAGGCGGCGCTTCGGACGTTGGGCCTCTCGTTTGCGAGCGTGTTTCCGCCAGCGCTGCGCGTCAAGGCGCTGGAGGAGATCGGCGTCGGCACGCCCTTCCTGAAGCGACGGCTGGAGCTGCTGCGCGCGCAGATCGCGTTCGACGAGCGCAAGGACGATCCCGCGCGCGCCGTGCGGCTCGCCCGAGCGTACATCGCCGCGGGGTACTATCGGCGCCCTCTGGTGGTGCTCGGCGCGCTGAAGGATCGCATCGATCTGCCGGAGGTGATGGCAACCGCGCGGCTCGCGCGGGAGGCGCTGGTGGCGTCGAACCAACTCCAGATGACCCGCGAGGCCGCGGGGCGGAGCGACCTCCAGGTGCAGGAGAAGCTCGCTCGCACGTCCTACGACACGTTCAAGCGCCTCGGCGCGATGGACGACGCGGGCTCCTCGGCGTTCTTCATCGTCGGCGCATTGACGGCGCAGGGCCGGCACAAGGAGGCTATCGCGATCGGCGAGGCGCTCGCGGCGGAGCAGCGGCGCGACGGCAACCTCTATCGCGAGTTGGATATCGTCAAACGCACGGCGAACGCTCGATCGAGCGTGGGATCGTTGGAGGCCGTGACCGAGGCCATCGAGCGCACGCGCCGCATCTGCGAGGCGGACGACAACTACTGGTGCCTCGCCGACGCGTACCAGAACCTCGCGTACATCCACGTCGGCAACGGCCTCGTGCGAAAGGGGCTGGAGGAGGCCAAGACCGGCATCGGCTACGCGCGCAAGACGGGCGTGGAGTCCATGGTGCGAGGTGCGCTCGCCACGCTCGGCGACAATTACCTGGTGCTCGGCGAGCTCACCGAGTGCCTCGCGGTCGCGAAGGAGCTGCACGCGTCGGCGCGCAAGGCCCAGGATCCGGAGGGCGAGCGCTTCGCGCAGATGCTCTACGGCGCGGTCGCCATGCGACGCGGAGATCAGAAGACCGCCCTCGCGCGCTTCGAGGACGCCTACCAGGTGGGCCGTCGCATTGGCTCGCACGTCATGCGCGCGACGGCGCGGCTGTTTGCGGGACGCACGGCGCTCGACATCGCGCGCGATTATCCGGCCGCGGCGAAGTACTTCCAGCAGGCGGTCGAGCTCTACGCGGCGATCGCGGACAAGGAGAACGAGTCGCGCACGTGGAAGGGGCTCGGTGAGGCGCGCGCGAAGATGGGCGACCGCGCGTCGGCGCGCAAGGATCTCGATAGGGCGCTCGCGCTGGCTCGGGAGCTGGATCGCAAGCCCTACGTCGCGAGCATCCTGGCCGCGTCGAGCCGCCTCGAGACCGACGATGGCAAGGTCGAGGCCTCGGTCGCGCGCGGTCGGGAGGCCGTACAGATGGCCGCCGGCTTCGATGAGCCGAGCCTGCTCATCGCCGTACACTTCGCGCTCGGCAAGGCGCTCATCGCCGCGAAGCGGGACGAGGAAGCGCTCGCGCAGCTCGAGAAGGCGGTCGCCGCGGTCGTCGATTCGATGGCGCGGATGGGCGGCGACGAATTCCGCGACGCGATGCTAAACGTCGGCGACACGCGCGATGTCTTCCGCGACGCGATCGACACGCTCATACGGCTCGGCAAGGTGGATCGCGCGCTGGAGCTGCTGGAACTGTCGCACGACGCGAACCTGCGGCGCATCTTCGATCCCTCGAAGCTCAAGCCCAAGGACGCGGAGCTGAAGAAGACGCTCGGCGATCTCAAAGACAAGACCGCGGAGGCCGAGGCCGCAAAGAAGGCGCTCAACGAGGAGCTGGCGAAGCCGGAGTCGCAGCGCAGCGTCGCGCGTGTGGAGGCGCTCTCGAAGCGCATGGCGTCGTCCGACGGCGAGATGCGGCAGCTGCTCCTGCGCCTCAAGCGCGACCACCGCGCGCTCTATTCGATGCTCTCGATCACTCCCGAGTCGATCGCCGATCTGCGTGAGTCGCTGCCGCGCGACGCGCTGGTGCTCGAGTACTTCGTCGCGACCGACGCGCTCTACATCTTCGTCATCACGCGCGAACAGAAGACCGCGCGCGCTTACAAGGTCCCGGTTTCGGCGCAGGATCTGGAGACCGCAGTCTACGAGTTCCGCAAGGGGATAGACGCATCGGGGCGCTCGCGCGGATCGAAGGCGTTCGTCGATGAGGCCGAGGCGAAGCCCAATCCGCCGCCGACCTTCGCGCTCTCGCGCAAGCTCTACGGATGGCTCATCGCCCCGGTGCAGGCGGAGCTCACCGCGGCGAAGACGACGATGATCGTGCCCTTCGGCGCGCTGCATTACCTGCCGTTCCAGGCGCTCGTGACGAACGACGACAAGGACAAGCCGGTCTACCTGCTCGAGAAGCACCGGCTCTCGTACCTGTCGTCGAGCACCATCTTCAAGATGCTCAAGCGCGATCGCGCGCCGACCGCACGCACGCTGCTCGCCTTCGCGAACCCCGACAAGACGCTGCAAGGGGCGCGCGAGGAGGTCGAGCGCGTGCAGCGCGAGTCGTTCCCGAAGGCGCGCGTCCTCATCGAGGGCGAGGCGACGAAGGCCCGCTTCTTCGAGCTCGCGAGCCAGTTCCGCATCGTGCACTTCGCGACGCACGGCGTGCTCAAGGAAGATCCGCTCGCGAGCCACCTCAAGATGGCGGCCGACCCGTTGACGGTCGACGAGATCACGCTGTTCTCGGGCCTCGAGGGCAACACGGATCTCGTCGTACTCTCTGCGTGCGCGACCGCGATCGAGCTCGGCAAGTCGCGCGGCGACGAACTCATCTCGATCGCGTCCGCGTTCTCGTCGGCCGGCGCGCCGGCGCTCGTCGCGTCGCTCTGGGATGTGGACGACGGGGCGACAAGCGAGCTGATGGCCGCGTTCTACAAGGCGCTGCAAGGCGGCAAGGGTATGGACACGCTCGAGGCGTTGCGCAGCGCACAGCTCGGCGTGATGCGCATGGACAAGGACGGCAAGCGACCCTACGCGGAGCCCTCGTTCTGGGCCGCGTTCCAGCTCATCGGCGACTATCGCTGAGGCGTGCGGGGCTAGTCGTAGTAGAACATCTCGTAGCGGCCGAAGGTCACGGCGCCCAGTACCTGTACGGCGATCGAGGCGACGATGAGCGCCTTGCCCGTGCGTCCGAGCGGGCCGCACTGCAGCGCGAGCAGCGCGACGAGCGGCGGCAGGAAGTCCATCGAGAAGCGATACGCGAACTGCACCCAGCCGTCGTTCTGGTAGAGCAGTCCGGGGATCGCGACCGCCGCGACGCTCACCCACATGTGTCGGATGAAGGCCTTGCGACGCGCGGCGACCGCTGCGTCAACGGGCGCATCCGCGACGGTCGGCTTGCGACGCAACAGCAGCCACAGCGCGGGCGTGGCGGCCAGCAGGCCGAGGCCGTGGCGCGTGATGAGCACGAAGGGCGCCTGATCCGTGAACACCGGCATGTTCGTCAGCGCGGCGCCGAGGTTGCGATTGAGGAACCAGAACGAGAAGAGGCCGTGCTCACGCGTCGGCGCGCGCGTGCCCTCGAGCAGGTAGGTGTGGCCGAACTCGCCGAACTGACGGAAGCGGACGTAGTTGAACCAAGCGAGCGCGGCGCCGACCAGCGCCATCGGCAGCGCGTACCAGAAGCACTTCCAAAAGGCGCGCTTGAAGCCCTCGCGACCCTCGCCGCCGAGCCAGCGGCCGTTCGGGAAGAACGCTTCGAGCGGCAGCAGCAGCGCCGCGAAGAGCAGCGGCGTGCGCGTTGCGACGCCGAGACCGAGCATGAGGCCGGCCAGCAATGGCGCGCGGGCGTTCTCCGCCGCGAGCAGGTGCAGGAGGTTGAGCGTCATGCCGATGACGAGCGCGGTGAACCACACCTCGCCACGTATTGAACAGAAAAACGCGACGGTCCCGAACGCGAGGAGCAGCACCCACCACGACTCGTCGGCGCCGCTGAGGCCGTGCAGACCCTCGCGACGCATGCGCGAGAGCCACCACGCGAAGAGGCCCACCGACGCGATGGCGAAGAGCAGCGTCACGAGCACGTCGCTCGTGTCGTAGCCCCACACGGCCACGAATGGCATGAAGACCACCGCCGGGAAGGGCGGGAAGCTCGTGAAGTACTTGAGCTCGTCGCAGGTCCGGCCGCGCACGCCGCCCGAGCAGTCGGTCGCCACATCCGCGTTGCGATCGATGACCATGATCTGGCCCTCGAGCGTCAAGAAGTCGTGCTTGCGCGCGCCCGCGTCATCCTTCCACGGCCACACGCCGGCCACTTCCTGGCCGTCCTTCAGCTTGATCACATGGTAGCTCGCCCAGTCGTTCCAGCCTTCGGTCTTGTCACCGGGCCCCGTCAGGTGGCGCTCCACGGCCCGCTGGAGTCCGTTCGGGTCGCCCGCCTGCTCGGGCCCACGCGAGCGCCGAGGCGTCTCGGTGTCGAGGCGCCCGTGCATGTAGTTCCACGCCATGTCGATGAAGTGGAAGTGGCGCGAGGGGGTGAGGAGGCGCTCCGCGGCGAAGGCGCCGTAGACGACGGTCGCCGCGAGGACAAGGAGGATGATGCGGCGGGTGGCGGTGGCGG
>Ga0172369_10008379_pt1 | contig 11741 bp, 12 predicted proteins | sample LakKiv25m_FD_114539 | JGI IMG/M metagenome (GOLD analysis project Ga0172369, IMG submission 114539) | Freshwater microbial communities from Kabuno Bay, South-Kivu, Congo - kab_022012_11.25m | ecosystem: Environmental > Aquatic > Freshwater > Lake | place: Democratic Republic of the Congo... | reverse complement strand
TCAATCGGTATTCCCCAGCGTCGGGGATCAAACAAACTTTTTTCTCTATGTTCATTCGCTCGGTTGTACCACAATCTGGGTTAATGTGACATTGTCAAATTAATAATCCACCGGTATCGCCTGCGCGCAGGTCCTTGAAGCGGCGAGACTCTACGTCTGATCTTAGGAGAAAAAGCATGTATCCACCAGCGGTGATTTCGGTGCCTTGCATGCCAAGTTAGCTGTAGCGGACGGGGAAAGTCTTTTCATCTCCAGCGCCAACCTGACAAACGCTGCCATGCAATTGAATATGGAACTGGGAGTGTTGATATGTGGAGGCGAATTGCCGGCGCAGGTTGTGAAACACTTTGATGAATAAATTCTCACAGGTGTATTGAAAATGGTTCATCTATAATACATGTAGCTTGGGAATAGGCTGGGGTTGGACAGCAACTAATTCATTTGCCAATCTTTCATAGACATGCTATGATTATAGTCAACCAATAAGACACTCCGCGATGCTGGTACATCCGGGGCAACGTCCTGACCATTACGGGCAGCACAGGTAAGAGAAGTCGCACATTATGGGCTGTACGCAAAGTATAAATACGATCAAGCAGGAAGAAGTCAGTCGACAGTATTTGTAACAGTTTATAAGAATGGGATTATTAATCGACAGGAGGTCATTCCAAAGTCATGAATAATCACATTTTATTATTGGGCGATTCGATTTTAGATAATGGCAATTATGTCGGAAAAGACCTGGATGTAGTCAGCCACTTACAAAACATCCTACCTGGCGGTTGGAAGGTGACTCTTCGGGCGGTTGATGGCAGTACAACGACTAAACTTCGTACTCAATTGATCGGAATTCCATCGGATACCTCACACATGGTAATTTCGATTGGAGGTAACGACGCTTTAGGTAGTATCGATATGCTTTCTCTGCCTGCAAATTCCACATCTGAAGCGCTTGAGGTTTTTTATACCCAAATTAATCGTTTCGAATCAGACTATAGCGAGGCAATTCGAGAAGTTAGGAGGTATGGATTACCTTCAACGGTCTGTACGATTTATGACGGGAATTTCTCTGAACCTCAAATGAGGCGAGCTACTCGTACCGCACTGATGATGTTCAACGATGTGATCCTTCGGCAAGCAATTGAAAATCGGATGCAGGTGATTGATCTTCGCATGGTCTGTACCGAAAAGGAAGATTATGCAAATGAAATCGAGCCTTCTGGACAGGGTGGTTATAAAATCGCCAGGGCTATTGCTCATGCCGTCAGTGCATTAGATTCGTCCACCAAAAGAAATGAAATCTGGGGGGTTTAATAATTATTAGAGACACTTGTAAACATCAAGGAAATTGGATATCGAGGCGGCTCCATAGACAAGGAGGGTCAACAAATGAGACTTTTTTCTTACAAGATAACAAATGATTCGGGATTTGCTCCAAATCCCTTTTTCGGGATCATGACTTTAGCGACATGCAAGCCGAAAATAAGAATATGCAAAAAAGAGGGTGATTGGATAGCAGGTTTTACGTCAAAAGAATTATGCGGCGACGAAGTTGGAAAAGAACGCCTCGTTTATTTGATGCAAGTGAAAGAGAAAATCCTCATTGCAGATTATTATTCTAGTCCAAAATTCGAGAGCAAAATCCCTGACTTATGCCGAAAGGAATTTGTCCATCAGTCAGGTGACAATATTTATAAACCGGAAGGCGATGGTTTTATTCAACTCCCGAATCGCAATCATGGTCCTAAGGAGCATGAACACGATTTATCTGGTAAATTTGTATTAATTTCCACCAGGTTTTATTATTTTGGTAGGTATCCATTTGAAATCCCTGAAAGTTTGAGACCGGATGTTCCAAAAGGACAATCTGCGAATGGTTCTTTAACTCACGATTCTGAGCGAGCAGCTGAGTTTATCAAATCTATTACAGAGAATTATGGTTTAGGAGTTCATAGTGCGCCACATAAATGGCCTCGCAATGACGATAGTTGGAAGTTCCAATGAAGATTATTCTTAGCAGAAAAGGTTTTGACAGTAGTTCGGGTGGTTTCCCAAGTCCGATATTTCCTGATGGCAAATTGCTTTCGATGCCTATACCCGATAGACAATCTTCTATTACCTATACAGATATCCATTGGGGTGAGTACAACTTAGGAGAGATAGTAGAAAATTTGACAAAAGGAAAGATCACACCTGATTATTTCGCCCATTTGGATCCGGATATTAACGAGGCCAGTCTTCCCCGACACAAAGAATGGCGACCAATATTTGGGCAGGTTGGCGCCTCTCAAGGACATTTAAGAAAGCAAGGAGTTGGCACAGGAGATTTATTCTTGTTTTTTGGACTATTCCAAAACACATTCGTTGATAACGGTAAATTCAGCTTTATTCCAAAATCCTCCCCGCGACATGTTATTTGGGGTTGGTTGCAGATTGAATCGATCCATTCTGTTGATGAGATTGATCGAACTCAATTTGAGTGGTCGTTATATCACCCACACTTCCATCGCACCCCCAATAAATCTAACACTGTTTATTTTGCTAAAACTATGCTTGATCTACCGGGATTAGATCGCAATTCCATTGGTGGTGCAGGTATCTTCCCCGATTTTTTAGAAAAATTGCAGTTGACTTCAACTGAATCGCCTTTGAGCGTGTGGAAATTACCGCAATGGATGTATCCACGTAGCGGTAAATCGGCATTGAGCTATCATGGAAATTTGGAACGATGGAAAAAACATGATGATGATGTCCTACTACAAACAGTAAGTAGAGGTCAAGAATTTGTTTTAGACTGTATTCATTACCCTGAGGCTATTCGATGGGTAAATGAGCTATTTTCTAAATATTAGCTTTGCCAATTCCTGCAAAAAGTCTAGTTGAACGTGACTGCTCAGCACACCATGAAAGAATTCGGTGAGTGAAAGTAAAGTTGGCAACGTTAGAATAAGGTGCGAAATCCTTTTTATCAAAGTCAAGTGTGGTAACCCAAAGATGCCACAGGACCTTCATTTTTTCAACCTCCACGGTTTAGTGGTTCTCTCGCTAATTAGTAATATTATCATGCTGAAGTTCAACACCGAAACCGCCAAGGATAGTAACCTGCTCTTGAGGGCGTTTCTTCCAAATATAGGGATGGCAATGCTGATTCCAGTAGTCAAGGGCTTCGTTCAACACTTTCGTCAACTCATCCAGGCTCTCGAAGCGTCGGCCTTTCAAGGCCAGGGAACGAAGTTGTTTCCACCAGGGTTCAATCAGATTCAACCAGCAAGCATACTTGGGGATGAACTGCAACTGCATTTCGGGCCAAGCAGCCAAAGCCAACTTGGTCTGTTTGCTGAGGTGGATCGACAGGTTGTCTTCAATAATCAACCAGCGTTCAGATGGGAAGGCGGTCATGATCTTTTCCAGCAATTGGATGTGGCTGGCACTATCTCGTCCGGGGCTCAGCAAGGTAATGGCTTGTCCCGTGGCGGGTTCAAAAGCTCCATGGACCCACAGCTTGCCACGCCGGCCATAGTCGGGTTCGAAGGTGGCCCGGTTGGGACCGTCCTTCCATTCTTCGCCCGAGTAGGTCTTGACAGCAATTGGCCCCATTTCATCTATGCAGATCACCCGCAGGCCTGGCTGCGGCTTCAAATAAGCCGTTATGATGCTCCCCTTTTTTCCGCGAACTCCGGATCCTGCTTTTCGGCGTCGTGGAACCAACTCTGTTGCCGCTTCCAGCGGAAACCTTCTGCTTCTACCCATTCCCAAATGGTTGAGTCGGACAAGTGCACTCCATTTCGCTCTTGGAATGCGGTCTGCAGGCGCTCTAATGTCCAGAGCTTGAATGGGTACCCCAGGCTGTCCGGCTTTTGGCGGGCCAGCGCAATCAACGCGCTGCATACACTTGGATCGCGGGTGGGGGGACGGCCCGCTTTGGGCTTATCATCCAGCCCGGCAATCCCTTCCGCATTGAAACGTTTAACCCAGCTCACCCCGGACTAGCGCCCACCAAAACCAGCCTGGTGGCCAGCCTGGGTAGCATGCAGCGTGGGATCATCGAGCATGGCTACAATAACTTTCGCCCGCTGGACCAATCGGTGGGCAGCTTTACGGGAGGCTGCCAGCTTGCGAATTTCGGTTTCTTCTTCAATTGTTAAGGAACGTAGTTTGACAACTTTCCGCATCGCATCCTCCATTTCCGGAGGATTATAATCTAACTATTAGACGAGAGAACCATTTAGTGGAGTGCTACCAATGATTGAGATTCTGAGTACAAAACTATTTATCCCCCGTCCGCGGACAAATCTGGTCTCTCGTCCGCGTTTAGTAAATCGTCTGAACGCAGGGCAGGACAAAAAACTCACCCTGATAGCTGCGCCAGCCGGATTTGGGAAAACCACCTTGTTAAGCGAGTGGATCCCGAGGAGCCCTGATTGTGTAACCTGGCTTTCTTTAGACGAAGGCGACAGTTCCACATCGCGCTTCTGGATGTATTTTATAGCAGCCCTTCAAACTCTTTCGCCGGAACTTGGAAAAGGCGCCCAAGCGTTATTACCTTCATTGCAGCCACATGATATTGAAAGCATCCTAACCATCCTTATTAATGAAATCAATGCATTCGGCGATTCATTCGTACACGTGTTCGATGATTATCACCTCATTGATAGTACGGAAATCGATCGTCAATTGTCTTACTTTATTGATCACCAGCCCTCAAACCTACGCCTAATCATCGCCACCCGTGAGAATCCCCATCTACCGCTGGCACGGCTGCGCGCCCGAGATCAATTTATCGAATTGCGTGCGCGCGACTTGCGTTTCACATCCTCCGAAGCAGCCGGATTTCTCCATGCGATGAGTTTAAATCTCTCGGCAGAAGACATTCATGCACTGGAAGACCGCACCGAAGGCTGGATTGCAGGACTGCAATTAGCCGCACTTTCGATGCAGGGACGCCAGGATGTATCGGGGTTCATTCGGGTATTCGCTGGAGATCACCGCTACATCGTAGATTATTTGATTGAAGAAGTGCTGCAGCGTCAGTCAGAATGCGTCCGGAGCTTCTTACTTCAGACCTCTATTCTCGAACAGTTGAATGGCCCGCTGTGTGATGCTGTATCCGGCCAGGTGGAATGCGAAGTTTTGTTAGAAAACCTGGAGCGAGGCAACTATTTTGTTATCCCCCTGGATGACAGACGCCATTGGTATCGCTACCACCATCTTTTTGGTGATGTACTGCGGATGCACTTGATGGCGGAGCAGCCTGACCTGGTACCGGTTTTGCATCGCCGGGCAAGCGAGTGGTACGAACAGAACGGTTCGGCAGCAGAAGCGATCCGACATGCACTGGCTGGGCAAGATTTCGAGCGAGCGGCGACCCTGATCGAACGGGCATATCCGGCGATGACTCGCAGCAGGCAGGAGGCCATCTTGCTTGGCTGGCTCAAAACACTGCCAGAGGCGGTGGTCCGCCACCGACCGGTGTTGTGTAACCTCTATGCCGGGGCATTAATGCAAACCGGCGAGCTGGAAGGGGTGGAGACCTGGCTGCTGGCTGCCGAGATGTTCTTAACCACGGCGCTTGAAGGGCACGCGCAGCCGGATATCTTCCCGCCAATGGAGGTTGTGGATCAAGAAGAATTACGCCGGCTATCGGGCGCGGTTGCCATGCACCGTGCTGGACAGGCTTTGATGTTCGGAAACGTGGCGGCAACGATCCAACATGCCCGGCGGGTGCTGGATCTCGCTCCGCAAGATGACTTTCTCCGTCGCGGAGGGGCAGCGGCGCTCCAGGGGCTCGCCTTTTGGACACTTGGCGACCTGGAGGCAGCCCGCCAGATATATCCCGAGGCGATCGGGTACCTCCAGCGGGCGGAATACCTGGCTGATTCGATTGGTTGTGCTTTAGCCCTGGCAGATATTGTTATCGCTCAGGGTCATCTCCATACGGCAATGGTAATTTATGAGCAGGCTCTGCGGCTTGCCTCCGAGCACGGAGAGCCAAACCTGCGGGGAACCGCCGACATGCTGGTAGGGATGAGCGAACTGTATTATGAGCACAATGATCTGCATTCTGCTGCCCAATGTCTGCTGAGAGCAAAGGAACAGGGGGAGGTCACCGGGCTGCCGCAAAACCGCTATCGCCTGCGCGTGGCGATGGCGCGTATCCGCCAGGCAGAGGGCGACCCGCATGAGGCGCTTGGCCTGCTCGATGAAGCGGAGCGCCAGTTCATGGGAGATTTTTCCCCGAATGTGCGCCCCATTGCGGCGATGAAGGCGCGCTTGTATGCCAGGCAAGGCAGGTTGGATGAAGCCCTGGACTGGGCGCGTAAGCAGGGATTATCTCCTGAAGGTGATCTTAGTTACTTGCGTGAGTTCGAACACATCACGCTGGCCAGGATCCTCCTGGCGCGAAACAAGAGCGACCCTTCTGAAAGCCCCTTGCGTGAGGCGATAAGACTGTTGGAGCGCCTTCTGAAAGCCGCGGAAGAAGGCGGCAGGATGGGAATTGCCATCGAAATCCTGGTGTTGCAGGCGCTTGTATATCAGACGCTGAGCCAACTCACCGCCGCGCTGCTGCTGCTGCAACGGGCTCTGGCGCTGGCTGAGCCGGAGGGCTACACCCGCATATTTGTGGACGAAGGTTCCCCGATGAGGGAACTGCTTCGGGAAGCTGCTGCCCGGAGGATCATGCCAGCGTACACAGGAAAACTGCTGGCGGCATTGGCAGGCGGGCAACCCGGGGGTGTGGTTGAATCACTTTCCCCATTGCCACAATCGCAGATTGAACCACTCAGCCAACGTGAGCTCGAAGTGCTCCGGCTGTTCAAGACTGAGCTTTCGGGCCCCGAGATAGCCCGTGAACTCGTGGTCGCTTTGAGCACGGTGCGCACCCATACCAAGAGCATCTATAGCAAACTCAACGTCAATAGCCGCCGGGCGGCGGTCAAACGGGCCATTGAGTTGGGCCTGATCTAAAACGGGCCTCTCAAGATACTCCGAAAACCCCGCCAACCAAATATGGCGGGGTTTTTCGATTCTCCCCACCCAAATCCCCACATGTGGGGAAGACATCTCCCCATATCCAGTTGTATATTGCTACTAATCAAACCCGAATAGGCAGAAATGCCGGGTGTCAATCTCAGATGCTTATCGCATTGGTTCTCAAGGAGAGAAAATATGAATGTCAACGGAAAGACTTCCATCAAGAATAGCAAGACGAAGATAACCGCAGCGACACTGATGCGGTTGGCAGGTGTATCTGCCATATTGGCAGGGCTGTGCTTCATCGTCATGGGAGGCTTACATCCCATTAACGTTCCTGAAGCGGTCACCACTGCCACCTGGGTGAACGTCCATATTTTTGCGACTGCAATGGGCGTCTTTGGACTGTTTGGCATGGCGGGGCTATATGCCCGGCAGGTGGAAAAGTCCGGCTGGCTGGGTCTGGCAGGCTTTCTCCTGTTTAGCCTCTGGTTTGCGCTCGTGATGCCCTTATCATTTGTGGAAGCGTTCATCCTGCCACGCCTGGCCAGTGTGTCGCCGGCATTTGTGGCAGGCTTTCTGGGGATGTTTACCGGCATTCCCAGCGCGGTTGACCTCGGAATCCTGCCCACCTTGTGGAATCTATCCGGTCCCCTGTATATCATTGGCCCCCTGCTGTTTGGCATCGCAACCTTCCGCGCAAGCGTCCTGCCCCGCTGGGCGGGCGCGTTGCTGGCCCTGGGGGCTATCCTGGTCCCCATCGGTGCAGTGGTTCCGCCTGAGTACCAGCCGGAGGTGGCATTGATACCGGTTGGATTGGCTGTCACCTGGCTGGGAGTTGCGCTCTTTTCGGAGCGGCGAGAGAAAACTTCGGAACCTTGCGTTGAATTGGGAAGCACCCAGCTCAGCCAAACCGGAGCCGATTAGGTTGGCCAGGCTGAATCATCCTATCGATATTGTTCAATAAGGAGACAGACGAATGTCCATCACCAGAAAATCCGCTGTCAATGAAGCAGGCGAACTTGCGAACAGCCATCAGCAATCAGCGAGAAAAATCGCCAGAGCGTCGGGCATCCTCTACCTGCTCACCTTTATCTTGGTGCCGATCGGCTTTCTCTATCGTTCTATCCTGAACGACCCGAACTATATCATCGGGGCTGGGCCGGATACGCCGGTCGTCATCGGCGGGATCCTGGAGATCATTGTCGCCCTGGCCGGCATCGGCACGGCGGCGGCGCTGTATCCGGTGCTCAAGCGGCAGAACGAAGGCGTGGCGCTGGGCTTCTTCGGATCTCGGGTGCTGGAAGCCAGCACAATCTTCGCCGATGTGGTCTGCCTGCTGGCGGTCGTGACCTTGCGGCGGGCGGGAGTCGGCGCAGAGGCAGTCGTCACCGGCAAAGCGCTGGTGGCCCTGTACGGCCTGTTCCGCTTGGGGCAAAACCTGGTGCCGGCGGTGAACGACCTGTTACTGGGCTATTTGCTCTATCCATCACGCCTGGTACCGCGCATCCTGCCGGTGCTGGGATTTATCGGAGCGCCCCTGCTCATCGCTAACACCATCGTATTTATGTTCGGCATCACCCGCGGGCCGCTGTTTACGCTGACGCTGCTCGGGGTTATTCCGATTGCATTGTTTGAGTTTATTCTGGGAATCTGGCTCACGTTCAAGGGATTCAATCCTGCTGCAATCACTGCGCTGTATGCAAAAACAGGGGGCAGCGCGTCCGTGAGTGCTGACTGAATATCAAGTCAGGCAGAAAGGAAAATCAGCCTGCACTGCCTGACCATTCTCACAGTCTTTATAAGGAGATTTAAGATGAAAGCAATTGTTGCCTCTCAATATGGCCCACCCGAAGTCCTGCGCTTGCAGGAGGTGGAAAAACCAACCCCCAGGGATCATGAGCTGCTGATCAAAGTGCACGCCACCAGCGTGACCGCCGGGGACCGCAGAATGCGCAGTTTTGACGTTCCGGCCATGTTCTGGCTCCCCGCCAGGATCAATTTGGGCCTGACCAAGCCCAAACAGCCGGTCTTCGGTATGGAGCTGGCCGGTGAAGTGGAAGCCGTGGGTAAAAATGTGACTCGCTTTAAAGTGGGTGATGCGGTGTTTGCATCGACCCTGGCAGCGAATTTTGGGGCCTACGCCGAGTATAAGTGCATGCCCGAGGACGGGTTGGTGTTACCCAAACCCCGTAATCTGAGCTATGCGGAAGCCGCCGCCATTCCGATTGCGGGACCCGCCGCCCTGCGCCTGCTGCGCAAAGGAAAGATCCAGCGCGGTCAGAAAGTCATGATCTATGGCGCGTCTGGCAGTGTAGGCACATATGCGGTGCAGATTGCCAAATACTTTGGGGCAGAAGTGACCGGGGTGTGCAGCACAGCTAACCTGGAGAAAGTGAAATCTTTGGGTGCTGACCGGGTGATTGACTATACCAAAGAGGAAATATCTGCAAGAGAGGAACGCTATGACACCATCTTTGATACCGTTGCGAAACTCCCCAAATCCCAATATTCCAAAGTTCTGGCGCCGAATGGAAGCTACGTGACAATTGCCAGGCTCGATACGAAGCAGACTATGGAAGAATTATCTTTCTTGAAAGAGCTGGCTGAGGCAGGCAAGCTTAAAGCGGTTATCGACCGCTGCTACTCCATGGAGAGTATTGTCGAGGCGCACCGTTATGTGGATTTGGGGCAAAAAATGGGGAACGTTGTCATCACGGTCGTATAGAGCATGGAATCGAAGCAGCATAGACCCTGTTGGCTGGTAAGACCGCATCGGACCAATCCAAACCGGAAACTGAGGGAAACCAGGCGATGATTTATCAAATCAGGATTAAGGGTCATCTGGGCCAGCAGTGGATGGATTGGTTCGAGGGGCTGACCATTACATTGGAAGATAACGGCGAAACACTCATGACCGGTGGGTTAGACGATCAGGCCGCGTTGCATGGTATTTTGAAGAAGGTCCGCGACCTGGGAATACCATTGTTGTCGGTGAATGTTGTAGGGCCTGATCTACAAGATCATTAGCAGGTGTAACATGAATCATTGGGCTCTATTTATACTTGACGCAATCCTGATGGGACTTGGTGCTACGCTCGTTTTTGATCTTTGGGGATTGGTTCTCAAATCTGCCTTCAAGATCGCTCCATCCAATATCTGCCTGGTCGGGCGTTGGCTCCTATACATGCCAGAAGGAACATTTAAGCATTCAAATATTGGATCTGATTCGCGGAAGAGCGCAGAATGCACAGTAGGATGGATCGCCCACTACCTGATTGGCATCACGTTCTCCATTGCTTTTGTTGCATTGGTGGGCAACAACTGGCTTCAACATCCGACGCCGATTCCCGCAATCGTCTTTGGGATTGTCACGGTCCTGGCACCCTTCTTTATTCTACAACCTTCATTTGGTCTTGGATTTGCCGCCTCAAAGGCGGCAAATCCTGTGCAGGTAAGGCTTCGTAGTTTAATGAATCACACTGCGTTTGGCGTAGGTCTTTACCTCTTTGGATTGTTGGTTAGCGGGTTGTTATAGGGGTTTGTTTAATATGGCATTCGACAGTTAGCGCAAGCCGCTAGAAGCAATATTACGAATATACCTGAATAGAACTTACATCTATACCGGGCGGTAGCACTCCACTAAACCGTGGAGGTTGAAAAAATGAAGGTCCTGTGGCATCTTTGGGTTACCACACTCAAAGAGCAAACCACATGGACCCTCGACAACAATTCTGCCCGAATATGGCCTGCCCCGCAAGGGGTAAAATCGGCAAGAACAACATCGTTGTTCACAGCCGCAAAGAAGCACGTTACCAATGCAAAATATGTCGGAAGACCTTTGCAGCCACGACCGGCACGCCGTTCTACCGGCTGCATCATCCGCTGGAGCTGATGGTCATCGTAGCGACATTGATCGGATACGGCTGTCCGCTGCAAGCCATCGTCGCAGCCTTCCATCTGGAGGAGTACACGGTGATGGATTGGCAGGAAGGAGCCGGACGCCACGCTCAGCGGGTGCTTGAACACCTGGTGCAGCAACCCCGAGAACTGGAACACGTGCAGGCCGATGAAATCCGGGTCAAAGCCCAGGGCAAAGTGGTCTGGCTAGCGATGGCGATCATGGTGAGCACTCGCTTGTGGCTGGGAGGGGTGGTGTCTGGGAGACGAGACGAGCATCTGATCCTGAACTTGGTGCAGATTATCCGCTCCTGTGCCCTGGCTCGACCGCTGCTCATTTGCGTGGATGGCTTTATCGCCTACGTGCAAACCGTTCAGCAGGTGTTTCGTAGCCCGTTGCCCACTGGCAAACGCGGCCGCCCGTGGCTGATCTCCTTGTCAGACATCCACATCGGCCAGGTGGTCAAACGCTACGAAGGCAAACGCGTGGTCGCTGTCATCCGGCGCATGGCCAGGGGCAGCCTTGCGACCGCTTTGGCTCTGCTGGAGAGAAGCCACGGCGGAACCAAGCTCAACACCGCCTTCATCGAGCGTTTGAATGCCACCTTCCGCTCTCGCCTGGCGGTCCTGGTGCGGCGCAGTCGAGCGCTGATCCGTAACCCACAAACCCTGGAGCCGCTCGTGTTCCTGATGGGCTGTGTGTACAACTTCTGTACTGAGCACAAGAGCCTGCGCGTGAAGTTGTGGGTGGGCAACCATGGATTCCGCTGGGTGCCACGAACGCCAGCCTTAGCCGCTGGTCTTACCGATCATATTTGGACTGTTAAGGAGCTACTTTTATTTCAGATACCTCCACCTGGCTGGCAACC
>Ga0172369_10008375_pt1 | contig 11745 bp, 19 predicted proteins | sample LakKiv25m_FD_114539 | JGI IMG/M metagenome (GOLD analysis project Ga0172369, IMG submission 114539) | Freshwater microbial communities from Kabuno Bay, South-Kivu, Congo - kab_022012_11.25m | ecosystem: Environmental > Aquatic > Freshwater > Lake | place: Democratic Republic of the Congo... | reverse complement strand
TATTCCTACTCCCCTGTACAATTGGCCCATATATAATCGCGTCAGGAAGTCTTTCAACTTTAAATTTCTTAAACACAATACCTTGGTTAATTTTATATAATATTATTTTTATCATGCCGATGATAGCCATAACATTTATAGTTTACTATGGAATCTCGACAACAGAGAGATTAAGCGAATGGAAAGAAAGAAAAATAAGATATATTCACTTAATTACCGGACTAATATTATTAGCACTTGGAATTGCTATATTTACCGGACTAATTTAATGAACTGGTTGAATTAAATCACAATTCCTTTCACTTTCAAATAGATTTATATAATAAAAAATAGTTCTTAGATAATGATACTCTCCACACTTCAATGGATTTTATTAATGACCATAATAAATGGAGCTCTAGCATTTGCAGGAGCAATTTCTTTCTTAATAAATGAAAAAAAATTTCAAAAGATACTTATTGTATTAGTGGCATTTACAACAGGAGCATTATTAGGTGGAGCATTCTTTCATCTACTTCCAGAATCATTTGAAAAGATAAACACATTTCTATTAACATTATTATTCATACTTGGATTCTTTATATTTATGTTAATAGAAAAACTACTTCACTGGAGACATTGTCATGATGGAAAATGTGAGATTCATCCAGTAAATTACCTTATCCTCTACGGAGACGCAATTCACAATTTTATAGATGGATTAATAATCGCAAGTTCTTTTATAATATCCATTCCATTTGGAGTAGTAACCAGCCTATTAGTAATGGCGCATGAACTTCCGCAAGAAATAGGAGATTTTGCAGTACTAGTATATGGAGGATTTAAAAAAAATAAAGCTCTTTTCTACAATTTTTTTGCACAATTAACCTGTGTCTTTGGAGGAATAGTGGGATTTTATTACTTGAATGCCTACGATTATTCAACTTATTTACTTCCATTTGCAGCAGGAGGATTTGTTTATATTGCAATAATGGATCTTATTCCAGAAATAATAAAAGAAAAAAATCACATAAAGATGATTATAAATATTTTAGCAATAATCGCAGGAGTCTTATTATTAATATCAGCAAAATACCTTGCAGGTTAAAATATTCATATAAACTGCAGTTGTTTTAAAAATTAAATGTAATAATACTTATCCCTCAGCCAGCTATTATAACTTTACAATTCTTAAAAATCCGAAATTTGAGGATTTAAAATAATTTTAGAATTAATAAAATATAAATCTAAATTAATGATAATCATTTGCACCTAAATCAACGCCATGGACTGCTTGCATCCATTGTTGAGTTAAAAAGTCTTCTCTGTTACAAGCAGCATATTCTTCAGAACTTCCAAGCTTAAATCCTAAATCAATAAAAAATTTATTATATTTTCTTTCAAAATCTTCTTCAGCTTTTTTTAATCCAACATTACCATGCTTACTAACAAACCATTTATGTTCCGCTAAAAATCTTGCAATAGCATCTCTTTCAGAAGAATCAATTGAATCAAGCCCCAAATCATGGCAAAATTCGTTTACAACTTTTTCCAATTCATCAGGATTTTCATTACGATAATTAGGGTTTAATTGGAATAACCCTGCTAAATTACAACCTGCCCTTTTAGGACAAGTGTAACCGCAATGTCCTGCAAAATAACCAATTGCAAAAGAATAAAAATTTCTACCAGAATCTGAATTTTTATCTAACTTCATAAAACCATCTAATTCAGATTCTTCACCAGAAAGAAGAACTCTTTCAGCATAATCTCTTTCAACATCTCTTCTACGCAATCTAGAAAAAACCCCCCGAATAAAATCAATCGCATATTCTATAGCATCTTTTTGAAAAAGAATATATTCGCCCCTCATACAACAGTCATGAGGAACTGCCTGCTCTAAATAAAACCTTCTAGAGTTATTAAAAAAATTCAATTCATCGACCAAGCTATTAGACATTTTATCAACCTACATAACAATATTAGAAAAAGTTACTTTTAAACTAAATCAATATACTACTTGGTCATATATATTCTAATTATTCCAACTACTGTGACCAAACTGTATAATCATATCAACTCCAAGCCTTTCAGTTTCAACAGGAACATCGCAAGCACCAAAACAACTATCAAGCCAAATAAAACATTTGGTTTTTGTCTTATTTTCAATTTCTTCACTAATTATAGTGGCATAGGGTTTCATTCCTTCTGGAAATTGCAACAATACTTTTTTTGCTTTTTTCACGATAATCTCTTTAATTATTCTCTCAATCTCTAAATCATAAACTTTATTTATTTCATCAATTATTTTCTTTTGCATAAAAAAATATATCCAACAGCATTTTTATATCTTACCATGAATAAATAAGAAAAATATATATACTTGTAAAGCTTAAATAATTAAGTAATCAGAGTTTAACATAGTATTCTAGATCTCTGAACTGTTAATAATGGAAACAAAATCTCAATCTAACTTAGAAGTAAAACTGCAAAGTTTAAAAGATCAATTCCTAGAAACATTAAAGGCAACCAAGCTTATTGTAAATCCTCAAATAAAAGGACTAACCCTGACCTATGAAGTAAGAAGAGGTCTACAAAACAAAGAAGGATGTAAGGTAATCCAACCAGGTTTGAAAATACTCATTAGAAAAGCTTATGAAGGAAATGTAGAAGTACACTTTGAAACCTTAGATGAACAATCAAAAACCTACAGAGCAAGACTAGAAGTACTTGCTGAAACAACACAAGAAGAAGCCCAGTTAACCTATGAAGCATTAATGAAAATGACTCAATTCATAAATGGATACAACCAAATCCATAAAAATAAATGATTCTTCTAAACCAATCTTTTTATACCAGAGATACTAATATTAAGAATGTTTAAATTACTCAATAGATTAAGAAGAAATTTTATGCAATTAACAAAAAAGGATTACATAATAAATAAAATGAAAAAAAGAAAAGGATATTGCAAAAAATGCGGACAATGTTGCAAAGGATGCAATTATCTTGACAAAAAAACAAATTTCTGCAAAGTCTATAACAAAAGACCATTTTATTGCCATAAACAATTTCCAATAGATAACCTAGATCAAAAAGTGTTTAGAGTAAAAAATTGCGGATACTCATTCTCCTAATTATATCCAAAGCTTTAAATTAGATTAATTATTAAAGATTTTATGACGAACCAGATAAGACAACCAATAGTTACAGTTGCAGGCCATGTTGATCATGGAAAAACAAGCCTATTGGATAATATAAGAAAAACAGGAGTTGCAGATACAGAGGCAGGAGGAATAACTCAAAAAATTTCTTTTACACTTGTACCCATTGAAAATATAAAAAAAAGATGCCCTTTAATAAATAAACAAAAAATAATGCTCGATTTCCCGGGTTTCTTATTCATAGACACTCCAGGACATGCTGCATTTTCGCATTTAAGAAAAAGAGGCGGAAGCTTAGCTGATTTAGCAATACTTGTAATGGATATTAATGAAGGAATAATGCCGCAAACAGCAGAAGTAATTGAACTTCTAAAAATTAATAAAACTCCTTTTGTGATAGCCCTAAACAAAGTAGATAAAATATCTGGTTGGAAAAGAGTTTCAGAGGATTTAAAAGAAAATATTGAAAAACAAGCTTCAAATGTAAGCCTAGAATTTCAAGAAAAAATATTAACCATAATGGGAAGTTTACATCATCACGGGTTTAATGCAAAACCTTTCTATGAAATTTCAGATTTTACAACACAACTAGCCCTTGTACCATGCTCTGCAAGATCAGGAGAAGGAATAAACGAACTTATTCTTATGCTATGTGGCCTAAGTCAAAAATTTCTAAAACAAAATCTAAAACTAGGCGATGAAGGAAAAGGAGTTATTCTTGAAATAAAAAAAGAGAGATCAATGCAATATGCAGAAGCAATTCTCTATGATGGAATATTAAACTCTAAAGATGAACTTGCAATTGCGAGTTTTAATCAACCAATCTTAAGTAAAATAAGAGTTTTAGAAGAAATAATGCCAATCTCAAGCAAGTTTAAACCAACAATAAGAACAACAGCTGCAACGGGAATAAGACTTCAATTAATTAACTCAGAAGAGATACTTCCAGGAATGCCATTTATCGTATTCAATAACAATCTAGAACAAATAGAAAAAGAATTTAAAAAAGAAATTGGAGAAAAATTACAAACCGATGAAACAGGAATTATAATAAAAGCAGATTCCCTAGGAAGTCTTGAAGCACTAACCACTTTATTAAAACAAGAAAATATAGAAATAGTTAGTGCGGGAATAGGTCCCATTAATAAAAGGGACTTAATAAAAGCAGAAACAAATCTAAAAATTAATCCTGAAAATGCCATAATTCTGGGATTTAATGTAGAAGAAGATGAGGAAGTAAAAGAACAGGATAAAGGAAAAATAATAATTCTAAAAAATGAAATAATCTACAAATTAATAGAAGACCTATTAAAAAAACAAAAAGAAAAGAGAGATGAAATAAAAAGAGAAAGAATAATGCAACTAGCGACAGTTGGAAAAATTAAAATCCTCAAACAATATGTTTTTAGAAACTCAAATCCAGCAGTATTTGGAATACAGGTGGAAGCAGGAAAAATAAAAGCAAATCTCCCACTAATGAATGAAAATGGTGAACAAATATCTCACATAAAGGCAATTCAAGAAAACCAAACACAATTAGAAATTGCAGAACAGGGGAAAGAAATAGCCATGTCTCTTCCAGGAGTAAACTTTGAAAGACAATTAGCAGAAACAGAATATCTTTATACAGATATGTCAGAACCTCAATTCAGAGCATTTAAAGAAAATAAAGACCTGCTAACACATGAAGAGATTCAAACATTACAAAAAATAGCAGAAATCAAAAGAAAAACTAATGCAAATTGGGGAATATAAAAAGAACCTTCTCTTTAGATATTATTAATAAAATCATTTTAAATTAAAATTTGATCGTCTTTCAGCATATAAAAACCTTTTTAAACCCATATTCGTATCATCTACTATGGCATTTAAAGTTAATGTATCTGACAAAGGAAAAACAATAAAATTAGAAACAGAAAATGAAAATCTAATTGGTAAAAAAATAAGTGAAATAATCAAGGGTAATGATATTTCAGAAGAATTGCATGGCTATGAACTTGAGATAACAGGCACAAGTGATATTTCAGGAATTCCGGGCCAAAAAGGATTAGAAGGAGCTTCCTATCACAGAAAATTACTAACTTTCGGCCATGGAATGAAAGACAGAAGAAAAGGAATGAGGCTTAAAAAAACATTAAGAGGAGAAGAAATTTCTCCAAAGACAATACAAATTAACACAATTGTTAAAAAACATGGCAACAAAAAGTTTAATGAAATTTCTAGTAAAAAAGCAGAATAATTAAACCAATTCTTCTAACTTTTCCTCAAGTATTCTTTCAAGCGCAGGTTCATTTCTTTTATAATTATCAGGAATGTCTAAACAATGAACTTTTTTCATATCAATACCAAAACTTTCTATTCCTCTTGCCATATATTCTTCCATAACAAATATCTTAGAAAAAACATCTAAATACTTTCTTAATTTATCTTTAAAAAAAGGAGCCGAACAAATCTCCAATTCATCTAAAAAAGGTTTTATACCAAAAGAACTCATACTTGCTTTAATTCCTTTTCTTCTAGCAATATTTTGTGCTACATAAACCGCAGTAGGACTTCTCCTCTGACCATAGGCACATAAGAATAAATACTCCATAGTAATTCTTTCAAAAAAAGAAGAATATAAATTTATTCAATATACTAAATAAAAACTAAGGTTCTCTAAGAAGAGGATGTGCATCATAATACTGCTTCATAAGAGAGAATGCAAGAGTTCTAAAGTAATGAGGAGTTTTATCAGTAGGGTCCTCCATTATAGCCGGTACAAATAAATCAATAATATCTAAAAAAGCCCTCCTATCGCAAATTCCAGGATCAAATGTATACCAATTTGAAGTTGATTCAACATATCTCATTTTTCCATAAAATGCCTGTTGATCAGAAGGAGTTCTAGCACAATCACACATACCCTCTAATAATTGAGACCGAATATCTTCTCTTGTCAATTCTTTTTTTACTTTCCTTCCTTTTCTTTCTTTTCTTTCAGATTTAGCAGTTGCTTTTTTAATCCAAAAATCAAGAAGTTCAAGATTCATAGTAACTAATGTTTTTTTCCACTTTTATCAGATTTTACTTTGCTACAACTAGGGCAACTAACTCCCCACTCAGTCATATCATATTTTTTAAAACATAGTCTACACTGTGCATAGATTGGTTTTGAAACTTGTTTTGTTTGCATTTTATTAATTCTCCTAAAATTTTAAATTTCAATAGGATAGTTTCATTAAAATCAATTAATGAACTTATTATCACAGAACTCTTCTTCCCAAGGTTAAAATATCCAAGAATCACAAGTATTTAAATCTTTAGTTTTTGAATGACTTAACAGTAGTAACTAATGTCTTCTTTTCCCATTTAATTTTTGAGTTAGATACTCAATTGCCATAGGAGTAAGAGAAACAATTATTATAAGAAATATTAGGATAGTCATATTATGCTTAACCCACTCCAACTGACCAAAAAAATATCCTCCAAACAAAAACAAGCTAACCCATAATAATCCACCAAAGACATTATAAAAAATAAATTTTCTATAATGCATCTTTCCAACACCTGCAACAAAAGGAGCAAAAGTCCTTACAATGGGAACAAACCTCGCAAATAAAATTGTTTTACCACCATGTTTTTCATAAAATTTATTTGTTCTCTCCAAATGTTCTTTTTTAAATAACCTCCACTTATCAAAAACATGTTCTCCAAAATAATAGCCAATCCAGTAATTAACACTATCTCCCAATATGGCCGCTACTAAAAATAAAAAAAATAAAATAAAAATGTTAAAGGAACCCTTTGAAGCAAATGCACCTGCAACAAATAATAAAGAATCTCCAGGTAAAAAAGGAGTTAAAACAAGCCCAGTTTCACAAAAAATAATCAGAAATAAAATAAAATAAGAAAAAACTCCAAATTTACTTATTAAAATATCAATATATTTATCAATGTGAATTATAAAATCAATAATAAACCCTACTCCTATCATTATTTTCATTAACAAACTAAGTTTATAAATCTGTGGACATATGTGTCCCAAAATTTTTAGTGTCTCTAGATATATTTAAATACTTAGAAGTATACCTTTTGTAATAGATTATCTGCTATAATCTATCATAGAAGATGTCAGAAGTTGAAAAAATACCTATAAGGTGCTTAAATATTGAAAAGAGAATAAAAGACGTAGCTAATTGGGATATTTGCGAACATGACAAGAAGGACGTTAAAGAAGGATGGATACGGGCATTGAGATTAGGTGAGCTGACCAATAAGGTTGTTAAGGATGGGACTCTTTCGGCTTATTTATCAGATATAAAAATAGCGTTAGAATTCTTGAAAAAACCAGTAGCTAAGTTAAAAGAGGAAGATATAAGGGTGTTTCATGAAGCAATGGTTTCTGATAAAATAACTTATTCTTATAAGAAAAGAGAAAAGGTATTATTGAAAGGAAAAGAGACGAAAAAGACAATAGAGGCTGAAAAAACTTATGCTAAGAATAAAAAAATTTCAATAAGGAGAACTCTTATTTTATATTTAAAATGGAAGCTTGATGATAAGGCATACAAGTTCATCAAGCTATTAAAAATAAATCTTGGTGGGAAGGAAAAAGAAATTTATGCTCCAACAGAGCCCGAAGTTGAAAAAATGTATTATGGTTGCAAAGAAAATTATTCAAGATTTTTTATAGCAGTGTTATTTGACACTGGAGCAAGAGCTGAGGAATTCCATAATATTAGAATGGAAGATGTGTTATTTCCTAAAGCTGGAGAGAGTTTTATTAAAATAAGATTCAGGCCAGAATTTAGCAAAACTAAAGGAAGAATAATAAGTTGTTATTGGAAACACAGCACTAAAGCTATAACTGATTATTATAATGAAAGATTACAAGCAGGCGCTCAACCAACAGAACCAATTTTTGAAAAAACTTATCAGACTATGAGAAAATTTTTGCATAGGTTAAGTAGAAAAACCCTCGGAAAAAGTTTGCACTATCATGCGCTGAGGCACGCTTCTTGCAGCCACTACATTTATATCATAAAAAATAATCATCAATTTGCATACAGATATTCTTGGTCGTTCAACAGCCCAATGATTTCAAGATATTCTCGAAAGCGAGATATGGGTGAAGAAGTTGATAAAGAAGTTGAGCAGACAGAAATAAATTCTTTGAAACATGAGATGGTAAATTTAAAACTAAACAGCGATATAAAAAATAAAGAATTTGAAAAATTGAAAAGAGACTTTATTGAATCATTAAAATCTCATGCAGAGGAAATGAATCAAATAAGGGCATATCTAAATATACTTAAAGTTTCTAAGAATGAATCAGCTAAGGAGCTTATCGAATAATTTTAATAATTCTTTTCCATATTGAGTTACTGATAAATCGGCTCTGTTTGTTTTTTCAACTGTTTCTCTTTTTATTAATTTGAGATTAGTTAATCTTTTTACATGCCTTTTTGCACTTAAAGGATTTATATTCAATCCTTCTTCAACTTCTAACACAGAACAGTTTTTTCTGTTAATGAATTTTAATACGTCTATGTCTAATTTTGATAAAAGGTTTTCTGATTGATGGCTCTTTTTCATATTAATGATAGTATCTTAGGGATTATAAAGCTATCGAAGATAACCTATTATATGATGTAATTGTGATGACTAATAAATTACAAGTCCCGTCGGACAATCTTTATTAACGATAAATTGGTATAAATTTTATCATAAAATAAATGAAATTATATGTCATAAAACATATAACACAAAAAACTGAAAGGGGGTAAGAGAAAAACTTTAACATGGAAGGGAAAAAAGATAAGCCAACAATAAAAGCTTTGCCTAAGAAAAATCCAAAAGCTCCAAATCGCTTTTCATTGGAAACTCAAAAACATGCAGTTCAGCTTTATCATGAAGGAAAGAGTTTTAATGAAATAAAAACAACAATTGGAGTAGGGCATAAGGCACTCAAACGATGGTTCATTAAGTTGGCTGGAATTGAGTTTAAGAAGGGTATTGAAGTTAAAAAATCAAACTGAATTCCCTTATATTTTTTTGGAAAATTTTGCTATTCTACATTAAATAATTTGCGATTATTAGTTAAAAAGCTATAAAATAATTCTGAAAATTCTGATGGTAAAAATAAGCTTTTAACATAAACTGGCTGATGCTTTTCGTGTTTATGCTTTTCTAAGGTTACAAGTCCCGCATCTCTCAAATCCTGAATACTATGCCACATAAATTTATGGCTTTTATTTAAGATTCTTTGTAGCTCCGCTATTGTTCTTGGCTCTTTGTAACAAAGCTCTAAAACTTTTCTCCTATTCTTATTTTTTAACAATTTAAGAAAATCAATTAAAAAATCAATATTTTTTTCTGTAAATTCTTCTCCATTTCTAACGGTAAAAATCTTTTTTCGTGCCATTATTATTAATAATATTTTAGACTTTATAAAGCTATCATTGAGTATAATGTAGTAGTATTGGTTACTTGTTACTACTATTAAATATAAGTTCATCATAAGAAAATTTATAAAGGTACCTTTAGTATCTATTATGTAACCTAAATATATACTTGATACTTAATAATGAAGAATAAAAAACTAATCGTGAACATGCCTGCGGAAGAGATGGAAGATTATCGAGATAAGATAAATAATATTAATAATAATGACGAAGATAGTGAAGAGGAATATGCATAAGGATTCTGGTAATTGGGATACAAATAAATAGAAGTATGAATTTTTATTAATATGATAATAACAATAACTGTTAAGACTGGAAAAGGTGACAAAAGCTCTAAGATTGAAATTGATAAGACGGTTGACTCTGTGCTTTTAATTGGAGAGATGATTAGCAAAAAGTTTAAGGGAGTTCAGGAGGGAAGATGCAGAGTTTACAAAGATGGAACAAGTTTAGTTTTGATAAAGAAATAGGAAGATTTATAAACATTCATTAATAATGAATAATTATTCACTTTTAGTGAAAATATAAGATGATACCAAAGAACACAAAGAAGATAATGTTATACTTGTTAAGGAATTTAGAGCTTGTTAATATAAATCAGATTTCTAAGCTATTAAACATTAGTGTTGGGAGTTCGTTTAAAATTTTAAAAGAGCTTGAAAAGAATAAAATAGTTGTATCTTCTGATTTAGGAAATGCTAAATTTTATCAAATCAATTTGAATAATGAAGAAACAATAAAATGGTGTGAAATTCTTTTATCTGAAGAAAGAAGAAACCTAAAAGGCTATTCTAAGATTTATGCTGAGGAGATACAAAAATTTGAGCATGCAGAATTAATCATTTTGTTTGGCTCTGTTTTGAGCAATAAGGAATTTAATGATGTGGATGCTTTATTTATAACTAACAAACCGAAAGAAGTTACAAAATTTTGTTTAGGTTTATCAAAGGTTAGAACAAAACCAGTAGTCCCACTAATATTGAAAAAAGAAGATTTTGTCAAGGAGATTAAAAATAAGAAAGAAGTAGTTTTAAATATCTTAAAAACAGGTGTTATATTAAGAGGAGAATCTGTATTTGTTGAGGTGTTAAAAAATGTCAGAAAGTGAAGATAGATTAAAATGGTGTTTGGAAAGTAAAAAGAGAATGAAGAAGATTAAGCCGAATGATAAACTTTCTAAAGAGCATATCGAAAAAGCAAAACATAATTTGAAAGCAGCAGATTATAATGTTCAAGGACATTTTGATGATTGGGCTGTTTCTCAATCTTACTATGCAATGTATCATGCACTCTTAGCGATTTTGTTTAAGAAAGGATTTGAGTCAAAGAATCATGAATGCACAATAAGCACAGTAGAATTTCTAATTGAAACTAAAGAAATAAGTTTGGACATGGAAGATTTATTATTTATTAGAACAACCGAACAAATGACAACTAAAGACGCTAAATCATTAAGAGAAGAGTTTCAGTATGGGACAAAAACCGATGTCAATAAAATTCTTCTTACTGAACTCCTACAAAAATCTAAAGCTATTGTTGAGAAGATAGAAGTTATGTTGAGTGAGATGTGATTTTGAAGAAATAAAATAATAATCAAAATTGATTAGATGTTTTAAGATTATGAATTAATCTTTTTCTGTTTTACACTCAATAAAATTTTTTATCAATTTAACTAGAACATCTGTTTTTGATTTATCAACATCTATACACTTCTTTGAGAATATTTTCCACAAATCAGTATCAATGAAGAAACTAACTTGTCTTTTTGACTTTGCCATGTAGTAATCTACAAATCTTTATATATAAGGAAATACTAGAAATCTATATATCTACATTAGTAGTATTTTGTAGTTAAAAAAGGTGAAAATAACATGGACTTATGAAAAAGGGGAAAAGATGAAAAATAAAATAGTTGGTTTGGTTTTATTTATTTTTATATTTTTCAGTTTGTTTCTGCCTTTGGTTAATGCTGTTTCTGTTCCGACTGTTTATACTTATTTAAATGGTTCTGGAACTAACTTTACAGTTTATGTTTATAATCAAACTGGAGATGCGAACTGGACTACTCCCGCAGGAGTTACGAGTGTTGATTATTTAGTAGTTGCTGGCGGTGGTGGTGGCGGTAGTTCAACCGGGGGTGGTGGTGGTGCAGGAGG
>Ga0172369_10008371_pt1 | contig 11755 bp, 8 predicted proteins | sample LakKiv25m_FD_114539 | JGI IMG/M metagenome (GOLD analysis project Ga0172369, IMG submission 114539) | Freshwater microbial communities from Kabuno Bay, South-Kivu, Congo - kab_022012_11.25m | ecosystem: Environmental > Aquatic > Freshwater > Lake | place: Democratic Republic of the Congo... | reverse complement strand
CAACCAGCAAACTATTAAACCCGTAATATCCGTGTGCAATTTTGCTCTTGTTGAAACCAATAAACTGCGCTGCAAGGTTAGCGGTAATCACTGAAAGCAAACCGCTGATACCAGCAAACCAGTCGAAAAATGTAACAAAAAGAAGGGTAAATGCAAAGAGTTTATGCATCGAGAAAAATATCATGGAATAACTGTTAAGTATTCCATCGATAAAACTACTGCCTTGCTTTTCAGGTATGGAGGCCATCCTAATTTTCTAAAGTTTTAAAAGTTTTTGAAATTAAAAACAAACCTAACCACACTCAAAAGTATGGTTAGGTTCTTGCCCTTTAAAAGACAAATTATAATTCAAATTTTCTGAGATATTCTGGTGTAATTTCGAATTTATTGAACGAATCCATGGTTTCCGCCTCACGGATAATGTGAACTTTTTCGTCGAGGCCAATGAGCACAATTCGTGGCCTGAGTGTAATAAACTGCATCCATTGGGTCATGTTGTAAGCTCCCACCGAATGGATTACAAAATGGTCCCCTTTATTTAGTAATGGCAGAAGAGCACTTTCGCGGATTACGTCGATGTTCATACACAAAGGGCCAAACACTGTAGTTTCTTCGTTAAAATGAGTGAATTCCTGGGAGGGTGTAATTTTATGGTCGTACCAAAATGAGGTGAAAAGCAGGTTTACACCGATGTCGATAATTGTGTTACGTTTTCCTTTGGAGGAACGTTTGTTTGAGATGACGGTTCCAAGCAGGAAACCTGCATCATCAATGAGGGCACGGCCAGTTTCGAGGATAAGCAGCGGTAAAGCATCGGGCGAAAACTCTGAGTTAAGCAATGCTGAAGCAATTTCTTCAGCAAAGTCATCAAAACCCGGATTTGTATCCATTCCTGGTAGATAGGCTCCTTTGAGGGTGTTTTTTGAAGGAAATCCGCCACCCAGATCAATGTATTTGATGTCGTGATTATACTTTCTTTTTAATCCGAGAGCAAGGTCGGCAAGTTTACGGGCCGCAACACCATAGGCTTTGGCACTCAGCATAAAGGTACCGATATGGCAATGAAGCCCAATTAAATCCATCCTTCCGGAGGCCATAATTTTATTTAGCGCATCCCAGGCCTGGCCGTTTTCATAATTAAATCCAAAACGGTCCCACATCGGAAAAACACCGGTGTCCATGTTTACACGGATAGCAACGCGGGGTCGTTTTTTAATGGTTTCGGTAAGTTCAACAATTGTGTAAAGTTCATCCAGATGGTCGATGTGAATGAGCGATTCGTTCTGAATGGCTTTTGTGAGATCATGAACAGTCTTATCAGGGCCGTTAAAAATAATCCGTTTACCGGGGACACCGTTTTTAATGGCTTTATCGTATTCAAAACCTGAAACAACTTCGGCCCATGAACCTTCCTGATGATAAATATTACAAACCGCATCCATATAGTTTGTTTTATACGACCACGCAAACTGTACTTTCGGATACCTTGTACTAAAAGCTTTCTTTGCTTTCTGATAGGTGTTGCGAATCGTTTTTTCCGACAACACAAAAAGTGGAGAACCATGATCCTTAATCAGATCTTTAACCGCAACACCATCAATATGTGTTTTTGGGAAATGTTCGGCTTTCATCCCGAACTTGTTTGGCATTTCACTTTCCAAACGCTTAATCAATGGCCTTTCATACCTGAGTTTTTCCATCACTGTATAAATATTAAATTTTCTGAGAAATAAACAAAAGAAGGGTTTATAATTCGCCCTTCGTCGAAATGATCTGGAATTCTTCCATATCAACGATCATATCCCATGCGTAGCGAACGAACATTTTACCGACTTTATAGCCCGCAAAAGGTTCGACTTTTTCGCCAAGGGCAAGTTTTACAAGGGCTTCCGGGATATTTTGTCCAACACCCACTGCGAGATAGATCCACGCCGGCATTCGCGGGTTGATTTCGAGCAGGTAAAACTCGTTGTCCTTGTTTTTCATCAATTCGAGTTCAAAACCACCACGCCATTTGGTCTGGCTGAGGAATTTATCGGTAAGTTCGAGCATTCGTTTATCCGAAATCGAAATACCACCCCATGCTTTTCCTTTATCGGTAATGTATTGTTTACGCATGGGAACGGCTGCAATAGTGTTCCCGAGGCCATCACCAAGGCCGGTTACATTAAATTCGGTCCCATGTACAAATTCCTGAATGATGATGGGGTAGCCCCATTTTGCACTGATCTTGTTAAAATGTGTTTTCACCTGCTCGATATTGTAAGCCACAGCGGCATCGTAATATTTTCCCTTTACCAATACCGGGTAATTAAACTCCGACGAAATGCTGTAAATTGATCCTAAATCGTGTATGGCCTTGCTTTTGGGAACCTTGATGTCGTATTTTTCGCCAAATTCGTTCAGGTTTACTTTGTGCCTTTCTTCAAATTGTTCGAGGGTGGGTAAAAAACAATGAATCCCAATCTCCTTAAGTGTAGATTCGAGTTTGATGAAAGGATAAAGTTCGGAGTCGAAATTTGGAATAAAAACATCAAGCTTTTCGATTGCGTGGATATATTCGATGCGCTCGAGCACTGCATCTACTCCGGCAGAAGGATAGGGAAACTGGTAAGTTTTATCGACCAGGTTGTGCATAAAAATCCCGGGTTCGAGCGATTCATAGGCAATACCTATAATTCGTACATCAAAGCTTTCGGCTTCCCTCAGTGCTCGGATTACAGCCACACCGGGGCCGGGACTGTCGATGGCATTTAACCCTGAAACTGCAATTGTAAGTTTTCGTTTTTTAGTCATTGATTATTAATGAGTAGTTGCGCATCAAACCCATGAAATCGTCAAAATCCTTTTCAAAAGTCGGCTGATCCACATTGTACTTTAAACGGATATGATTACTTATCTCAATTATACTGTCGCTTTCCTTTAAAAAATTAATGATATCTACCCCAATCGGATTTACTGTGTAAGATTCGCCTGTGTCGGGATTAAAAACAAAACCAGAGTCGCTGACTGCTATGTTCGGTTTAATTTTCATATTATTAGATTTATTATTGATTCTTAAAAATTTCTGAAACTATTCGACGATTAACTTTTCAGGGCGGGAGTTAAAATTACCTGCTTTTATGTAGTAGAGATAGGTTCCATGGGGCAATTGGCCGGTTTCGATTGTGATACGGTCAAAATTACGGTCAACGGTATAGGTTTTAATGGTTTTTCCCTGTAAATCGGTTAGGGTCAATATTCCCTCAAACTGACCATTGGGCAGGCTATAGGGAATGGTTGCAATGACTCCTGCCGGGTTTGGAAAAGCCCTCATGGCAGCCATACCATCGACATGCTGATCCTGTATGGCGTTAACCAAAGTCCCCGGCAAATCGTAATACCTGGTTTGAACCGTGTAGTAAAGCTGTGAATAATCAAAAACATAAGCTTCCATTTTAGTACCCAGTTCTCCCAGATTCACGGCATAAAGAAGCTGACAACCCGGAATGGACATTAATTCTGTTCCGTTCTCCTTTATAATTTTCGCTGTATAGGTATAGTATTGGTTGGTTGCATCATACGAATAGTAAATATAGGCTAAAGCCAGCGAATTGTCAGTGGTGAAAAGGTTTTCGGAAACGTACTTGATGTCGTAAAGATAGTTGTTGGCCGGCACATTCAGATTGATGGTTTTCCATAAAGTATAGTCTGTATTATAAATTCGGCACTGGCTGTTTATCACGTCCATGATGTAGATTTTATATCCGGAATTGGCCAGTTTGGTAAAATCCCCGGAGTAATCGTATGAATGTTCAAAGGTTATCTGGCTGTCTGCAAAGCCAAACGTTAAAAGCATAGTGATTAAAAAAACTGTTCTTTTCATTCTAGTAGGATTAAATTTTGTCCCTTGAGTAATTTCCTTAAAATATTATGTGAACTACAATTGTAAAAAAATGACTTCTGATCATTTACTTTTCGATGCAAAAATAAGTTAATTAATTAATCTTTAATTGTTCGGTTCAAATTTGGTTTTCGATACAACGGAGTTACACCAGGATTAAGTAATGGTGGGTAACTAAAAAATTCCCCGGATCAATTAACCCGGGGATTTATATATTAATTTCCCAACGTAAAATTTATTCTGAAATATTTTTTTGCATACCAGCAGAATATTCGTACTGGCAAATACAAAAACCATTACCTGCTTCCCAGGCCGAATTTACGATTTCATCATAATATTCCTGTGAAATGTATTGTGGAATGTAAGTAAGTCCGTGGAAGTTGAGGTGCGCATAAAATGCACGCATATGGTTACGCGATCCGCGATGGAGCTGATCAAGTGTAAAAAGGATATCAGCATTGTCCACATCCTGACCGGCATGATAAACCAGGTCGGCTATGTCGTAATCTTCAATCGTTTCGCCGACAATAATGGCGTCATGCAGGGAAAGCTGACCCTGTGCTAAAAGTACATTATAAAGTTGTTGAACATCCTGGTTCACAAAAACACCCAAAACGTGATCAACTGCCGGATCGGTTAAATTATACTTTTCGAGAAGTACCTTTATGGCGGTGGTATGCATTTCTTCGCTGTTCGAAATATTATTGAAAACCGGAATATGGTACATTTCGTACATAGATATGTAAATGTCCCGGGCAAGTAATTCTTCTTCACGGACAAAGTTTAATGCGGCGATTTCGGTTTCAGATAATTCCTCAACTGGCATTGCGTTCAGGCAATTGTAAATACAATCAACAACACCATCGGTTTCATTCTCGATGGTCATGTTTTTTTCAATTCCACTTACGAAAGCCTGATCGTTTGTGCTTTTTGAAACTCCATTTCCATCGGATTTGCCACACTGGATAAATACAAAAGCAATAATTATTACTACTGCACTTACCAACAATCTTAATGATAATCTTTTCATAATTTGATGTTTTTAAATGAATATTTATTTGACGTTACAAAATTATTTCTCTGCCCAGGTCTGACTGTTATGAAATTTAATAATAATTGTACAAGATTTTATAGTCCCTCATTTCCAGCAGTTTCATTACGAATGGTATTATTGAATTAAAAGGATTCGGCGTTTTTTTTTTGATAAGTTCCTGACCAAAAGGACTTGAATTTTTTAAAAATTTGGTAAAATAATTAGTATTTGTTTGTGAATTTCCGGATCGGGCGCAAAAAAAAAAGGCTGCCCATCAACTTTTGGACAGCCCACTCAATACCAACCACGCTATTTAATAAACACTTTGTGTGTTGTAATCATTCCTTCGGTATCAATTTTTACAAAATAGATGCCCTTTTTAAAATCAGTTACATTTAGTTGTAACTGAATGGCATTTGATTCCATTTCAAAAACCTGCCCGCCTAAATTATTCAGTAACCAAACATGGTTTATACCGCGATCGGAAACAACGTTTATAACGTTAGTAGCCGGGTTTGGGTATAAACTCAATACCGGTGAAGCAGTGGCTTCGGCGCTGATACTGCTTTTAAAATCTGCATTTTGTGTTATTCCGAATTTTGAATTATCAGCAGAGACGATTGAGAAATCAGCATCGCTCACATCCGTGGCCAACACATTTGTGCAGCTTGAAATTTTAACCGTGTAATCAGTTCCATCAACAATAGTTGCGGGGATCAGCCAGTTGCGGCTCCCAGTATTTGGAACGGCGCCTGCAATCACTGCGTACTGAATCCCCCCTTTTAACAAAGTAATTCTAAGATATCCGGTAATATCGCTGGTCCAGGTTATTGTATTCGTTGTTCCTGCAACAAATTCTTCTCCGCCATTTGGTGAAATAACAGTAACCGAATTACCTCCACCGGATACAATGGAGAAGTTTGCGTCGCTTACATCGTACATCAGCGGAAAACTACTGCTTGCAACTTTCACGGTGTATTCGGTACCCACCGCCAAACCGGCTGGAACAAGCCAATCGAAACTGCCATCATTTGGAGTTCCTGATGAAATAAGTGTGTACTGAAGTCCTCCCTTTAACAGGGATATCCTGACGTTTCCAACAATGTCGCTCTCCCATGTTATGGTATTCGTAGTTCCGGCTGTAAATGCTTCACCGCCATTGGGCGATAATACCGTAATGGTACTTCCGCCGCCGCCTGTTATAGTAAAATCTGAATCGCTTACGTCATTGATTTCAGGGTTGATGCAACTTGAAATCATTACCTTATAGCCTGTTCCTGAGGCAATACTTTCAGGAATAAGCCAATCGAAGCTTCCGGTATTCACAGTTCTTCCCGAAATCATGGAGAAATAAACCCCGTCCTTTAATAAAGAAATCCTCAGATATCCGGTGAGATCGCTTGTCCAGGTTATTGTGTTTGGGGTTCCTGCGGCAAATTCTTCACCGCCGTTTGGCGAAGTAACGATAACCGAAGTACCTCCTCCAGCAACAATGGAGAAACTTGCATCGCTAACATCATAAATCAGTGGATAAGCACTGCTTGCAACTTTCACTGTATATTCAGTTCCAGCCGCCAGACGTGCAGGAATATTCCAGTCAAAACTGCCATCATTTGGAGTTCCGGATGAAATAAGCGCATAATGAAGACCTTCCTTTAACAGTGATATCCTGACATCCCCAACAATGTCGCTCTCCCATGTAATGGGATTTGTTGTTCCGGCAGTAAATGTTTCACCGCCGTTTGGTGACAGAACTGCTACGCTACTTCCGCTACCTCCTGTAATTGTGAAATCTGCATCACTCACATCAGAGACAAGTGTATTTGTGCAGCTCGAAATTTTTACAGTAAAATCATTTCCGGAAACAAATGCTGCAGGAATATTCCAATCGAAACTGCCGTCGTTTGCAGTTTTTGCTGAAATCAACGAGAAATCAACTCCACCTTTTAACAGCGTTATTCTCAAATATCCGGTAAGGTCGCTGGTCCATGTTATGGTGTTGGTTGTCCCGGCAGCAAATTCTTCACCTCCGTTTGGTGCGATAACCGTTACCGAAGTACCACCTCCGGGTACAACGGAGAAATTTGCGTCGCTAACATCATAAATCAAAGGATAAGCAGCACTGGCAATTTTTACCTGGTATTCGGAACCGACTGCCAAACCAGCAGGAATGATCCAATCGAAATTACCATCATTTGGAGTTGCTGATGAAATAAGTGCATAATGAAGTCCATTTCTTAAAAGGGTGATCTTCATATTCCCGATGATGTCGCTGGACCATATAACGGTATTGGTTGTTCCGGCGGTAAAGGTTTCCCCTCCGTTGGGAGTAATAACTGTTACGGTACTCCCACTTCCTCCTATAATCGAGAAATCAGCATCGCTAACATCACTGAACATAACGGCACTGGTGCAGCTCGAGATTTTGATGGTATAGTCATTCCCGGTTGCAATAAGCGCCGGAATCACCCAGTCGAAACTGCCATCGTTGGGAGTGGCAAACGTAATTAATTTGTATTGGTTTCCACCTTTTAAGAGTGAAATTCTTACATTTCCAATAACATCGCTTGTCCAGGTTATGGTGTTTGTCGTTCCCACGGTCCAGGTTTCCCCTCCGTTGGGCGAAGTTAGGGTCATGGTTCCACCAACTGCATTTGTAAAACTCAACAGGCATACGATAAATGATATAGCAGCCATTAAATGTGTAAATTTTAATAATTTTTTCATCGCTTTATTTTTTTAAATTAAACAAAAATTTGATGAGACAAAACTATATTGGGGGCCATCCTAAACTGTTACAAGATTTCATAATAATTGTACAAGATTTTCTATTAACAACAAAAGTGCTGATAATTAATGTAGGTTTGCTGCTTCATTGCCTGATTTGGAGGCTGCTGATGCAGGAATTAATTTTTTCGTATAACGTAATAGGATTGTATTTTATAACACTGAACACCCATTTGTGAATAATAAAGTGGTTAAAAATCAGAAAAATGAAACTTGTATTATATTCGGTGGGATAATCGTTAATTATCTTTTAATTCAGAATGCATTTTATCCCGGTTTCATCCATATTAAAAATTGATCCAAATGTTATTGAGCATTTAATACGCATGGATAGATGAACACTAATCACACTCAAATTGAAGTCAGCACGCGCGTAGGATTGCCTGATTTAATAAAAGGCATCGCCGTTATTCTGATGATCCAGGTACACCTGATGGAACTTTTCGCTACCACGCATATTTACCAGGGTTTGCTGGGAAAGATTTCGCTTTTTTTAGGCGGCCCTCCCGCAGCACCAGTATTTATGGCCGTGATGGGCTATTTTATAGCCGGCTCGAAAAAAACCTTTTCCGCACACTTGTGGCGGGGACTGAAGTTAATATTACTGGGTTTGCTCCTTAACATAGGCATGAACTTCAATTTATTGCTTAATATCTACAAGGGAACCTTTGAACTTAACCCCTTGCATTACCTTTTTGGTGTGGATATTCTTTTCCTGGCCGGACTCAGCATCATCCTGATCGCCCTGCTTAAATTAATTTATGATGAAAAATTGCCGGCCTGGTTGTTAACCGTTTTGTTGGTTGGAAGCCTCAACCGGTTTTTACCTGCTTATTCGGGTGAAAACGAAGTAATGAGATATCTTCTTGCCTGTTTTTATGGATTTTCCCCATGGTCATATTTTCCGGTATTTCCCTGGTTGGCCTACGTTCTGATCGGGTTTACGTTCCGGCTGATAATTAAGAAAAACCTCATCCCGGAAGTTTCATCTTCACTGAGGAAGTACTTTTTTGTTGCCCTGTTGATTGTCCTCATTTTTACATTTCATTTCGGATTCCGTATTTCAACTATCCTGAATGTTTATTACCATCACGATCTCATATTTGTGATGTGGACTATGGCTTTCCTTGCATTGTGGTTTATCCTTTTCGATGGGCTTTACAGTTTTTTTGAAACCAACAAAGTTTTCATTTATCTGAGATGGGTCGGGAAAAATGTTACAGTTTTTTATTTTGTCCAATGGCTGATTATCGGCAACATTGCCACTGAAGTTTACAAAAGCCAACCTGTAATTCAACTGATTCTGTGGTTTGTTGCGATGCTCGCCATCACCAGTGCCTTTGTCTGGGGCTTAAAACAAATAAAGTTGATTTCATAATTATGTAATCCTGTGCAGGCATTGACATTTTCGGAACTTTTTCGGACAATTGTCATTGTTAAAAAACCTATAAATAGGAACATAAAACACATATTACAATAGTTTCATTTGTATATTTGGCGCCCGAAAATAAGGCGTTCATTCATTAATAAATTATCATAATTCTCATGAAAAAAATATTTAATTTTCTATTTTCGATGCAGTTAACCGTTGTGCTATTGTTCATCTTTGCATTTTCGGCAGGAATGGCCACCTTTATCGAAAATGATTTTGGAACAACCGCAGCTCAGATTGCTGTTTACAATTCAACCTGGTTTGAAATTTTACTTGCCCTTCTGGCGGTAAACCTTATGGGAAGCCTTCTTGTTAACAAGCTCTGGAAGCAAAAAAAATATGTCATTTTCATCTTTCATATTGCCTTCCTCGTTATTTTAATTGGTTCGGCAATCACACGTTTCTGGGGTTTTGAAGGAATGATGCACATCAGGCAGGGCAGCGATTCGAATGTTGTTGTTTCGGACAAAACCTATATTTCGGCAAAATTTGATGAGAACGGACAATCGGTTATAGTACGGAAATCAGTACTGATGGCCGATTATGGAAAACAACGTCCTTCATTTTCGTTTGAAGCAAATAATAATAAAATTCACATCAAAACGCTGGATTTTGTTCCAAATGCAACCGTCGAAATGATGAAAGTACCGGAAGGGGTTCCGGCGGTTTCGATGATGGTTTTGGATGGGATGAACCGGAAATCAGTTACACTTAAAGAAAATGAAACCTCAGGTTTAGGAAGCTTCAATATTACTTTTAGCGATAAATCCGCGGTAAATACTGTAAACATCATGAACCAAAATGGTTCATTGTTTATTTCTGCGCCGTTCGAAATTGTTGCAATGAGTATGGCAGGCAAAGCTTCTGATACCATTGCTGCCGGTGAGAGTACGCCTTTTATACCCAGGCAGATTTATTATCTGGACGGCATCAGTTTGGTTGTCACTCAATTTGAAACGAATGCCGCGTTACGACCTGTAAGATCGCCACAAGGGAACCAGGATAATGGTTCGGATGCGCTTTTACTTGAAATTACATCAGGTACCGAAAAACAGGAGGCTATAGTTTGGGGAGAAAAAGGAGCAATTGGTGAAACAACACCTGTAAAAATTGCAGGACAATGGATTAACTTGTCTTACGGCTCAGTTACTGTTGCACTTCCTTTTAAAATAAAACTCAACAGGTTTATTCTGGAGCGTTACCCGGGTTCCAACAGCCCATCATCCTACGCCAGTGAAGTTACACTCCTTGACGAATCCAACAGTCGAAAATTCGATTTCAGGATCTTTATGAACCACGTTCTTAAATACAAAGGCTACCGTTTTTACCAGTCCTCCTACGACACCGATGAAAAAGGTACCGTTCTTTCCGTAAACCACGACGGTATGGGAACCACAACAAGTTATGCAGGCTACCTTTTAATGGGCATCGGGATGATTTTGGCTTTGTTCAGCAAAAAGAGCCGGTTCAGACATACGCTTAAAAACATAAGTGAAACCCGTGCCAAAAGGACTTCCACGCTTCTTGCGCTGCTTGTCCCATTCCTGTTAATGTCGTCGATGGCATTTGGTGCAGCCGAAACCAAAGTGATTAATGGGGTCAAGGTAAATGTTGTCGGGAAAGACCATGCAGCCAAATTTGGAAGTATTGTCGCCCTGAGTACAAATGGAAGGCTCGAGCCGATGAATACGATCAGCAATAAGTTACTGCGGAAGTTTACCGGTAAAAGCACATTAGACGGATTAAATTCCGACCAGGTTTTTATCGGGATTATTTCGCAACCCAATGTCTGGCAAAATGTCCCCATGATTAAAGTTACGAATAGTGATTTACAGAAAATGCTGAATATCAAAGGTGATTATGCGTCATTTTCGAATTTCTTCGATTTTAATAATAACAACACCTATCTGCTCGGGCAGTTGGTTAATGAAGCATACCAGAAACAAGCGGCCAACCAGACCCGTTTCGATAAGGACATCATAAAAGCCGATGAAAAGGTTAATGTGTTTTTCCTGCTTTATTCCGGCTCGTATCTTACATTTTTCCCAAAGAGCAACGACCCTGAGAGTAAATGGTTTAAACCCAGCGACGAGCTGAGGGGTATTCCCGCACAGGACAGCCTTTTTATTAAAAACATCATTTCACTCTATACCGAATCGCTCAATGAAGCTTACAAAACAGGTAATTATTCGGAAGCGGATAAACTGGTGAACAGTATAAAAATGTACCAGGAAAAATATGCCGGAAACATCATTTCATCAAACGCTAAGCTCAAAATTGAGATGCTTTATAATAAGGTGGATATTTTTGAACGCCTGTTTAAATTCTATGGGTTAATTGGATTGATATTCATGATCCTCCTCTTCGTAAATCTGGTTCAACCGAAAATTAAAATTACGCTTATCAAAAATGTAATCATCAGCATTTTATTTGTTGCATTTGTTTTGCAAACGCTTGGTCTGGCAGCCCGCTGGTACATTTCGGGACATGCACCCATGACCAACGGTTACGAATCGATGGTTTTTATTTCATGGGCAACCATGTTAGCCGGATTCCTTTTGGTAAAAAGGTCGAACATTGCTTTGGCAGCTACAACAGTTCTGGCCTCACTTACACTGAT
>Ga0172369_10008370_pt1 | contig 11755 bp, 8 predicted proteins | sample LakKiv25m_FD_114539 | JGI IMG/M metagenome (GOLD analysis project Ga0172369, IMG submission 114539) | Freshwater microbial communities from Kabuno Bay, South-Kivu, Congo - kab_022012_11.25m | ecosystem: Environmental > Aquatic > Freshwater > Lake | place: Democratic Republic of the Congo... | reverse complement strand
CACCACCGATTATGTGCCGCTTCTTGATACGCCCCTTTTCTTTATTGGCTTCGTCACGTTTCTGATGGGCGTCGGCCTCACGGCGGCGACGTATTTAGTCGGCGCGATTCAAAAACGATCCCTGACGCTGGTGGGATACGGAATGGCTTGCGCCGCGTTTGCCACACTTGTTGCCATCCTTGCATTGGGCGTCGCCGCTCTGCGTTTGGGCATTGGCGCGGGCGGCCGCGTCCCTGCCGAATACTATCAAGCGATGTTCTGGGGCATGGGACATTCTTTGCAATATGTGAGCGTGGCGACGATGGTTGTGGCGTGGTACGCCGTCATCGAAATTTTCTTGGGCGAGCCGCGCATCCATCAAACGTTTGCAAAATTTTTGTTCACGCTCTTTGCCGTCTTTCCACTTATTTCACCGCTTCCATACTTTCTCTACGATCCGATCTCTGTCCCGACTCAAAAAATGTGGGGCATCGCGCTCGACACAGGTTTGAGTTTGCCGGTGATCATTCTGGGACCGCTTCTCCTCTTGTGGGTCTGGCGCACGCGCGATGGCGCGTTGGGCGCGTGGCTTAAACGAATGCCGTGGAACGAACCGCGTGTGATGACCTTTGCTTTCTCTGCCGCGTTGTTCGTCTTTGGTCTGTCTATTCATCCGGCTACGCGACAAGGCACGCTCCGCACTCCGGCCCATTATCACAGCGTGGTCGTTGGCGGCGTGACGTTGGCGTTCATGGGTCTGGCATACCAGATGATCTCCAAAGTGAATCGCAAGACCGCGTGGCAGAAAGCGATGAAGATCCAACCCTATCTCTTCGCCTTCGGCTTGATGGGCCTGGTGTTCGGACTCTTGGGCGCGGGCGATCTCGGTGCGCCGCGCAAAACGTACGACGCTTTTGTCACCGGCGTTGCTTGGCTTGCGCCGATGGTCTTAATGGGCGCAGGCGCGTTCATCGCCGCGATTGGCGGCGCGTTGTTTGTCGGCATTATGGCGTGGTCGTTGTTACGCAAAGGCGGTGAGAAAGTAGTTGAACCACAATCGGCGGTAGTTGGAGCGACGGGGGATTAATGCTCACTTGGTGAAAAGGTGAAAAGGTGAAGCGGTGTTCCGTCACCTTTTCACCTCTTCACCCGTTCACCCCTTCACCCGTTCATGTCTACCACTCTCCCCGTGAGTCAGCTCACTGCCCATCAACACCAGAGCTGGCAATTCTCCTCCTGCTGCATCAATCTCGATCAAACTGATCTCGACGACGAAGCGTGGAAGATTCTCACCCGGCTCGCTTGGGGCATCTTGTTCAGCATGGACACGATGATGATGAGCTTCTTCCTCTATTACGATTGGGCGCGGGCATTGATCTTCGGCGGCGGCAGTACGATCCCGGCAGGCATCGTTCTCCTCTTTAAAGTTATGATGCTCTTGGGTTCGACGCTGACCATGTTCGTCCTCGTCCCGCCCATCCTGCTCTCCTCGTGGAACGGTCTGCGCGAAAAACGAATCAGCACCGACACGCTCATCGCCATCGGCAGTCTCTCCGGCTACTTCGCTTCGCTTTATAGCTTCGCGCAAGGCGGCGATGTTTATTTTGATACCGCTACTACCATTCTTGTTTTCGTCACCGCCGGTCACTATCTCGAATTGAACGCCCGCGCGCGCGGATCAGAATCATTGGAGCGATTGCTCACTCGCGCGCCCGACGTGGCCTGTGTGATTCGTAATGGTGATGAGATCGAAGCCCCCGCTTCGACGATCAAATTAAATGAAACAGTGATCGTCCGCCCCGGCAGTTTGATCCCGGTGGATGCCGTCGTGTGCAGTGGAAGCGGGAGCGTGAATGAATCTTCCATCACGGGTGAAGCCGATTTGGTTTTCAAAGAGTCAGGCGACGTTGTGTATTCGGGAACGGCGAATGTGGATGGGCGATTGACGTTGCGCGCGACGGGCGTGGGCGAAGATCGGGCGATGGCGAAACTGGTGTGGTTGCTGCGCGAGGCACTCTCGCGCCGCGCGCCCGTGCAACGACTCGCCGATCAGGTTTCAGCTATCTTCGTCCCTCTCACCGTTCTCTCGGCGTTGAGCGCGTTTGTTTTTTGGAGTTTGTATTTTGATTCTTCTCAGGGTTTGTTAGTTGCTTTAGCAGTTTTGCTCATCGCTTGCCCCTGCGCCTTGGGCGTGGCAACTCCGCTCGCAATTTGGGCGGGCATGGGTCGCGCCGCAGAGGGCGGCGTATTAATTAGGAGCGCTGAAGCGTTAGAGAAGTTGGCAAACGTGAAAGCGGTATTCTTCGATAAGACCGGCACGCTCACCAAAGGGACACTTAAGTTAAACGATAGTGTTGCCGCCGACGGCGTCGCGGAAGAAACCATCGTCTCGCTCGCCGCCTCGCTCGAATCCGCCTCCGAGCATTCACTTGGTCGCGCCGTGATCGCCTACGCACTTAAAAATAAAATTGCAATGCATCCGGTTAAGAATTTTAAAGCCTACGCAGGGTTGGGTGTGGAAGGTCAAATTGAATCAACAACAAGCGTCCCGAGCGGAGCGCACGAAGTGCGCGCCGTCGAGGGGCGCAGTGAACTTATAACCCTCGCATCCCTCGACTACGCGGCTGCACCGCTCCGCTCGGGACGCTTGAACATGGTCGTCGGCAGCACTCGCTTCATTGGTCGTCTCAACATCCTCAACCCATTGCGCGAACAAAAAGAAAAATTGGAATCGTTAGGTCGCACTGTTGTGTGTGTAGCGTGGGAAGGTGAAGTGCGCGGGTTGTTAGGCTTTAGCGAGGCGGTGCGCCCTGAGTCATTGAGCGTGATCCGTGAGTTGATCAAAGATGGGATCGTCGTCGAAGCGTTGACAGGCGATGACGAATCGGCGGCAGGGGCCTTGGCGAATCAGTTAAACATTCGCGTTCATGCCAATCTGTTGCCCGAAGATAAACAACGTTTGATCAGCGAAGCAAAATTAAAATATGAAACGGTGGCAATGGTCGGCGACGGGCTCAACGACGCGCCCGCGCTCGCCCGCGCCGATGTGGGCATCGCCCTCGGCTGCGGCGTGGATGTCACGCGCGAAACCGCCGACGTCAGTTTCATCGGCTCCGACTTGCGTCACGTTGCCTGGACGATCCACCTCGCGCGCGAAACGTATAAAACCATCCGCCAAAATTTGTGGTGGGCATTTTTTTACAACGTCATCGGCATTGCCTTGGCGATGGTCGGCGTGCTGCATCCCATCGTTTCGGCAATCGCTATGGTGGCGAGCAATTTATTTGTAGTCGGCAATTCTCTGCGCCTCGCGCGCTCAAAGGAAAAGCATGAGACCCTCGTGGAAGAATTTGTTGGGGCAAGTTGACGAAAAAGATTGTGTGCCGCCGCCGTTAGAAGACGATGAGCAGGAAGGCGCGGCAGAATGGCAAGCCGTTACGCAAGGGGTCGCCGTCTCGCCCTCGCGCCCGCCGATCACGGGTCGCCCGACCTTGACACAGATCGAAAAAATATTTTTGGGGCTGGAAAGTTTTATCAACCGCCTCATCGGCTCCGATCAACTTAACCCGTTCTATCACACCGGCACGATCTCCGTTTTCTTCTTGTTGTTTGTCGCGCTGACCGGACTCTACCTGACGATTTTCTACGTTGCGCCCGGGCTTGGCACGCGCGTTGCCTACAACGCGGTGAGCGCCATTGACAATCAGTGGCTGTGGGTTGGACTCATCATGCGCGGCGTGCATCGCTACGCTTCGGGCGCAGCAGTCATCGCCACGATCTTTCATGCCATCCGCACCTTGTTTCAAGATCGTTTTCGTGGAGCGCGTTGGCTGGCGTGGGTTAGCGGTATGTTGTTGGTGGGCGGCTTGTGGTTCGAAGGACTCACCGGTTATTGGTTGGTGTGGGATGAACGCGCCCAACTCGTTTTAGAAACAGTGATCCGCGCTTTCAATATCTTCCCCTCCATCGGCGTGCCGTTCACGCTCAACTTCATCACCAACGAAGCCACCGACCAAACGTGGGTCTTCTTTTTGATTTTGCTGTTCGCCCACATTGCCTTGTTCACCGTCATCGGTCTGTTCTTTTGGTTTCACATCCTGCGCTTGAATCGCGCTTTGTTTCTGCCGCCCAAGTTTTACATGATCGCCGCCAGCTTATTAATGATCGCCGCCGCGTTGATCAAACCTGTATCGAGCATGATGCAAGCCGATCTCGGAAAACTTCCATCGAATATCACCTTCGATCCGTTCTTCCTCTTTTATCTCCCCGCCACGCTTCGCGTCAACCCGAATTATTTTTGGTCGGCAACGTTGTTCATCTTTGGTTTCATCACCGTCTTTCCTTGGCTGTTCAAAGGCAAGCAGGCCGCCAAAATTAAAATTGATCATTATGGCTGCAACGGCTGTACCAAGTGCGCCGAAGACTGCCCGTATAACGCTATCGTCATGCTGCCACGCACCGACGGTAGACCTCACAAACTGGTGGCGATGGAGAATCCGAATCTGTGCGTGTCGTGCGGCATCTGCCTCGGCGCGTGCGATCCGATGGTGATCGATTTTGCCGATCTGAAAACAACTGATTATTACCGTTCACTCCTCACACGCGTCCGCGCGGCGAAAACAAAAGCAGGCGCGCCGATCCCGATTGTATACACCTGCGAGCGGCATGCGACTCACGGCGCGCGCGCCTATCTCTTAGGTGTCGCCGACTCAAAAGTGGAAGTGATCACTGTCCCGTGTATCGGCGATCTGCATCCCAACGTCGTCGGTCAATCGCTCGATGCCGGGGCGTCGGAAGTTAAGATCATCGGCTGCCCGCCCGGCGATTGCGCCCAACGCGAAGGCAACTTGTGGCTCGAAGCGCGATTGAAACGCACGCGACAACCGCGATTGAAACGTGATTACATCGGCAAACCGATCAGCACCGTGTTCGCTCCGCCCAATGAGTTTGCGGCTGCGCTAAATCAAACTTCCGAAGTCGCACACACCGCAAAAACTTCGGAAGTCTCCAAGCCGAAGCCACTTAATTTCCTGCGCGCCGGATTGATCTTAGGAATCGTTCTGGCGATCCAAGTTTTTTTCGCCGACATCCCCTATCAACCTTACGCCGCCCATGAAAGTTTGCTCGAACTCGGCGTGCGCAACAACGGCGAGATGCGGCAAGCAAACAAACAGCTCACCTCTGTCGAGTTGGCGCAGCTCTCGCACGATGAGCAGGTGAAGTATCTTAACGAACAACAAGCCGCCGGGCGTTACCCCACGCGCCTGCGTTTGGAGATTGATGGCAAGGTAGTATTGGAAGATACCTACGCGCCGCTCGGTTTGCGAAGTGAAGGCTCGTCCTACGTTTACGGAAAATTTTTTGTCGAGCCCGGCGAACACACAGTCAAGCTCAGTATGGACGACAGCGGCGGCGAATTGAAAACGGCGGTAGACAAAAAAGTTAAATTCGAGTCGCGGCAGATACACGCCATTGTGTTTGATCGGCTGCACGACATATTCGAACTGAAGTGATTAACCGAAACCAGAACACACCGCGAAGGCGCGAAGCACACGAAGGAAAACTATAAAAATCTTTGCGCCCTTTGCGTCTTTGCGGTTTTCTCTGGCTTGTGTTTGAGCGTCCGAGTCATCACTAATGTTTGCCGAACTCCTCCTCATCTTCACCGCTTCCCTCATGGCTTCCATCCACTGCGCGGGCATGTGCGGCGGCTTCACCTTGAGTCTGGTCAAAGATCGATCTGACTCGACCTGGATGCGCGTCTCTGCTTATCACGCCGGAAAACTTTTTACCTACATCTTCATCGGCGCTGTCGCCGGGTTTGTCGGTGCGGCGTTGCTCGCCAACCCCGCCATTCGCGCCGCGCAATTTCTCTTCTCGTCGTTGGCCGGCGTATTGATCGTCATCGTCGGTTTGCAAACACTCCGACTTCTGCCCGGTCAGAATCTTGTCAATCGAATTGCCTCACGATTGTGGCTGGGTCCGTTCTTGGGGCCTTTCTTCAAAACTTTTCGTGAGCGGGATTCGTTGGATGGTGCGTTCTTCTTGGGATTGTTCAATGGATTTCTGCCGTGCGGTTTGGTGTACACCTTTGCCCTTTCGGCCGCAGGGACGGGGTCACTCGTTTCGGCGATTTTGATCATGATCGCCTTCGGTCTCGGCACCGTGCCGATGCTGCTCATGGTTGCATGGAGTGGGGGGATGATGGCGACTCAACAAACTCTACGCCCGTTTTTCTCGCGCATCGCCGGAGTGATCGTGATCGTCTTGGGCGCGATCACCGTGTGGCGCGGATTGCCATTGTTGCCAGCCTTCGCCTTGGCAAACGATCCTCACGCCGGACACACGCTTTCAACCGTGCCGAAGATCAATGGCCTCGATCTCGAACCCTCGCCCGCGCCGAACTTCTCGTTGATCGATCAGGATGGAAACAAAACTAGCCTGCACGACTTTCACGGCAAAGTGGTCATCGTGGATTTTATCTACACCACTTGCACTTCAACTTGCCCCGTCCTCGCCGCCACCTTCCGCGAAGTGCAAAACGGCTTGGGTGGGGATTTTGGAAAAAATGTGATCCTGCTTTCCATCACCATTGACCCCGCCACCGACACCCCGCCCGTATTGAGATCGTTTGGCGAAAAATGGAACGCGAACTTTAGCGGCTGGAAATTTTTAACAGGGGCTGAAGATCAGATTCGATCTGTAATCAACGATTATGCAGTGTATGTGGATAAAAGCACCAACAGCTTACTGCACACCGAAACGATCATTGTCATTGATCGCCAAATGCGTTTGCGCTCCGTCTTCGCCCTGCAAACCGATCCGCAAACGGTGATCAGGCGAGCAATGCAGCTGGCGCGTGAGTAGCGATTGATGATCTCTTGTGGGATGAAACAAATTGATGCGCCTAAAACGCGCCTCGTCGTAATAACGCCTCAATAAAATGAGGCTCCGCGTTGTCCAATCGAATTGACGCTGCCTTCTTTCTCGCCAACTATCAGATAAGGGCAAAAACGTGATCGCATTCTTCCTTGCCCCGAAATCCCAAAATCCTTGTTCGTCTCTTTGCTCCATCAACCAATTTATCGAAGAGCGGGCGAAGCGCACCCAAGATGGAAAAAGTCTCGCCAATAATTCTATGGACGATAGCCAGCGATCAAATTTCCCTGTCTTGCGAGAAGGCTCGCGGTTGAGCGGGATTTCTAAATAACCTATCCCCTTCGCGCGAAAACCACGCGCTCCGCTCAGGGCAAGCCTAACCACCAAACAACCTAATCACCCAACTACCTTATCTCCCCAAACCCTTCCACAATCCTCGCAATATGTCTCGAAGCATTGAGAAAATCTTCCAACCTCACATTCTCGTCGGGCGCGTGCGTGCGGCTGTTGGCATAGCCCACTCCGGCGCGCACCACGGGGATGCCGCCGAGCGGCTTGGCAAAGGCATACACCGGGCTGCTGCCGCCGTTCATCGGGCGAATCATCGCCCGTTTCTGATACACCTCTTCGGCGGTGCGGCTCGTCAACTCTACAAAAGGATTGTCGGGGCTTGCCTTGTAAGGCCACATGCGCCCTCGACCTTTGCTGGCGATTACATCGTCGAAGCCTTTTTCTTTTAGATGCGCGCACAGCTTTTCAAAAATATCATCCGGGTCTTGGTCTGGCACTAAACGAAAATCAATTTTCACCGAAGCGCGGCAGGGGATCACTGTCTTGCTGCCTTCGCCGATATAGCCCGAGATGATGCCTTGAATGTTGCACGTCGGGTTAAACACCGCGCGCTCGATATCTTTGCCGGTCAGCCCGCCCACGAACTGGCGCACTTTGTATTTCTCGCGCAGCCAAGGTTCGGTCTGTGTCGCTTCGTCAATGAATTTTAAATCCAATTCACTCGGCGGCTTGGCGTCATCATAGAATCCGCGAATCAAAATTTTTCCATCGGCTGATCGCAATGTAGTCAACGCCTCGATCAACCGCCACGCCGCGTTCGGTAAATTGTGCGCGCTGCCCGAATGCGCGTCCATGCTCATCGTCTCTGCCACCAGTTCCACTTTCAGCACGCCGCGCGCGCCCAATAAATTCACCGGATGACCTTTGTGATCGATCCCGCCCTCTTCCCAAATTGCGCCATGAGACTTGAGAAGATCGAGATGATCGAGAACGAACTGCGCGATGTGCGGACTGCCGCTTTCCTCTTCGCCCTCGACAACAAAGGTGACGCCGCACGGCAGCGTGCCGCCGTTTGCCTCTCTTGCCGCATCCACTGCGGCGATGCGCGCCACGAACTCACCTTTATCGTCTTTCGATCCACGCGCGTATAACGCGCCATCGCGAATCGTCGGCTCGAATGGCGGCGATGTCCACCAGTCAAGTGGATCGGCAGGCTGAACATCATAATGATTGTAGAAGAGTAAGGTGCGCTCCGCTGTCCCTTTTGCCCGCCCGACTACAACAGGGTTGCCGGGCGTTTCAAAAGTTTGGGTTTCGAATCCGTGCCGCAGCAGAGTCCGCGCCACCGTGTTGGCGCATTCGCGCATCACCGCTCCACCCTGCGCCGAGATGCTGGCGTGCTGGCACAGTTCCACCGTCTCATCAATGTAGTCGTCTAATTTTGTTTTCAAAAACGAATCTATTTTTTCTTTTTTGTCTGTCATATTATCTACGGCTTCACCTGCTTGAATAAAAATTCTGTGATAAGTGGGGTCGCGCTTGGCGGGTAAACGTGACCCACGTCATAATGAACCAGCACAACAGAAGTATTGGCGTTGCACCCCTCGTACACTTCCCAGACCTTCTCTTCGATCTTTGAAACCTTTGGCGTCAAGGCGCAGCCGTTTGCCTGCGCCCAAAACTTTGCCGCATCACTCGCCGACACATATTGCATTGCGTGCCACATATCCCAGCCGCCATTGATCGGGCGTATGCCGTCTGTATAGCCATGAACCTTGATAAACGAGATTCGATTCTTGGGCGGACGATATGCGATCTGCGGCGTGTCCACCGAACTGCCAATCGCTCCGGCAAACTCGCCCGCCGCCGCAAACACATCGCTCATCTCGCTTGCCACGTAATGAGTCATGTCGCCGCCGTTTGAATACCCCGCCGCATAGATTCGTTTCGCGTCGATGTTGTACCGCGATCTTAAATTCGTCACCAACGCCCGAACGAATCCAATATCGTCAATGTCATTTTGCTGCGCGTAGCCGCAACAACGAAGCGCATTCCACGACGCGCCGCTTTCATTCGGCGTGATCACTCCTTGTGGATACACGCCGATAATCTGCCTCTCCTGCGCGGGCGCGAGCCAGCCCAAGCCAATCGCAAAAATTTCCATATTGGCGTTCAATGGATGAAACGCCACCAACATCGGAATTGCTTTCAAGTCGTTATATGATTCGGGAATGTACAAACCGTATTCGCGCTTCGTGCCTTTGTAATTAAATAATTGAACGCTGTAACCGGATCGAATGGAAAGCGGGGCTCGCGTCGGGGGCGCCGCCTCGGGCGTGGGGCCGTAGGCAACAGGCGAAGCCTCCGTTGCTGTGGCGGCGATAGTCATCGTCGGGGCGGGCGTGCTTGTCACAGGATCAAGCGTCGGCGTCACTGTGGGCTGCCGCGTCGCCGGAGTCGGTTCATCTCCTTCTCCCTCTCCGCTCAAGAAGATCAGGAACGCCCCGCTTATCGCCAGCAATACCACTATAAGACGCATTGAGTTTGAAGATTCTTTCTTGCCGAGTTTTAATTCCATTTGTTATCTGAGAGTTAACCCGTCATTGCGAGCGTTCCTTCGACTTCGCTCAGGACAAGTCTTTGCGAAGCAATCTCAGACTTTGCCCACACGAGATTGCTTCGTCGCGAAAAACGCTCCTCGCAATGACGAATCCTGAGGTTGATATTTCTTCTCCCTTATTTCTTCTGCTTCCCTCATTTCCTTCTTCGTCAACTCCCCTTCAACCAATTCCAAATTCAACTTCTCTTTAAACCCTTGTGCCAACGCCTGCGCCGCCGTTTGAGAAGGTATGGCTCGCATCAACGCGCCCTCCAGAGTGATCGCCCGACCTCGCAGGCGATTCTTCGCCTTCTCTCGCGCCTCATCATTTTCAAACTTCAGCACGTCGCATATCCGCGCGATGTCACCTGTGAGCGGCAGCGACCCATGTTGCAGCACCATGCCCTGCTTCCGTGCTTGCGCGCTGCCGATCAACTTTTTGCCGATCACGGTGATCTCGTAATTCGACGGAACTTCAAAACAGATTGGGTTCTCTTTTTTTGCCTCACCCCCTTCGCCCCCTCTCCTGAGGCGAACCCCAGCCTCAGGAGAGGGGGTTGGGGGTGAGGTGTGATCATTTCGCCCCAGCAAGTCCATCAACTCCAACCCCCGCATCAACCCCTCACTCAATCGGCGATAGCTTTCCACGATCCCGCCCTCCACTCGCGGGTCGTCTTGCTGCGTGACAACCGAATAGGTGATCTCATCAATATGCAGAATCGCTTTGCCGCCTGTGGGTCGTCGCACGATTCCGTAGCCAAACGATTCGAGCCGAGCCAGATCAACATCCTCGACATCTTGCGCGTGACCGAGTGATAGACACGGCGGACTCCAATCGAAGAAGCGCAATGTTGGCAACGACTCGCCCGCCGCAACCGACGACATCAGCGCCTCATCCATCGCCATATTCATCGCGCCATCCATCGGCTCAGTGATCAACAAACGCCACTTCGCCAAACCATATCCATTCATCACTCGTCACGTATCACGCATCACACCCCCACTACCTCATCCACACTCAACAACTTCGTCCTCAGCAACCTTTGCGCCTTTCGCACATCTAGAGTTAAATCGGCGGGGCGTTTGACGCCGCTCTCAGCGATGGTGCTTTGCGTTACGCATCCTTGAGGATCGATCTTCATGCGATTCAACAACTTCATTCCATAATCCCAGCGATTGAGTCGCTGAGGTCCCGCCACATTTAAAACGCCGCTCAATCTGCTTTCGGCAACTTCGAGCAATGCTTGCGCCAAGTTGTCCACCCATATCGGACAGCGATATTCATCTACAAACAATTTCACCGTCTGCTTTTTTTGGATTCCGCCCACGAGCCACGCCGTTTGTTTGTCAATTGGATCGAAGCCGTAGATTAAGGAAGGGCGGACGATCAATGCTTCGGGCATGGCACTGGCGATGAATCCATCGGCGTAAGCTTTTGCCGCGCCGTAAGGGTTAACGGGCGCGGCTGCCGACTCTTCGGCGTAGGGCGGATTCTCGCCGTCGAAAACTAGATCGGTTGAAACATGAATCAGGCGGATGTGGTGTTCGATGGCGGCGTCTACGATGTGGCGGGCGGCAGGCACAATGGCGGCAACTTGGTCGTCGTTTCGATTCGACACCGCTTGATGAATGATCACATCCGGCTTGAGATCACGAATCGTTTGATCCACTTTATCCTTGTCGCGCAGATCAAGTTGAATGGCGCGGCGATGAGGGCTAGGGGTAGAAAAAAAGGTGGGGTACGTTTCGTAATCGGCGGCGTCCGCAAGCTGTGTCAGCCGCGCACCCAGGTAGCCGGATCCGCCGGTGATCAACAATCGTCTCATATCGCCCCGAACTTTTTCAACGCCTTCTTCGCCGCTTCTTGTTCTGCCGCTTGCTTCGTGTTGCCTGTGCCGACGCCGTGTGTTTCCTCACCCAAACGCATCTCGACGGTAAACATTTTTTCGTGGTCGGGTCCTGTTGCCCCGGTCGTCACATAATATGGCGTCTGGTTAAAATGCTCCT
>Ga0172369_10008366_pt1 | contig 11761 bp, 2 predicted proteins | sample LakKiv25m_FD_114539 | JGI IMG/M metagenome (GOLD analysis project Ga0172369, IMG submission 114539) | Freshwater microbial communities from Kabuno Bay, South-Kivu, Congo - kab_022012_11.25m | ecosystem: Environmental > Aquatic > Freshwater > Lake | place: Democratic Republic of the Congo... | reverse complement strand
TTGGCCGAGCTGCTGCCGCAGAATTGGAAGCCGGCGAGCGCAAGCGGGTAGGCGGACTGGGGCTTCCGGCGAAGCTTCGCAGATTCAAGCGGGGCTTCGAGGCGCTTGAGGTCGGGGGGTTACGGTCTACCTCGCGGATGTGCTCGTGCGCATGATGGACCATCCGGGCAACGCCTTGGCCGAGCTGCTGCCGCAGAATTGGAAGCCGGTCATCGCCGCCGTGTAGGCGGACTGGGGCTTCCGGCGAAGTGTCGCAGATTCAAGCAGGGATAGGAGGCGCTTGAGGTCGGGGGGTTACGGTACATCTGCCGATTTTGCGTGAAACGTTGAGGGTGCGGGAGGCGTTGCAGCGGGCGGGCGCCGACGAGGACTGACGGTATCTTCATCAGAGGATCTCGGTGGTTGTGCGCCGAGACTACGGGTAGCTGCGGGCGCAGCGGAGGCCTAGATAGACGTACGCGTATGACGGTGGGGTGGCGTAGTGCAGGCTGCCTCGCAAGCTGCTGGCACCGTCGCCGAAGCTGCCGCCGCGATCTACGCGGCTGGAACCGCTGGCAGGGCCTGTAGGATCCGACGCTGGCGAACTGCCGTAGTATGCGGAGTCATACCAGTCCCTGTTCCATTCCCAGACATTGCCCGCCATGTCATGCAAGCCATACGGACTATCGCCCGCAGTCTTGGACCCGACCGCCCACGTGGCATTCGTGCCGCAGCCGTGGCTGCCGTTGTTCATGACCGCGTAGCTGCAGTCCGCCGCCGTGTCGCCCCACGGATACGTCCGCATCGCCTGCGCACACGTCGGATCGCCGGCTGGCTTGCCGTTCTTGACGCAATCGCCGCGCGCGGCCATCTCCCACTGGGCCTCGGTCGGCAGGTCGAATGCCGCGCCGCGCCACTTGCAATACGCCTGCGATTGGGTCCAATCGACGCAATTCGCCGGAAATTGCTCGCGACCGCTCTTGACCTTGGCACCAGCCGTGTCCCAGTTGCAATAGCTGCTCATGCCATCGCCGCCCGGTGCCGTGCAGCCGCCACCATCCACGCACGCCTTCCACTGCGTCGTCGTCACTTCATTCACATCCATGTAATAGCTCGATAACGTCACCTTGTGCTGCGGATTCTCATCCGCCTGGCAGTTTGCGTCCTTGACCGCATTGCACCCCATCCAGAACGTCCCGGCCGGCACATAGGCCATACCCTTCGCGGTCTTGACGTCCTGGCACGTACCATTGCCGTTGCAGATCATGCCCGTGCCGCAGGCGGTCCAGTCGGGCAGGTTGCTGTGCGTGCAACCCGTCGTTGCATTGCACGAATCCGTCGTGCAGGCATTGCTGTCGTCGCAACTCACCACCGTACCGACGCACACGCCCACCTTGCAGGCATCGCCGGTCGTGCACGCATTGCCGTCGTTGCAGGCGGTGCCGTCCGCAGCGTTGGCGCAGGTGATGGTTGGTGTGGCGCCGAAGCTGCGGGCGCAGCGGAAGCCGAGGTAATAGCCCGAACTCGACGGCTGGCCGCTGTTGCGCAGACTGGCCCTCAACCCGACGGCGTCGTTGCTGAGGCTGCCGCCGCGCATGACCCGGTCGGATGCGCTGCCAAGTCCTGTCGGATCCGTTTGGCTGCTTGCCTCGTAGCTGCCATGCCAGTCCCGGTTCCATTCCCAAACATTGCCCGCCATGTCGTGCAGACCATACGGGCTGTCGCCTGCCGTCTTCGAGCCCACGGAGGAGGTCAGGCCCGCGCCGCAGCCGGTCGCGCTGCCGTCGTACATCACGGCCTTGCTGCAATCAGCGTTGGAATCGCCCCACGGGTAGGTCTGCATCGCCTGCGCACAGGTCGCATCCCCTGCCGTCTTGCCGTTCTTGACGCAGTCCCCGCGTGCCGCCATCTCCCACTGTGCCTCTGTCGGCAGATCACCGCCCGCCCATTGGCAGTAGGCGCGAGCCTGACTCCAATCCACGAAGTTCACGGGGTTGTTGCTCAGGCCCGGGTAGGTCGCATACTGCGTCGGCTGCACGCTCGACGGCGGCGTGCAAACGCCGGCATCCACACAACTCTTGTAGGCCGCGACCGTCACCTCGGTCAGATCCATGTAATAGCTTGATAGCGTTACTTTGTGCTGCGGGCCCTCTCCACCACTGCAGTTCCCATCCGTGGCCGCATTGCACCCCATCCAGAACGTCCCAGCCGGCACATAAGCCATGCCTTTCGCAGTCTTGACGTCCTGGCACGTGCCAGCACCATCGCACACCATGCCCGCACCGCAAGGCGTCCACTCGCCGAGATTGCCGTGCTGACAGCCACTTGCCGTGCACTGATCCGCGGTGCAAGCGTTCGCATCGTCGCAGCCATCGACTGCCTTGCCGACGCAAGTGCCGCTGGTCAAACAGTTCGCGTTGCCGAAACTGTCGGCACGCAGCAGCCAGAAGTCGTCGTCGCCCGCGCCGAACTCCATGGTCCAGCCATTCATGGCAAAGCCGTCGCCGACCGACTTGAGGCTGACGATGCCCGAGTTGAACGTGCCGTAGGTCTTCTGCCACAGCACATTGCCCAGTGAATCCGTGCGGATCAAGGCCGCGACGTTGCCGCCCGGCCCGATCAAGTAACCGCCGAGTGCGAGGCCACCGTCCGGCAGCACGTCCAAGGGTCCGCCCGCGTCGTCGCCCGTACCGCCATAGGTGCGATCCCACAGCTTCTGCCCTTGCAAATCGGTGCGCACCACCCAGATGTCGACGCCGCCTGCACCCTTGGAATTGGTCGTGCCGGCTAGGACAAAGCCGTCCGTCAGCGCCTGGACGCCCCAGAACTCTTCGTTGCCCGAACCGCCATACTTGACGTCCCACAGCGGGTTGCCGTTCAAGTTGGTGCGAATCAGCCAGCCATCGGGAATGAAATTCGGACTGACGCCGCCCCAAGCGCCCGCGAGTGCGAAGCCGTCGCTCAATTTGGCGATTCCGTTGGCCTTATCCCAACCACCGCCGCTGTACGTCTTGTCCCACAACTTGTTGCCGTCGGCGTCGGTGCGAATCAGCCACGCATCCGTGGCCACTGCCATGCGGTATCCGGCCAGGGCGTAGCCGTCACCGACATCGATGATCTGTGAGCCCAATTCGGCACTTGCCGTGCCATAGGTCTGGTCCCACAAGATCGCCCCTTGGGCGTCCAGCTTGACGATCCAGGCGTCCGAGTCGCCCGCGCCTTTGGCAAAGGTTCCGCCGCCCAAGACAAAGCCGCTGCCGGCAACCACCGCCGAGTACAACGACGAAGCCGCCATATTCGTGCCCCATGATTTGGTACCGGCGCGATCGGTGCGAATGACGTAGGTGTCTTCTGTGGTACCGTCGCCATAGGAGCGCGACTTGCCCGTCAGCAGAAATCCGTCCTGCAAGGCGAGCAAGCCGATGCCCAGGTCGTATGCTGTGCCGCCGTGGGTCTTGTCGAAGTAGAGCGCTGGATACGAGCAAGTTCCCGCCGAGCACATGTCGATCGTGCATGCCTGGCCATCGACGCACTTGGCCGTGTGCGTGCACGCGCCGCTGCCGGCGGTGCATGTGTCGGTGGTGCAAGCGTTGTCGTCGTCACACACGTCGGTCGCCCCGCTGACGCAAATACCGCTGGAGCAGAAGTCGTTGTTGGTGCAAGCGTTGCCGTCACTGCACGGTTCGCTCGGCCCCAGTAGAGCGCGTTGACAGATGCCACTCGAAGCATCGCAAGTGTCGGTCGTGCAAGGGTTACCGTCATCGCAGCCCGCATCGCCGGTGCAGATGGATCGCATGCAGCGAAATCCCTGGCCATCGTTGACCATCGACGCGACGGCGTTCAGGCGGTAGCGCGACGGCAGGTACTCGGGACCATTGCCGTAGCCGCCGCCGCGACGCGAATGCGTGGCGTCCGTTACGGGTTGTACGGGGTCTGTCTGCGCCTCTGTCGGGTAGGCGGCAAACCCGTCCCGGTTCCATTCCCAGACATTGCCTCCCATGTCATGCAATCCGTACGGGCTGTCGCCTGCGGTCTTGGAACCGACGGGCCAACTCGAACCGGTTCCGCAGCCGGCGCCGCCGTTGATGTACGCGGCGCGTGTGCAGTCGGGGGCCGCATCGCCCCAAGCATAGACCCGCATCTCCGTCTTGCAGTTTGGATCTGTGGCATTACTGCCGTTTTTCTCACAACTTCCGCGCGCGGCCATCTCCCACTGCGCTTCGGTCGGCAAGTCGAACCCTGCGCCGCGCCACTTGCAGAACTGCTGAGACTGAGTCCAGCTCACATAATTTACTGGGTTTATTGCCAGATTGGGGTAGGTCGCTCCGGCGGCGGGCTGCACGGATGCCGGAACCGTGCACACCCCTGCATCGACGCACGCCTTGTACTGGCCCACGGTCGTTTCGGTCAGATCCATGTAGTAGGCGCTCAGCGTCACCTTGTGTTGCGGCTTGTCATTCATCGAGCAATTCGTGTCCTTGGCCGCGTTGCAGCCCATCCAGAACGTTCCAGCCGGGATCGCGACCATGCCCGGCAAGCTGGCGATGCAACCGCCCGTGGTGTTGCACACCTGGCCCGTGCCGCACGCCGTGCCCGGTGCTGCGCTGGTGTGGATGCAGCCGCCCGCGCCCGCATCGCAACTGTCCGTCGTGCAACCATTTCCATCGTCACAGTCCGCCGCCGTCACCTTGTCGCAGGCGCCGGCTCCTTTCACGCAACGCACGAACTCCTGGTCGCTGCCGGGCAGGCCCGCGTCTCCGCTCGAGAAGCCGGCCGCCCAGAACGATCCGGCTTGACCGGAAACGACAGTGGAGGTCCAGTGCCACGCGTAGCTGCCACTGGCAAACACGGATTTGTCGATGGCATCCGGCGTCTCTTGGACATCGAAGATCGACATCATTTCGGGATCAGTGGGCACGCGCCAGCCACCGCCCGCGGTGGTGAGGCCGGCGCAGTGGGCTACCGCCTGATCGTGCGTTCCCCAACCGCTCGGCGCCGCTTCCCAGGCTAGACCGGTCGCGGCATCTTCGATGGTGCCCGCCGCGCCATCGACGGTGAAGCGCGCGGTCACACTGAGGGCGGCGTCGGCGCGGACGCAGCGGCTTGCGCGAGCGTCCGTCTTGAGCCCGACGTAGCCGCGACCGTCGCTGGCCTTGAGGAGCCAGGCGCTCGCGCTGTCCCCGGCAGCGACGTCCGCCGTCCAGTAGCCGGTGCTGATGGTCTGCAGCACCGGGATCGCTGCCGGCGTGTCGCGATCGAACCAGGCCAACGTGCGCAACTCAGCCAGTGTCGGCAAGCGCCAATCCGTCTTGCCGCCCAGCGACAATCCGTCGCAATACGCGCCGGCTGCAGCCCAGGTCTGGCCGCTGCTGCTGGTCTTTTGCCACAGGAGATTCGTCTGCGTGTCACTCAACGTGCCGTTGGCTTTGTCCACCAGCCAGCCCGCCGGCGGCGCGATCGGCCGGATGCCCCACACCGGGAACTCCGGCGCGCAGTAGAGCTTGCCGTCGACGTACTGGCCGAGGTAGCCGGCGTTGCACACGCAGCCGCCCGGCTCGCCGCAGGTCGCGTTGCTGGCACAGGCAACCGGCGTGGCGACGCAACTGCCCTTGTCACATGCGTTGCTCGTGCACACGAGGCCGTCGCCGCACGCGCTGCCATCGGCGTTGTCGGTATGGACGCAACCGCCGGCCTTGGCGCAACTATCCGTCGTGCAATCGTCCTTGTCGTCGCAGTCGACGGCAGCGTGCGTGCACGCGCCCAGGGCGTCGCAAACGTCGGTCGTGCACGCGTCGTTGTCATCGCACGTCGCCGTGTGCACGCAGCCGCCCGCGGCGGCATCGCAGGCATCGGTGGTGCATGGGTTGCTGTCGCTGCAATCGGCTTGCGTCGTCAACTGGCAAGCGCCCTTGCCCTTGACGCAGCGCACGACGCCGTAGGGATCGCTCTTGGGGCTCGGGTAGTTGTTGCCGACGCTGAACTGCAGCGTCCAAGCGTTCGTGGCAGCGTTCGCGTCGGTTGTCGATGACCAGTACCAGTTATTGATCGTCTTGGGAAAAGCGGTGTTGTCGATCATCGGGCCGGCCACGCTGCGATCGATGAGGGAACTCAGTTCCGTGATGCTCGGCACGCGCCAGCCACCGCCGGCCAGGGCAAGTCCGGCGCAGTAATCCGCAGCACTTTGGAACGAATGAGAACCACTGACGGTTCCGTCGCGTTGCCAGGTCAGGTTGGTCGCGGTGTCAAGGACCGTGTCCGCTGCAGCCACGAAACGTTGCGGCGGCCATTTCGCGCCCGCCAGCGGCGCTGGATCGCCGTACACGCAGCGTACGGAAGCCAACGTGTTGCCGCCGTTGAAGCTGTTCGAGGCGTTGGTGGCCGACACGAACCAGGCTGCATCGCTGGTGGCCGCGGGCAGCACGGGTGTCGCGGTCCAGAAGTAGCCGGTTGCACTCGGAAAAGCTGCCGGCAACGCCTTGCCTGCCACGCCATAATCGGACAAGGACTGCAATTCGGCATCGCTCGGCAAGCGCCAATCCGTCAAGTCGCCAACGCCCAGATCGCTGCAATAGTCCATCGCCGCGCCGTGCAACATCGGTTCCGACGGCGTCTTTTGCCAGATCAGCTGCGTCTGGGTGTCGGTCACAGTGGCATCGCCGTCGTCGACAAACCACGCCGCAGGTGGGCTGACCGGTCGTGCGCCCCAGATCGGATAGTCAATCGCACAGCGGTGTTGGCCGTCGACCCAGTCGGTGACGAAGCCGGGATCGCAGGTGCAGCCGGCCGGTTCCAGGCACGTCGCGTTGCTCTTGCACTCGACTGGCGTCACGGTGCAGACGCCGTTCTGACAGCTCTCGTCGGTGCAGGTCAGGCCGTCGCTGCAAGGTCCGGAGATGTAGGCATGCTGGCAGCCATTTGTGCCGTCGCAGCTATCCGTCGTGCAGTCGTTGCTGTCGTCGCAACTGACGCCGTCGTCGGTCACGCCGTTGCAGTCATCGTCGATGCCGTTGCAGGTCTCGGGCGGCGGCGCTGCGACCGGCGTGTGCAGGCAGTTGCCGCTGGCATCGCAGGTGTCGGTCGTGCAGGCGTTGGCGTCGTCGCAGCCGCTGGCGGTGCAACCACCCCGCACGCACAGCGCGCTGTACGCATCGACTGCTGGCGCAACGCCGGTCTGGCCCGCCCCGAAATAGGCGGAAGCGAATTGATCCGCAATGCCGCTGGCGGGCGTCGAGGTCCAGTACCAGACTGCCGCGACCAGCGGAAACGCGGTTTGATCGATGGTCACCGGTTGCTGGGAACGGTCCAGCAGGCCGTCCAATTCCACAGCCGTCGGCAACCGCCAGCCACCAGCGGGGGGCGATCCGAGCTTCACATTGGCGCAATACGCCGCGGCCTTGTTCCAGGTCATTGAACCGCTGGCCGTGCCGTCGCGCTGCCAGCTGAGTTGCGTCAGGTTGTCGAGGATGACACCGCCAGACTTGGGCGTATACCGAGTCGAAACAGACGTTTCTGTGACGCCAGAAACACAGCGGACCCGGAACACGGTGCTGATGGACGCCCAGCCAAATTGGCCATGATTGAACGCGATGTTCCATGCCTGGCCGCTGGTTGTCGTCGGCACGGCCGTCCAGTAGCTGTCGCCAACGGTCGTCGGCACCAGCGCACTGACAATGACCGGCGATGGCGCAGTAAAGTCAATCAGCGTCTGCAGTTCCGCAACGGTCGGCAGGCGCCAATCGCTTTTCTGCCCGTCGCCCAGGACCAGATCCTGGCAGTAGGCCTTCGCCGCGCCCCAACCGTGGCCAGGACTCGCACTGCCTTGCTGCCAGAGCAGGCCCGTCTGCGCGTCCTTCACCGTGCCATCGCCAACCAACTCAAACCACGCTGGATCTGGATGCTCCGGCCGATTGCCCCAGGCGGGAAAGTCGGGCGCGCACAGCAGGTTGCCGTTGACGTCCACGCCGATGTAGCCGTTCTGACACGCGCAACCACCTGGCTCTGCGCACGCGGCATGGGCAGGGCAAGTCACCGCCGCCGTCTCGCACACGCCCGCCTGACACGCTTCACTGGTGCAGGTCAGCCCGTCGCTGCAAGGCGATCCGTCCGTCTTGGCCGGATTCGAGCAATTTCCTGTTGCAGCATCGCAGGTTCCAATACTGTGGCAGGCGTTGCTGGCGGTGCAGGTGACAGGATTGCTGCCGGTGCAGACGCCGCCCTGGCAGCTGTCGCTCTGCGTGCAGCTGTTGGCGTCGCTGCACGTCGTGCCATCGGTCTTTGAGGGGTTGGAACAGTTTCCGGTCGACTTGTCGCACGTTCCGGCGCTGTGGCACTGATCGCTAGCGGCACAGTTCACCGGATTGCTGCCCTCGCACGCGCCCTTCTGGCAACCGTCGGACTGTGTGCACGCATCGCCGTCGTCGCAAGGGCTGCCGTCGGCGCGAGCCGGCGAAGTGCATGTGCCCGTTGTTGGAACGCAAGCACCCGCCTCGTGGCAAGCGTCGATGGCGCTGCAGACAACCGGGGAGGAGCCTTGGCAAGTGGAGCCCACGCACGCGTCGCTCTGCGTGCACGCGTCGCCGTCATCGCAACTGGAACCGGCCAGGGCGGTGTGGCTGCACGACCAGAGGCCGTCTTGTGAGGTACAAGCGTCCGCAGTGCAGACATTGGAGTCATTGCAGGTGATTGCGCCATCAACCGCGGTGCATGGACAGACATTTGCGCCCGCTTTGCAGACGCCCGCCGCGCAGGCGTCGCCCTGGGTGCAGGGCAGGCCGTCGCTACAGACGTTTCCGTCGGTGGCAGGCGGATTGGAGCAGACACCGCTCTTTGAATCACACACGCCGACGACATGGCAGGCGTCGAGCGCGGTGCACACGACCGCCTGGCTGCCGACGCACGCGCCGCCCGCGCACTTGTCGAGCGTCGTACACGCATCGCCGTCCTGGCAGTCCAAGGCATTTGGCGTGTGTGCACAGCCTGTTGTGGGATCACAGGCGTCTGTCGTGCACCCATTGTCGTCGTCGCAGGGCGTGACGGAACCGGCGATGCAGACGGCACCCGAGCATGCGTCGGCAAGCGTGCACTTGCTGCCGTCTTCGCAAGCACTGACATTTGCAGTGTTTGAGCATCCAGTCGCCATTTGGCAGGCATCGTCGGTGCACGTGTTGGCGTCGTCGCAGGACACCGCCGCGCCTGGCAGACAGATGCCGCCCTGGCAATGATCGCCGCTGCTGCACGCATCACCGTCCGTGCACGCACTTTGATCCGCGACGGTCAAGCACCCTGAGGCCGGGTCGCAGGTCCAGCACGGTCCCAACGCCGAGCAGGTCTGCACGCTGCAGGCGGGACCGGCATCCACCTCGGCAGCGGCATCCTCGCCGATTTCTTCAGTAACATCAGGACTTTCTGCGTCAGCGGCTTCGGGTGTGTCTGGTGCGCCGTCCTCTGGCTGCGCATCGACGACGGTCAGATCTGCTTGCGCAACTTCCGGTTCTGCATCCGGCGCAGCGTCCGCCTCTGCATCTGGAGCGGCGGTCTCCTCCTCCGCATCCGCAGTTTCCGCAGCGCCTACCGCATCTTCGTCGGCGGTGGCTGAGTCCGCATCGAGCGCTGCTGGCACATCCGGCGCAGTTTCCGGCGCATCCTCGGCGACCCCATCGGATGCCGCGTCAGGAGCCACGTCCGCAGCGCCATCGGACTCGCTGTCAGGCGCGATCTCGCCTGCAGAATCAAACATATCGAGCGCCACGTCCGCAGACATGTCGGGCAGGGCGTCCGGCGCGCCATCCGGCTCAGCGTCCTGTGGCACGTCCGCCGCGATGTCAGGAACGACATCTGAAGCGATATCTGGAGCCACATCGCCCACTTGCGCCGCATCTGCATCGGCGGCGTCTTGCGAGCTGAGCGCGTCGACCTGGTCCTGCACATCCGTGATATCCGGCGCATTCTTGCTGAGCAACTGGTCGGCCACGCCAGCCGGATCGCGGCACGCCGCCAGTGCCAGCACCGTCAGGCCGACGACCGCCCATCTTCGCAGCTCCGCCATGCTCCCCTCCGAGAACCGAACAATCGATCTTCACACGATCAAATGCACATGGGCGCCCAAGGCAGCGGTTGCCGGTCAGAATCGCATCGCAAGCGCGACGCCGTCCGGTCGCGGCAGCACGACGGCGTGGCGCGGCGGCGTCGTCCACAGCAGCCAGGCGCCCACCGCACCGGCTGCGACGGCGACCCCACCACTCACGGCCGCGCCAGTCCAGACCCGATTGATCGACTCCTGGCTTGAAATCGCCTGTGATCGTGTGATATTGCGCGCATCGTGACCATCCAACCACGCCTCGTCGCTCGCCGCCACGCCGGCCATGGTGCCTGCGACGATCGCCAGCGCGACGCCGCCCGCTGCCGCTGCCCAGCCGGCAGTGCGCCGCGTCCCGCCGAACGCATCGGCGCCAGGTTTGTCGATGAACACCGGCGGCGTCGCAGTGGCAGTCTTGGCGGCTTCCGCGGTCTTGCCCGGTGTGACCTCGGCGCGCCGCGCCGGCGTCTCGACAGGCTTGGCCTGCACGTCTGCGGGCTTGACCTTCTCGGGCACCTTGGGCGGCGCTTCCTCGGCAGGCTTGGGCGGCGCAACTGGCCGTACCTTGGCGTCTTCGTCGCGCTTCATGGCCTCTAAAGCCTGCAGGGACTTTGCCGTCAATGGATCCGATGCCGGCAACACTGCCAGAAGTTGCTGAAACGCGGCGCGCGATTCGGCGATGCGCCCCAGGCGCTGTTCGGAACGCGCCACGCCGAACAGGTAGTCCGTCTGTGTCGGGTTGATGCGAAAGGCCTTGCGGTACAACTCGGCAGCGAGCGCGAACTGACCACTGGCGTAGTAGTCCATCGCTTGCTTGGCGACGACCGACGCCTCTTCCTGCGCGGTCAGTGTCCGCGCAGCGAGCGCCGGACCTGAGAACAGGTGCCCTGCACACAGCCCCGTCAGCGTCAGGACCACGGCAATGCGGCGCAGTACCCGTGGGTGAGCGGATCTGAAGCAAGACCATGTATTTGGAGCGATGCGCCGCGGAACCGATCCGGAATCCGGGCACCTGGCGCCATGCTGACCAGACGAAGACATGACTTCGCTCCCGGTTCGAGCGGCTGTCGCGACGCGGGAAACCCGCAAAGGCAGGCGCATACGCGCAAGCCCCCTGCAACTTCTACTCTACGCGCCAGCAAACGTCAACTGCATGTTTTCTGTCTGAAAAGTGCAGATGTCAGGGTGTGTGAGTCATCCAAACCGCATCCGCCTCGGCTCACCAGCCATCTGCCCCCGTAGAACAAGTCACACCGGGACAGAGTGAACATTTGCCATCCACACATCCCCGGACACATGGGCGATCGAACGCAGTGCTGCACTTTCCGGCGCGATCGGTGTCCCTTGCTGCCTGCCGTTCATGTTCATCGTGATCCTCTTGCTCGTCGTCGCTGGCCGCTCGGTCTGGGGGCAACAAGTGGAAGGCCGGCAAGCCGCCGCGCCCCGAAGACGAAGGCTTGCCGGAGGACATGAGCGCGACCAGCCTCGTGGGCGGCGGCCTCATCGCCGGCGACTCGCTGGCAGCGCTGGGGATCGGGATTTACGGGCTTTTGCAGAGCGGGTTGTTGGGGCGGTTGTTCTAGGCTGATCTTCCAGCCCTGAAATCAAGCAACCCCAGCCGCGGAAAAGCGAAACCCCCATTTCCGGCCCGCAGCTGTAGATACTAAAGTTGCAGACTTGTCACAGACAACGCCGTGCGGCTGTGCT
>Ga0172369_10008365_pt1 | contig 11761 bp, 8 predicted proteins | sample LakKiv25m_FD_114539 | JGI IMG/M metagenome (GOLD analysis project Ga0172369, IMG submission 114539) | Freshwater microbial communities from Kabuno Bay, South-Kivu, Congo - kab_022012_11.25m | ecosystem: Environmental > Aquatic > Freshwater > Lake | place: Democratic Republic of the Congo... | reverse complement strand
GCGTATGAGGTTGACGCTCGCGCTGTCACTAATAGCCACAAATTAGAGAACGAATAGCCACTAATCACTAATAAACACGAATTAACATTAAGAACAGCCTGAATAGGGAAGGGCTGTTTTTTATTTTTTAGCTAATTTTAGTTAAAAATAAACTACATCATTTGACATATTTTAAAAAGTATGATATACTATTTTTATAAAATTTGTTCATTACAATCAGTTATTCCTAAGCAGCTTTTTGGAAACTAAGATAATTTTCAGGAAGCTGCTTGGGAAATTTTCCTACTGCAGAAGGGAAGCAATTCCCGCCATTTTTCAGGGTCCGGATACCCAGACATCTTTCTTTATCCGGGAAAGGAGTACGATGCGTACAAAATATATCGCTAACTACAATTCCCAAGGAGCTTTCGAGCTCCGGAACGAAAGCGGCGCAATTGCAAAAATAATTGAGCCGAATGAAGTTTTTTCCATCGGCAATTCGATTGGCGGATATTGGGCGAAGCCCATCCGCTATTCAGATACACCAATGTTGGCCCTGATTCGTTTAAGCGGCCAGGAAAAACATTGGCCGCTGGAGCGTTTGCAAAAACGCTTCGGCAAAGAAAAAGGTCGCCTCTTGTGGCCGGGGGAAGGACTTTGGGCGACCACTTCCGGCTCCGCCCGCCGCGGAGTTTGGCACCGAATTCGGGAAGAACACGATCCGATTCGTGTTGCCCTCCGCCAGCTTGGCTTGCCAAGTAATCTCTTGCACGAAGTGCAAGAGATTAACGAGGAAACTTGGGTTGGCGGACAGTATGACCGGGGCGGTGCTAGCCGTGGCTGGGTCATAACCGATGGGGAACAAAAAAATATCCCCTTGGATTATGAGACCAGTTTCGGCAGCCGCAAAATTTTGGTAACTGGCGGTACTTACCTTATCAAAGGTACTGACTTTGATAAGGAAGACTGTCGGTTCGCAAGGCCGGTGGTCAATGGTGTTTTTGTAACACCCTCGGCCGATCGCCAAATGGTCGCCGAATTGGTAAAATGCGGCAACCACGGCGTGGAAAAAATCGAGGCCAAGTACGGCCTTCGATGCCCAGAATGTCTGGGACAAAATTGCTCTGTGGCTGTTCATGATGCCGAGCGAGCCGCGAAAGCCGCCGCTGAAAAGGACGACCACGAGGAGCGGGAGGCAAAACCCATTATTGTCATTGATGGGGTACGCTACCGGCTGCTCGCGCACAACAAGCAGGATATCGCCGGTCCCAAGATGGCCCTCGAAGATTTTGAGGGTCGAAGTTATTTGGTGTCGGTTGATGGTATTAACCGACCTAATCGGAAGCCATGGACGCTTCTGAATGACTGGCGCAAAGATAACATTTATCATGTCCAAGACACCGATAGTGACACTTTGTGGCACTACAGTCATGTCTTGGGCTGTTGGCATCATCAGTAATTGAATTGTTATTAGCGTCCGGACTGTCGGCGCTTGCGCTTGGTTGGAAACCAAGCGTGCCGCAACCGGAATTTTGGGAGGGATTACCCTCCGGTGTTGCTGAATTAAAATAACTTAATCGGGCATTCGCATTGCGCAGTTTGCAGTGCGGGTGCCCTTCTTCTTTCAACAGATAAATATGTTTTGTCTTTTGAAAGAAGATGTTCTTTGAAAAAAATAAAATCGGGGCGTCTGCATGCCCGACTGGAAACTGCAGAAAAAAATCATGAAATACTATGCAGTACCTAATGGATGCTGTTTTCATCGGCGAGTAATGTTTTTTGCCGTTGAAAAGGGCGATGTCTCGGTCTGGTCTTCCATTATGACCGAAGACAGACGCTACTTCGCTGTTTGTCAATCGTATGATGAACAGCAATTTGTCAACGAGGAAAAATATAAAGAATATTCTTCCTTTGTCTTCCCCGGAGAGATTTCATTAATCCCTCGGGAGGGAAAAGAATGGGATTGGGCATTAAAAACCAATCTCCCCAATGGAATGTATCTATTTTTAGATACGGGGGAGATTATTCAGGTGCATGACCACAATATTCGCGATGACTTGTGGTTATGCCCCATATTGGAATATTTATGTTGGAATAAACGAGGGAAATATGACGATATGTTTCCCTCGGAAAAAGAATTGAAAGAAAAAGGATTTGAGTTAACTTTTGTTGAAGTTAACTCAAAGGACGGTAGTAGATAAAAAATATTATAACCCCCCCCGCGAACACGGATGTTTGCGAGGGGTTTCTTTTTTTAAAAAATTATTACAAAAATTACTACTTAATTATCGTTTAATTTCTGTTTAATTATTGTTTAACGTCCTAATTTCCTAATTTCCTGTATATCCAGATTCCTCATCACCCCCCCTTTTTTTTCATCTTACTACACTCGTGTTGCGGACAGGCTTACTTCTTACTTAATTCTTCCTCCTCTTTCTCCACCCAATCGTGGTATTTCTCCTCAATCACGCCGCGATGTTTTTGAATAACTTCATGCCGTTTGGCTAAATCTTCCGGAATATCTTTTTTATTTTTATTTAAATAATCATAAATCGCTTCGGCGAGCGCGTCCACCGCGAGCACGGAGCAGTGCAACTTCACCGGCGGCAGTCCGCCTAATTCTTTTACAATCGCGTCTTTACTAATCGCGAGCGCCTCGGCAATGGTTTTACCTTTCGCTAATTCCGTCACTTGCCCGCTCGTCGCAATCGCCGCCACGCAACCGAAAGTTTCGTATTTAATATCTTTAATAACCTCCCGCCGCTTTTTATTTTTTCCCATTTTAAGATAAAGCCACATCACGTCGCCGCAAATAATGTTTCCGACTTTGCCTACGCCGTCCGGATTTTTAATCTTGCCGTAATTTTTCGGATTATTAAAATATTTAAGAGTTTTTGGAGAATACATAAAAATAAATTTCTAATTTTCAATTTCTAATTTCTAAACAATTTCCAATCTTTTAATGACAAAATTTAAAATGCTGATGCATTCTGATGTTTAAAAAATTGTGAAATTATAAAATTGTTTGAAAATTGAAAATTAGAAATTGAAAATTTTATTTAAATGGTGAAATATCCCTTAATTTTTTAATCACGCCGGGTAAAATTTTTAAAACTTCATCTATCTCTTTTTCTGTCGTCCATCGTCCAAGCGACAAACGCAAAGAACCGTGCGCGTCCTGCGGCCGCAAACCGCAGGCGAGCAAAACATGCGACGGCTGAAGTTTTGGCGAAGAGCAGGCAGAGGCCGTGGAGGCGGCAATGCCCATACTATCCAGCATCATAATCAAAGCCTCGCCTTCAATGTAGGAAAATCGGAAATTAGCGTTATTCGGCAGGCGCTTCGTCGGATGGCCGTTGAGATAAGAGTCAGGAATTGATTTTAAAACTCCTATAATTAACTTATCGCGCAGTTTCTGCAAACGCGTTCGTTCGCTTTTCATGTCTCGTAAACAAATCTTTACCGCCTCCGCAAACCCGACGATTGCCGGAACATTTACCGTTGACGACCGCAAACCGTTTTCATGACCGCCGCCGTGCAGGAGCGGCTTGATTTTTACGCCCGAGCGGACATAAAGCGCGGCAATTCCTTTCGGCCCGTACATCTTGTGCGCGCTCACGGTCAACAAATCAATATTTAAGCGGTTAACGTCAATCGGCAGTTTGCCAAAAGTCTGCGCCGCGTCCGTATGAAAATAAACGCCTTTCTCACGGCAAATTTTTCCGATTTCGCCAATAGGATTGATGGTACCGATTTCATTATTAGCATGCATTACCGAAACTAAAAGCGTATCCGGACGGATGGCTTTGGCAACGTCTGTCGGACTGACCATGCCGTTTTTATCAACCGGCAAAAGCGTTAACTGCCAACCTTGCTGCTCTAACCACGCCGCGCTGGTTAAAACGCAGTCATGCTCTACACTGGAAACAATAACATGATTTTTGCCGGACTTGCCCGCCCTGCCGGAGGCTTGGGCGATGCCTTTAAGCGCTAAATTATTGCTCTCGGTTGCGGAAGAGGTAAAATATATTTCTTTGCTATTGGCTTTCATCGCGTCCGCGATTACTTTGCGGCTTTTATCAACCGCTGCTTTTGCCTCCGCGCCAAAACTATGAAAGGACGCGGAATTGCCGAATTTTTCCGTAAAGTACGGCAGCATCGCCTTGACTACCCGCGGGTCAAGCGGCGTAGTGGCGGCGTAATCTAGATAAATTTTATTTTTAATCATACTTTTTTTGTCATTCTGAGCCCCGAGTCGCTCGGGGCGAAGAATCTATTTGTATAAATTTTTTAAATCACTAATAATTTGCTGAATTTCTTCGTATCTAAAATCTTTTAATAATTCTTCGCTTAAATCTTTTAACTCAAAATTTTTACTTTTAATCAAATTGATTTTCTTTTCTCTTAACCAGCCTTTTAATTGTTTTTCACGTACTATTGCTTCTTGAATATATTGATATTCTTCATAATATATTAAGTGCTTTAATTTATATTTTCTGGTAAATTTAGAACCTAACTCGTATTTATGCTCTATCACTCTTCTGAATAAATTGTTAGTTACCCCAATATATAATACCGTTCGTTTAAAATTACTCATTATGTACACATAAAAATGGTACTCGTAATACATAAAAGATTCTTCAGTCGTCCCGAGAGGCTCGGGACTCCTTCAGAATGACAAAAAAAGGTTAAACTAAATCTTCCAGCGTTTTTTCTTTTAGCATCTCCTGTATGTCTTTTGCAATTATCCCCCAGACCTTCTTCGCGTCGCAGGCGGCAAATCCGGCGCAGCAATTACTACCTTGTTTTAAACATTTTACGAGCGCGGCTTTTCCTTCCAGCGCCTCTATTATTTCTAAAACGGAAATTGCCTGCGGGCTTTTGGCCAATTTGTATCCGCCGCCTTTACCTTCTTTGCTAATAATTAATTTGGCTTTAATAAGCGGCTGTAAAATTTGCACCAGATAACCGGACGAGAGTTTGCGCCTCTTCGCAATTTCGGACAACGACAATAATCCGCGCCCGTAACCGCGCGCGAGTTCCAGCATGACGATAAAACCATAGTCGGATTTGGTGGAAATGTTGAACATAAAAGCATTCCGCCTGCCGCTTGCCTACTGGTAAGGCAGAACGAAGCAGGTAAAACATAAAAAATAATAAAACTTACTAACAGTAATTACATTTTAGTTTAAAATAAAAAGATGTCAAATAAAAAGAGGCTCCCTGTAAAGGCAGCCTCAGATGCTCTTACTAATATTAGTAAAATGTTCGGTTTAAATTTGAATATTTAACTCATCCCTTATAACTCGCAACATTTCACCGACCGGATCCGCCGCTCCGAGAATCTGCCGCCCCATAACTAAATGGTTCGCGCCAGCTTCTTTGGCCGCCGCCGGAGTACCAATTCTTTTCTGATCTCCGGCATCAGCGCCCGGCGAACGCACGCCCGGAGTTACGATGGTCATATTCGGATATTTTTCCCGAAGTTCTCCGACTTCCTCCGGCGAGCAGACGAGCCCGTGGGCGCCAGCATCATTCGCGATGCGGGCGAGCACGCGCACTTCTTCAATCGGCAGGCGGATGTAGATCTCTTCGCACGTCGCCTGATTGATTGAGGTAAGGACGGTAACAACCAGCACTTTTGTCTTACTTCCATTAAGCGCCTTGACTGTGGCTTCAATCATCTCCTTCCCTCCACTGCCATGAACCGTAATAGCCCAAGGGTTGTGTGGGAGGATGCGCTTGGCGATGTTCTCGAGGGTATTTTTGATGTCATGCCCCTTTATATCCGCCATCACCCGGCCATAGACTTGCAAATCGGGGACAAGGTTGTTTATTCCTTCGGCGAAAAGCAGGTCGTTAACTTTAAAAATGCACCCTGTTGTGCGCAAAATATCTAGCAGAGGAAGTATATCGTCCCAATCTTTGCCGTCCAGCGCGACAATAACCGGGTTCTTTTCTTCCATGGCCGGATCACACCGCTGCATCAGTCCATTCTCAATAAGATAACGGCGAACATCGTGCAGTGTCATCCCAGGCCAGACTTTAAGTGAAATATTTTTTTCCTGAAACTTTGCCCGCCACCCCTGCTGCCGATCAACTAGAACCACCAGCGGCAGAACATCAAGTCCCATTGTCACACATTCGCGATAGGGGATGATTTTGGAAGCACCGTCGGTGATGACATCATCAATCATAACGACTTGTTCTCCAGGATGACAATCGCCGATTGTTTTCGCTGTAGCGACCCGACCAGGTTTCGCTTCCTCCCGAATGGTAATATACGGGGTGTTTGTCATTATAGATAGTGGGCCGGCCAAGCAGCTTACCGAATCCGGGATCTCAACGAACCGATTCGGCTGTAAACGCATTATTGGGTTCATAAATGTTTGAGCAAGAAACATTAATGCCTCTGGTTTGCTCCGCGCATTGCGGAGGTTAATGTAAATATCCGTTTTCCCTCCGCTTTTAAGCGGCAACTGCCTGATATTGTCCCACTTTAAGAGATTATACCGTAAAAGCTTCTCACATATACTTGCTTTTTCCCCTAGCGTTAACCAATGTTCTAGCTTGTTCATTGCTAATCTCCTTTTTTTTGTGATAAGAACAAAATTTAAGCCAAACTTAATGAAAAAGTGTTTCTCCTTACAGTTTGGCTATTTATTAAGATAATAGGCTTAAATAACAAAAAAGGCAAATTTGTTTTGCTGTCTATAAAAATATTGACTACGCGTCCGCTTTCGGTTATGATACCAATTAGTTAATAAAATTCCTTTGGCCTCATCGTCTAATGGTTAGGACATCAGGTTTTCATCCTGAAAATCGGGGTTCGATTCCCCGTGGGGCTACTATAAACAAAAAACCTCCAATCTGGAGATTTTTTTGTTTGTAATAGTTCAAGCGTCTTATTTCTTAATTCTAAATTTTCACTTCTCACTTCCCGCCGCGGCTTCGCCCACTTTTAAACTCAACAGCTGCGACACTCCGTCCGCGCCCATAGCAATGCCATAGATAATATTAGCCTTGTACATTAGGGAACGGTTATGAGTAATTACAATGAATTGAGTTTTATGCGCCAATTCCTCTAAAATATTCCCGAGACGGGCGGAGTTCGCCTCATCCAGCGCCGCGTCCACTTCGTCCAAAACAACAAACGGCGACGGGTTGACGGAAATTATCGCGCAAATCAAGGCAATCGCGGTTAAAGCGCGCTCGCCGCCCGAGAGCATGGAAATACTTTTAATTTTTTTACCAGGAGGTGTGGCTTGAATTTCAATGCCGGTTAGCACCTGTCTCGCCTGCCGCAAAACTATTTTATTCTTTTGCTGTATCTTTTCATCCTTGCCCGCCTGAATGTCTGCTAAACTTTCGGCGGGTTCGCTATCGCCTTGTTCCTTTTCCTCCAAATCCTTTGGGTCTTCCATTATTTTTACCAGCTTAGCGCTGCCGCCGTTGAATAAAATTTTAAAATATTTTTCAAAATTAGATGCGATATCGGAAAATGACTTATCAAATTTGGCGGCGATATCCTTATCCAACTCAGCGACCACTTTTTCCAGGCTGGCAATGCCTGATTCCAAATCTCCGGTCTGGCCGGTCAAAAAATCACAACGCACTTTTGTCTCCGTATATTCTTTTTGCACTTCCGGATCAATGCCGCCGATTAATTCCAGCTGGTGTTTTAATTTAGAAATTTCCGCGGCCGCCGCTTCGCGATCTAAATTTAAATCTACTTCGCGCATATCTATGATCAAGCGCACATTTTCCAGCTCGGCTCTGATTTCGCCTTCCAAATCTTCCAGCTTTGTTTCCAGGCGGGCTTTTTCTATTCGCAGCTGACCCGCGGCGGCGGAGTCAACATTCATTTCCGTCTGTAAATTATGCACTATCTGCTGCTGCTGGAACATTTTATCCCGCTCCCGCCTGCCCTCTTCTTGCAGAGATGCCAGCCTGACATCTATTTTTTCTTCTGCAATTTTAATTTTCAATAAGCTTGCATCTAATTCATCTAATTGTTTTTTTAGCGCATTTTGCGCCGGAGGATTTTTGCCGGATTGCTCCAGCTTACGCTTAATATCCGACTGTTCCTGCTCTTTTTCCGCCAAAGACATTTTAGCCGCTTTTATTTTTGCCTCCCAGCCGCGCACATTACCCTGCAGCTCTATATACTGCTCAATTAAAATTTGCTGCTCTTGTTCTATTTTAACAATTTCCGCCTGCGCTGATTTTTTCTCGCTCAAAGCAGTTTTTTTATCCTCCGCCAATTCCGCCTGTAAAAAGCTTAATTTTTCTTTTAAAATTTTTAAGTGGCGCCTGGCTTCTTCCGTGCCATCCGGCCGCTCAAGCGACAGCATTATGTCTTGATGTATTTTTATCAATTCCGCCACGTATTGCTTTAAACGCGCCGGCAGTTCGCGTAGATCGTTATGTTGTCCGCCAGTTTCCCGCGACCGCAGCTCCAGTACTATTTTATTAAGCCTTTCCCGCTCGCTTTTAATTTCAGCTACTTTAAGTTCACCTTCTTTCTTTTGCCGCTCAAAATCGGCGATGCTATGTTTTTCCTCTGCCTGCCCTTGCGTTAATTGGGCTGCCCGCCGGTTAAGCCAAGCCGCGTCTGTTTGGCCTGACGCCTCATAAGAAATATTGATTTGAGCCTTGATGTCCGATATTTTCTGAAACAAATCATTACGCTCTTTTTCCAACTGTTTCTTTTTTTCTTCACAAACTCTGCTTTCATCCTGCCCGGGCTGCCGCCAGCGCATTTTTTCCAGCTCCTCGCTAATTTTATTTATCTCCTTTTCTTTAACGCGGATAACCTGCTCTTTAGCTAATAAATTTTTATTAACCGCCTTTAACTCATTATTAAGCTGATGCCATTGGGCGGCGTAAAAATTTTTTTGCAGTTCGCGCAACCTGCCTTCAATCTCCGTCCGCTGCTCCAGCCGTTTCATCTGGCGGGTTAAGGAGCGCATGCGCGGCTCAATTTCCGCGAGCAACCCTCCGGCCTGCGCCAGATTATCACGGGCGCTTCCCAGTTTATTCATGGCGTCATCCCGCTTGATCTGGAATACCTTAACACCAGTCGCTTCATCAAAAAATTCTTTGCGCTCCGCCATGGTGGTGTTTAAAAAATTTTCCACCATGCCCTGTCCGATGACCGAGTATGCCCGCTGGCCGAAGTGCGCCTTGGCTAAAAGCAAAGAAATGTCCAACAGTCTGACGCGCGCGCCGTTCAACAAATATTCGCTTGCGCCATCGCGGTACAGCCTTCTCGTCACCACAACCTCGCTATATTCAATCGGATTATCTTTACGGGGCGCGCGGCCGCTGTTATTCAAATATAACGATACTTCAGTAAAGCTCAAAGCGGACCTTTTTGACGAACCGGAAAAAATCACGTCTTCGCTTTTTTTGCCGCGTAAAAGTTTTACGCTTTGTTCGCCCAAAACCCAGCGCACCGCGTCCGCAATGTTAGATTTGCCGCTGCCGTTTGGTCCGACGACGGCGGTAATGCCAAGTTTACCCCGCAGGCAGTCCTCGGTCTTTTGGAGCTTGACTCCGCCTTTGTCAGCGGCGGAAAATTTTAAAACATTTTTATTAGCAAATGACTTAAATCCCTGGATTTCTAATTTTTCTAAAAACATAACTTGGTAATAAATAAAGACACCTGGCTGTCTAGTTGTCTAATTTATTATACAATATTTTTTCCTAAAATAAAAAATTCCGATTACTCGGAATTGTTTTTATGCTTTAATGTTTTTATGTTTTACCCGATATTTCCATAAACCAAAACGCGGGCATCGCGGTTCGTGTCCAATAAATGCCGGCTCATGACCGTATTATTGATGGCGCCTAAAATCTGTGCGGAAAACAATACTATTAAAAAAGCGGCTGTTACGCTTAAAATAACGCTTTTAGGAGACTGCTTGCGCTTATTGCTTTTCAATTCCAGGACATTTTCCGAAAATCGGCGCCAGCTCCAATTAAATTTTATTTGTTTTTTATTTTTCATTTTTTTCATGCTTAGCAAAATAGCCCGCAAAAAAACAGCCGTTGGCTGTTAAATGCCTCTGCGACAAGCATGGTTTTTATTTTTGTTTTTTATTCCTAATATCATTTTAGCAAATTTTTTTTAATTTGTCAACAAAATATAAAGGGGTTATAATAAATTTATTGTAAATTGAAAATTGAAAATTATTTTATTATGCCTATTCCCCAACTGTCCAAAAAAATAAAATCGCCGCAAGCCTGGCGGCGCGACAATTTAACTTCGTCAGTCAAGGAACAAATAATGCGCAGCCGGCGCTTAAGGACATCCGGATTAAATTCACGCCTGCAGCCGCGTTCTTCTGGCTTGATATTTAAACGCAAAAAAACAAAGCTGCCGGCAGCTGTTTGGGTTTATAGAAGCCTAATTTTACTTCTAATATTAGTTATTTTTAGCGGTATTTATCTGTTTGCCATTTCACGCAATCTGCCTAATCCAAATAAATTAATTGACCGGGACATCCCGGAAAGCACAAAAATATACGACCGGGACGAAAAAACAATTTTGTATGAAATTCACGGCGATGAAAAAAGGACTATTATTAAGCTGTCTGATATTCCTGATTATATAAAATGGGCGACTATTACCGCCGAAGACCGGACTTTTTACCAGCATCATGGCTTTAATTTTTTGGCGATTTTGCGCAGCGTTGTTTTAAATCCTTTGTTGGGCAAAAGAATTGCCGGCGGCTCAACTTTAACCCAGCAGCTTGTTAAAAACGCGATTTTAACCGATGAGCGGACTGTCTCCCGCAAAATCAAAGAGTTTGTGCTGGCTTATCAAATTGAAAAAAAATTCTCCAAAGATGAAATTCTCCAGATGTACTTAAATGAAATACCGTATGGTTCAACCTCGTATGGCGTTGAGTCTGCCGCCCGCCGCTATTTTGGCATCTCCGCCAAGGATTTAAATTTAGCCCAAGCCGCCGCTTTAGCCGCTATGCCGCAGTCACCGACCTATTATTCCCCTTATGGCAGCCATAAAGATGATTTAATTGCCAGGCAAGAATATATTTTAAAAGAGATGCAAAAATTAGGCTACATCAGCGAACAAGAGCTGCAGGCAGCTTTAAAATATGATTTAAAATTCCAGGAACCAAACAGCGGCATGCTGGCCCCGCACTTTGTCATGTACGTCAAAGAGTTGTTAAGCGAAAAATACGGCGAGCAGGTGATGGAGCGAGAGGGACTGCAAATTATTACTACCTTAGATTTGAATAAACAGCAGATAGCGGAAGAGGTAATTAAAAAGCAAGGTGATTTAAATGAAAAAAATTATAACGCGTCCAACGCCGCTTTGGTTTCTCTTGACCCTAAAACCGGGCAGATACTCGCGATGGTCGGATCGCGCGACTACTTTAATGACGATATTGACGGGCAGGTTAACGTAGTTTTACGTCCGCGCCAGCCCGGTTCTTCTTTAAAGCCGCTGGTTTATGCCATGGCTTTTGCCAAAGGATATACTCCTGCCACAATTTTATATGACGCGGTAACTAATTTTTCCACGACTGAAAAACCGTATGAGCCGCATAATTATGATTCCCAGGAGCATGGTCCTATTTCCATGCGGCAGGCATTGGCCGGATCGCTAAATATTCCGGCGGTTAAAGCGCTTTATTTGGCCGGTGTTGATAAAGTGGTCGCGCAGGCGCAGGAGATGGGTTATACCACTTTAACCGACCCAAACAGATATGGTTTATCTTTAGTTTTGGGCGGCGGCGAGGTTAAGTTGTTG
>Ga0172369_10008363_pt1 | contig 11762 bp, 7 predicted proteins | sample LakKiv25m_FD_114539 | JGI IMG/M metagenome (GOLD analysis project Ga0172369, IMG submission 114539) | Freshwater microbial communities from Kabuno Bay, South-Kivu, Congo - kab_022012_11.25m | ecosystem: Environmental > Aquatic > Freshwater > Lake | place: Democratic Republic of the Congo... | reverse complement strand
CGCAGCCTCTCGCCGTTCTCGGGCCGGGGCGTCTTCTTGTCCGCGATGCCGCACCCGGCGAACGTCTCGTAGATCTGCGTGTCGAGGTGGTGCCGGTCGGTCATGACGACGAAGGTGAAGTTGCGGGGCACCGTGCGGCGCCCCTTCTCGGCGAAGAAGGCCATCGAGTACGACTTGCCGCTGCCCTGCGTGTGCCAGAAGACGCCGAGCTTGCCCAACTCGGGGTGGGCGGGCTCCAGGAACTCGATCTTCCTGAGTCCGTGCTCGTTCGGCAGCGCCAGACCCGCGTCGCAGGCCTGCCGGGACTCCAGCACGACGATGGCGTTGCGCTCGCGCCTGCCGAGCGGGTACTCCAGCTTCAGCCTCTCCTGGCGCAGCACGGACTCGACGGCGCGATTGACGCCGAGCACCTGCTGGTTGCGCGCGACCACCTTGCGCACGGCGCCGGGCCTGCTCTCGTCGAACAGGATGAAGTTCTCGACGAGGTCGAGCAGGCGGTCCTTCGCGAGCATCCCGTCGAGCAGCACCTGCGCGTCGAGACGGCCTTTCTCGCTCTCGTCGTTGCGTTTCCAGTCCGCGAAGTGTTCCCACTGGCTCGTGATGGAGCCGTAGCGTGCGCGGTCGCCGTTGCTCACGACAAGGAATGCGTTGTGGTGGAAGGCGTGCGCGACGACGTTCTCGTCCAGGTAGTCGCGCAGGTTGCCGTCGTACGCGACGCGGACGTTCCTGTAGACCGCCTTGAGCTCGACGAAGACCAGCGGCAGCCCGTTGACGAAGCACACGAGGTCGGCGCGGCGGTTGTAGTTCGGCGTGCGCAGCCCCTGGATCCAGAGCTCGCGCACGACGAGGAAGCGGTTGTTGTCGGGCACGCGGAAGTCGACGACCCGGGCCTTGAGCCTGCGGAGCTGACCGTCGTCCTCGCGGAACTCGACGGGCACGCCGTCGCGGATGAGCGAATAGAACTCGCGGTTGTGCTGCACGAGCGAGCGCGTGTAGTCGGTGTCGGCGAGCCTGCGCACCGCCTGGTCCACGGCGTCGCGCGGCAGCGTCGGATTCAGCCTGGAGATCGCCGCCCGCAGATCCCGCTTGAGCACGACCTCGCGCCGGTCGGCGCGACCCAGGGTCCCCGCGGGGCCGAACGTCTCGTCGTTGTAGGCGTAGAAGCTCTCCCACCGCAGCTTGTCGCGCAGGTAGTCCGCGAAGGTCTTCTGCACAAGCCGGTCTTCGTCGTTGATGTCGGTGTACATGCGGCCCCCTTCCGGGCGCGGCAGCGAATGCTACCGCAATCGGACGCCGGCTGCCGCTCCGGCCGCGGACTTCGGACTTTCGGCCCGGGGCCACGGATGCGAAGGCCCGTCAAGTCCGGTAACCTCCCGGCCATGGCTCGTCGCGCGCACAGCCGGCGCTGGGAGGGGCAAAGCCGCCCGCTGCCGAAGCTCGGCTCCTGCCGGACCGTCCGGCTCCTGGAGCAGGATGTGAACGTCGCTGCGATTCCCGTCGTGACGCAGCCGTTCCGGCTGCTGGGCCCCGGCGAGTGGTCCAGCCTCGGCGACGCCCCCAAGGACCTCGTCGTCTTCTCCGGGCGGCGCGCGTTCGACCAGGCGTACATCGCAAAGAAGCCGCGATGCGAGGGACCGCGCGAGTGCGCGACGGAGTACCTCATCTCGTGCATCGGCAAGATGCTGCCGCTGCGGATCGCCAAAGCCCGGCTGGTCCGCCTTCCCGTCCCGCCCGGCGCGCCGAGCGACGTTCGCCACATGTCACGGTTCTTCCTCGACCTGGACGCGGGCGAGCAGATTGTCCACGCCTCGCAGCTCGCGGCGAAGTGCTTCGAGATGCGCGAGGAGGATCTCGTCCGTGAAATCCCTCCGCAGGATCGCCGGGAGTGGCAGTTCTACTCGACGACCATGGTGCGCGACATCCTCGCGGAGACCGACCGCGGCGCGCTGCCGCACCTGCTGGACGCGTTCGCGAGGATGCTGGCCTTCGACGCTCTCGTGGGCGCGAACGACCGCCACCCCCAGAACTGGGGCGTCGTCCAGAACGCGAAGGTCCGGACGCCCCCGCGCTTCGCCCCGATCTTCGACACCGCACGCGGCCTCTTCTGGAACTGGTCGGACGCGAGGCTGCGCGCGGCCGAGGGGCGAGGGGAACGGCTGTCCTCGATTCGACGGTACGCCGACCATTCGGCGTCGCTCATCGGCATCGACGGCGCGCGCAAGCAGCCGAGCCACTTCGCGGTCGTCGAACACGTGATGCTGTCCGGCCCCGACGAGTTCCGCCGGCCGATCCAGCAGATCGTGCGTGCCTTCTCGCACCGCCGCTTCCTTGCGATGCTGAACAGACGTTTCGGTCGGGTCTTCTCGCCCATTCGGCTCGCATTCGTGGCGGATCTCTTGCGCTACAGGCACGGACGGCTACTATCGTTGGTGGGGTAGGCGATGAAGGCGAAGTTCGGACAGATCGTGCGGGAGGCGTTCGAGGCGTGGGGGCTTCGTGCGCCCACCTCGGCTCGCAGCGTTTCGGACGCGCGCTGCGTCGCGCTCTTCCTCGCGGTCGGCACCCAGCGGGTCCACGTCGGGACGCTGCGACGCGAAGGCGATGAGTTCGTCTTCCGCTACACGCCCGAGTTCCGGCTGCGTGCGGAGCTGCCGCCGATTCCCGACTTCCCGGACAAGGAGCGGGAGTACCGCATGGCCGACCTTTGGCCGTTCTTCGAGCAGCGCATTCCGCCCGTGGAACGGCCGGATGTCGAGGAAGTGCTCCGGCGCCGGAAGATGAGCCCGGACTCCGACCGCCTGCTTCTTCTGTCCGAACTGGGGCGGCGCGCCCTGTCGAGCCCCTACGAGCTGGAACTCCGGCCGGCGTAGCGCTCGGCGTCTGGCTACACCGCGAGCTCTCCGCTCATGAGCCGCGGCAGTAGCAGATCGCGGGCGGCGGCGAGCTGTCGGTTCTGCTGATGGAGATTGCGCATCTGCTCGTCGATGGGCCGCGAAACGGCCTCAAACTCGGCGGCGAGGCGATCGGTTGGCATGACGATCAGTTGGGACGCGAATTCCTGCTTCCCGACTGCCGCGAAGATCGCGCCCGCGCCGATGATGTCTTCCTTGAAGAAGTGGGCGCGAAGTTGGTAGAACAGCAACGAATGGTAGCCGGTTCTACTGCGAAGGGCGGCAAGACCTCGACCGATCACGACCCGATCAAGCGTCACGTTGATTCGCCCCACGGGCGCGCGAACGCTGCACAAGATGTCCAAGGGCTCCGCCATCCGATGGTCGATGTCGCAGTAGACGCGGTGGCTGACGAACCTTTCGCCGAAATCGGTGACGCCTTGATGGAAGGGCTTCCCGACACCTTCGCGGTTGTAGTGTTCGGACTCAGGGCTTTGACCCATCGTGATTTCGGCCAACTCCGCGAGCGACCGACGAGTCCACCCGCTCGGAAGCCTCGATGTTCCAGCCGCCCGCTCGTGCCCCGGAAACCGCAGCCGCACGAACCACTCCTGGAACAGCAGCCGCGCGGCTTCCTCCAGCAGCGCCATGCGGCGGCGGTTGTTCTCGATGAGGTCGTCGTAGGCCGACATCGTTGCAGCCGCCCTTCGCTGCGCGACAAGCGGCGGCAGGTCGACCTCAACGCGACCGATGCGCTCCGGTGCGGTGTGCCGCACCTTTGTCCCGCTCGCGGTGGCGGAGATCTGGTGCCTGACGGAATGCGTGTTGAAGAGGTAGTAGAGGAAACGCCTGTCGAGCCGCGCCTCATCCAAGTTCACGACGAGTCCAAGGCGTTGGTTGTGCAAATACGTGTCTGCCGCCGGCACAAGAGCCGAACTACCCAGCAGTCCCGGCGCCTGCTCGGTCATGGCGACTACCAGGTCGCCCTCGCCGAGCAGAAACCCTTCGGGAACGTCGCCCGTGTAGTACTTCTGCTTCTCGCCACGTTCACGGAATCCGCCCTCGTCGCGAAAGTTGCCAGGGGTCAACAACACGTAGTTTCCATACGAATCGAAGTACTTGCCCTCGAAGGCGTAGCCGTGCTTCACCCGAAAGAGGTCCCCGAAGCGAACCTTCATGCGGCAACCTCCTCAAGGTTCGCCTGAATCCTCGCTGCCAGCGCCGCCGCTTCCGTGTTGAGGTCCGCCAGTTCCAGGTGGATGTCGCGCATCGCCTGCTCGAAGTCGAAGTCCTCGTCGACTTCCGGCGGGGCGACGCCGACGTGGCGGCCGGGCGTGAGACTCCAGTCGGCCTTCTCGATTTCGGCCCTGGTGACGACCTTGCAGAGCCCCGGCACGGCGCGCATTCGCGCCTCGGGGAAGTGTTCCTGCAGCCACGCGATCTGCCGGTGGAAGTACGCCGCACGCTTGAGCTGCTCCGTCGCGCTCTTGCGCTGCTCGTCGAGCTGCTTCACGCGCCGCGAGAGCGCCCGCCGGTCCAGCAGCGCCGCGCCGCCGTCGTCCGCTGCCGCCTCGGACGCGGCGTCGCCCGCCCGGGCGCACTGCTTGTGGAAGTGGTCGAGCTGCTTCACGAGCCCCTTGAACTTCTCCGCGAGCGGGTCGAACGCCTTGCGGGCCTCGTGCTGCGCGACGTTCGTCTCGGGCGTGGTCGAATGCTTCTTCTCGAAAGCCGCGAGCGCCTTCGTCAGCTCCGCGCGGTCGGTTTCGCACGCCCTGGCGGCCTCGCCGAGATCGCGCATCGCATCGCGCAGCCGCTGGCGGGCCTCCAAGCCGCTGGCAGCGCCGTTCCCGGGCACTTCCGTGCCCGGCTCCACGCGCAGTGCCTTGCCGAACGTCGAGAACTGCCCGCGCAGCTCCGCCGCCGTGGCCTCGAACGGAGCGAGCGCCCCGGCGACCTTCGCGCACTCGGCCGACTGCTTCGCGAAGTAGTCCTTCACGAGCCCGAGGAACCGCTCGTGCTGCCCGCGATACAGCCACACGATCGCCGTCAGGTTGCGCAGTTGCTCGGGCGAAAAGTCGTAGATCTTCCGCGTGACCTTCCGGAACACCTGTCGCGCGTCGATCATGAGCACCTGATCCCGGCGCTCCTCGGGCTTTCCTCGGTCCAGGTGCCACAGCTCGCACGGCACCGTGCGCGTGTAGAAGAAGTTCGACCGGATCGCGATCATCGCGTCGACGGCGCCGGTCTCCACGAGCTTGCGGCGCACCTCGGCCTCGCCATGGCCGGCGCTCGACGCCTGCGACGACATGACGAAGCCCGCGCGGCCCTTCGGCCCCAGGTAGCTGAAGAAGTACGAAATCCACAGGAAGTTGCCGTTGGGCACCTTCTTCTTCGCGTTCGTTCCCGGCAGCCCGAACGGGAGGCGGCGGTCGCTCTTCACCTTCTCGGCGTCCACCATGTCCACGTTGAAGGGCGGATTCGCCATCATGAAGTCGGCGTTGCCCCACAGCGGGCGGCCGTCCGCCAGGCGGTGTACGTCTTCGTAGAACGTGTTCGCCTCGCGGATGTCGCCTTCCAGTCCGTGGACCGCCAGGTTCATCTTCGCGAGCCGGATGGTCGTGCCGGTCTTCTCCTGGCCGTAGAAAGTGACCTTGTGCGCGGTGTCCCCGCCCTTCTGCTCGATGAAATGGCTGGACTGCACGAACATGCCGCCCGAGCCGCTCGCGGGGTCGAACACCGCGCCGTGGTCGGGCTCGATGACGTTGACGATCATCTGCACGAGCGAGGGCGGCGTGAAGAACTCGCCGTTGTCCTGCGCGCCCTGCATCGCAAACTTCATGAGGAAGTACTCGTAGATGCGGCCGAACACGTCGCCCGACGCGGTGCGCAACTCCTCGCGGTCGAAGATGCGCAGCAGGTCTTCGAGCAGGTCCCGGTCGAAGCGGTCGTAGTCCTTCGGAAGCTGACCTTTGAGCGGCGGGAACTGCTCCTCCACCGCCTCCATCGCGCTGACGAGCGCTTGCGCGAAGTCCGAGCCCTTCGGCATCGCGAGGATGAAGTCGTAGCGCGCTGCGTCGGGCAGCAGCAGCGCGCGCCGGCGGATGAAGTCGTCCCTGGTCGGCGGGCGCTTGGGCATGCGGCCCGCGGCCTGGTCCTTCTCGATCTGCCGGCGCGCGGCCTCGCAGCGATTCGTCGCGTGGCGCAGGAAGATGACGCCGAGCACCGGCATGCAGTACTCGCCCGAGGTGAGCTTCGAGTTCGCCCGAAGGTGATCCGCCGCCTCCCAGAGCGCGGATTCCAGCCGTTCGATGTCGGCGAGTGCCTCGGTCGCGTCGGTCACCTTCGGGGCTCCTGCGGCTGCGGTTGCCGTCGATCGCGCATCCTAGCACCCGGGCCGGCGCCGGCGGCATTCGGCGCGGCACGGAGGCCCGCGTGGCACGGAGGTCCGAGCGCCGCAGGCACCCCGCGGCCCCGGCAGCGGCTCCCTGCAACCGACACCGCTCCCGGCGCTCCGGTACCGGAGCGCCGGCAGGGCTAGATGATTTCTGCACCGCTTTGGGCACCCTGTAGCACTACCGGCGCTCCGGTACCGGAGCGCCGGCAGGGCTGCCGCTTTGCGTCATTCGCGCGCCGATTTCCCGGCGTTCTGCTATTCTTCCTGGCGGACTCGGCCACGGAGGACAACATGGGCACGAAAAAGAAGCGAAGCGGTGCGAACCTGTCTGCACGCGGAAAGCCGCCCTCCGAGGGGCTCGTCATCGTGCCCCTGCGACGGCGCGTGCCGCGCAACCTCGCGGAGGCGCGCGAGGACCTCGACCTGCTGCTTCGCAACGAGCGCTACTGTCGGTACCTGATCGGCGAGCGGCTCGCGATCGTCCGCAACAAGGAGCTGTGGCGCGAGGCGGGCTTCGGGAGCATGAAGGAGTTCATGGGGTCGCTGAAGCACCCCAGCCTCACCACCCTCTACGAGTGCATGAATCTGGCCGACGCGGTGCCCGCCGACGTGGTGAAGCGCTTCGACACCGAGATGATCGAGGCGGGCATCCAGCTCCTGCCCAGGGACGAGTCGGGCCAGGTGTTCATCTCGCTCAAGGCGCTGCTGGCCATCGAGATCACCGCGGAGCGCGGCGGCCGGAGCGTCAGAGTGCCGTTCACGGACGCCTCGGTCGGGGAACTCGTCGACGAGATCCGGCGCGGCCGGGTCAAGGCCCTTCCGCCGACGCCCCCGGAACTCGAGCGGAAGATCAGCAGTCTGCAGCGTCGCTTCGGCGAAGGCGTCACGCAGATCGCGGCCGTTCGGCGGCAGCGTCAGGGCTCGCGCAACGTCGTCGTCGTCATGATCGACGAGGACAAGGTCGAGGCGTTCGAGCGGATGCTGCGCTGAGGGCGGGGCGGGACGGCGGCCCTCACCCCCCGACCCCCTCTCCACACGGGCCACGACGGCTCGTGCCCGTTCCACCGCTGTTGCGGCCCGGTGGAGAGGGGGAGAAGAGCTCGCGAAATCCCGAACGAGACGCCGAATCCAGGCGCGGCAGCGCTCCCCTCTCCACCGGGCGCTGTGCCGTGTGATGGGCACTGCTTCCCTGGCCCCTGTGGGCGAGCGCAGCGAGCGAACAGCCGTTCAACAGCCACCGGCTGTTTCACCTGTTCCGGCCGGGGTCGGGGGTGAGGGCCGCGGCCTACCGTCCCGCCGCAGGCATCTCCACGACGAGCCCGGGGTCGAAACGCGGGTTGTCCCCGTACCCGAAGTAGCCGAACGGGTTGCAGACGAGCCGGGTCGCCCCGATGCGGAAGTCGGCGCTGGAGTGGGTGTGCCCGAACGCCCAGATCGCCGGGCGATTCTTCCGGATCACGGCCTCCATGTCCGACAGGAAGAAGCCGTTCAACGGGTCGCCGCGGTACCGGGGGTCGAGCCCGCCGGGCGCCGGGATGTGGTGCGTCACCACGAAGTCGCCGGGCACGACCGTCCGTTCCAGGAAGTCGCGGTCCCTCGCATTCTCCTCGAACACCCAGGGTTCGAAGTCGTCGATCAGCTCGAAATCGTTGAGTTTGCGGCGCTGCTGCTTGTATCCGGGGAACCTGCCGAACCAGAGGGTGCAGCCAACGAACCGGACGCCGCCGACGGTCGCGGTGCTGCGGCTGAGCCGATGGAACTCCGGATGAGCCGCGGCGTAGGCGTCCAGGAGTTGATCCAGTAGGTGCGGGACGGAGTTGTACAACTCGTGGTTCCCGTTGACGAACACCACGTGCGGGTACTTCGCCCGCAACCTGTCCAGCGCGGGGTACAGCGTTTCCGTGACGCTCAGATCTCCCGCCACGACGACGACCTCGGCATCCGCCAAGCGGGAGATCAGCGCTTCGCCGCCGTCAGGCTGGAACTCCAGGTGAAGGTCGCTGACGACGAGCACTCGAACGGACTTCATCCTTCATCCTTGTCGAGTCCCGCTCGCCCGACGCGCGAGCCGCCGCCGGACCGCGCGCACCACGGATCGCACCTCGTCGACGCGCCACCACAGACACAGCACCGCGTAGACTGCGCCCGTGACGGCCAGCGCCGCGCCCGTCGTGGCCAGTCGCTGCAGAGGCCCCGCAGTCCCGAGCCAGCCTTCGCCCGCGCGCAGCGCGAGCCATCCGCCGGCCGCGGCGGCCGCCGACGCCAGCGCGACGCGCACCGCGTGCGAGGCGATCCCCTGCCCCGCCAGGTCTCCTCCCGCACCCTTGAACGCCCGCAACAGCACGCCGAAGTTCGCCAGCGCCGCCACCGACGTTCCCAGCGCCAGCGCGGCGCCGGCTGCCGGAGCGCCGAACCGTCGGGAAATCAGCGGAAAAAGAGCTGCATTCAGCGCGAGGTTCGCCGCCACCGCCGCGAGCGACGCGCGCACCGGCGCCCGGGAGATCCCCAGCGCGTAGAACGCCGGGGCAACCACCTTCACCGCGGAATAGGCGTAGAGGCCGACGGAGTAGCAGGCCAGCGCCAGCGCGGTCTGGCGCGTGTCCTCCGCGTGGAAGCGCCCGTACTGGTAGATGAGCCGGATGATCGGCTCGCCCAGCACCGCGAGCACGGCCGTGGAAGGCAGCGTCAGAAACGCGATGAGCCGCAGCCCCTCGCCCAGGGTCGCGTCCACTCCGTGCTGATCGCGCTCGGCGGCGCGATGGGCCACGGAAGCCGTCGAGACGGTCGCGACCGCGACGCCGAACACGCCGATGGGCAGGTAGAGCAGCCGGAACGCGTACGAGAGCCACGCCGGCGCACCGGGCACCGCCGACGCGAACTGCGTGTTGACGACGATGTTCACCTGCGTGGCGGCCAGCCCGATGGTCGCCGGCACCATCAGCCGCGCGATGCGCTTCAGGCCTTCGTCGCGCAGGCGCAGATCCGCGACGGGACTCCAGCGCCAGCCCGCGCGCCGCAGCGAAGGAAGCTGCACGGCGAACTGGCACAGGCCCCCGAGCATCGTGCCGGCCGCCCATCCCGTCACCGCCAGGCGCGGCTCCGCGCCCCAGAACCACAGCGCCGCTCCGACCGCGATGGACGCGACGTTGAACGCGGCAGGCGCCAGCGCCGGCGGTCCGAAACGGCCCTGCGACGTGAGCATTCCCATCGCCACGGCCGCCAGCGACACGACGGGCAGGAACGGCAGCATGACGCGCGTCAGGTCCGCCGCGAGCGCCGCCGGCTCCGGCCCGAACCCCGAGGCGAGCAGGGCGACGAGCTGCGGCGAGAACGCCATCCCCGCGAGCACCAGCGCCCCGAGCAGCAGGCACAGCGTGTTCATGACGCGGTTGGCGAGCCGCCACGCCTCGCCGGGCGCCCCGTTCTTCAGCCGCTCCGTGAAGGTCGGCACGAAGGCCGCCGAAAGCGCCCCTTCGGCGAACAGATCGCGCAGCAGGTTCGGAATGCGGAACGCCACGACGAACGCGTCCGCGTACCAGCTCGCGCCGACCAGGGCCGCGAAGAGCTGCTCGCGCACGAGCCCGAGCACGCGCGAGACCATCGTGAGGAAGCCGAAACGCCCTGCGTTGCCGGCAAGGCCGCGCGACGCCGGCTTCGGGGCAGGTGCTTCGGGCCGATTCGGGACGGGCGGGTGCACGGGCTTCTCGGGCATCGGGCCGGCAGTCTGCCCCGAAGCCTGCGCGGGGGACAGAAGTTCGTTCCCCGCGGGTTCCGCGACCGGTCGCATGGCGCGGCGCGTCACGCCCCCGCTACGGGTTCTCGAGACCCGGTGCCGTCAGGGTTCCCGTGCTGCGGTCGAGGGTCCCGAACACGTGCAGGAAGTCGCCCGTGGTGAGCGTCGCGCCGCCCGCGACGACGACGTCGTCGAACTCGTGCAGCCCGCGGAAAGCCTGCTCCGGTGCCAGCAGCGTCGTCAGGTCGCGTCCGCCGGTGTCCAGGGTGAGCAGGCTCGCCGCGTAGTCCGGCGTGATCGCGAACGCCGGCGAAGTCGCGCTCGTGCCGAAGCGGACCTTGCGCCCGGCGAGCAGCGGGGCGTTGCCCGGCCGCGGCAGCGAGAGGTCCCATATGGAAACCGACGCGGGGGAGACGGCGCGAATTCGCCCTGCCCCGACGTCCAGGAGGGGAGTGCTCTGGCCCGGCAGGCCCTCGGAATCCACGCGGAGCACGCCTCTGGGCTTGTCCGGCAGCACGAGCGCGATGGTCCCCGCCCCTCCTCGCCAGTCGTTGCCGGGTCGCGGCGACAAGCCGCCGCGGGTGGTCAGGCGCGGCGCGGGACTGGCGACGGAACCCGCCTGGACTCCGATGCGCCCGCCTCCTCCGCCCGAGCCGTCCCGCGGGCTGCCGTCGGCGCCGTCCCCGCCCCGCGCGGCGGCCATTCCCGCACCCTCGAGACGGCCGGCCTGGAGGAAGATCGACCCGCCGGCGCCGCCTCCGCCCGCCAGCCACTCGCCATTCTGCAGGGAAACCGGCCCTGCAGCGCCATCGGCCAGGATCTCGCCGTCGAGCCGGAGGGTGGCGGTCGTCGCGATCCGGACGACGCCGCCGCCCGCGCCGCCGACGTAGAGATTCGTGTTGCAGCCGGACCAGGTGTAGCCGCCGCCGCCCGGCCAGACGGGGGCGAACGGATCTCCGTACACGGTCCATTCGCCGATTCCCGAGCCGTCCTGGCGGGCCCCCCCGAGGCCTGCGTGGTTGCCGCCGCGAGACTTGGTGTCGTAGGCCTCGGCGCCCTGGAACATCAGCGGCCTTGCGGCGCCCCAGCAGCCGTCGGCTCCGCCGGGCCACCCCCGGCCGGACACGTCGATTCGAGCACCCGTTTCGAGCTGCGCGGAAGCGGCCGAAACCTGGAGACGGTAGAACCGGGTCCGGTCCGCAGCCGGGTGCCGCATGAGGCTTCCGGCGCGGAGCGCGAACGCCCCGTCCACCGTGGCGGTTTCGAGCAGATGCGTGCCGCGCAGGTCGGCCGAGCCGCCTGCCTTGAGCTCGCGCAGCGTCAGGTTGCACGAAGGACATGCCAGGTCGCCGCGGACCTCCAGCGAGTCGGCCGACAACGCCGCACCCGCGTCGAGCGAGAGCGAGCCGTCCACCGAGAGGGCGCCGAAGGACAGCGTGCCGCCGCCGGCCGCGACGACGTCGCCCGCCACCTTCCAGGTTCCCGGCGAGGAAATGCGTGCGCCCCCCACCAGTTCGAGCCTGGCGGTCTGCACGGGGACTCCGGCCGGCTCCAGCGCATCGACCACGAGCGAGCCCTTCACCTTCGTGCCGGCACCCGGTGCGTCGCGAAGCGTCCCGATGTCGCCGTCGGCATCGCGGTTGCCGGCGGGGTCGGTCGCCAGGGCGGGGCAGTGGTCCAGTTCATTCGGGATGCCGTCGCCGTCGAGGTCGTCGTCGCAGGCGTCGCCGAAACCGTCGTGGTT
>Ga0172369_10008352_pt1 | contig 11768 bp, 6 predicted proteins | sample LakKiv25m_FD_114539 | JGI IMG/M metagenome (GOLD analysis project Ga0172369, IMG submission 114539) | Freshwater microbial communities from Kabuno Bay, South-Kivu, Congo - kab_022012_11.25m | ecosystem: Environmental > Aquatic > Freshwater > Lake | place: Democratic Republic of the Congo... | reverse complement strand
GTTCCGATCCAACCGAGCGGCAAATCCAGTTGGCTGAACTGAACTCCAACCGCAAGCATTTGCTGGGGGTCAGGCGCTGTCACGGAACTCGGATCCTGGCTGGAATAAGCGCTCGCCTGGGCAACGAGGATTTCTCGCACGATGGGATCTCTCCAAAGTTGGGTGGCAAATTGCAGCGAATCGATGTTCAAAAGGATACCGAGGATGAGCCCTATGATACATGCCAGGGTTTGCGCCCTGCGCTTATACCACCCGCTCAACCTGTCCATCGCGTTGTTGAACCAATCCTCGATGTTTTTACGAGCAGCTGCCAAAATTCCTTCGCCATCTGGATTCGGTCCATCCGCATCCTTGAAAAGGGTAGTGATGGTTTGTTTTAATTCGGGCAGGACCACGCTCGTTGCAGCCAGCCCTTCCCTGAACTGACCAATCGGAGTTTCGTCCGGACTGCCCGCGTTTTTTGCGCGCAGACCTGCCAACACAGCTTCAATTTGCGTTTTGTTTTTATCAAAGTCCCGGATCTTTGCGCGGATTACAGGTCTTAATGCGGGGTAATCTTCATGAAGGTTGCGGATCGCCTGCTTTATTTCCTCCAACATGGGTAATACCAGCGGATCACCACCCTGGCTGGAAACCGCCTGCCTGGCAAGATTGAGCGAAAAATCAATTTGTGCCTCGGCCGATTTTCTTTTACTGCCTCCCAGTCTTGACGCCTCCTTGCGTAGTTCATACAGTGGTTTTTGGATGAGCGCTGCTTCCTTGGGCATGTTGCTGATGATATCGACAAGCGCCATCGAAAACTGGGCCGAAGGTATGTAGGTCGGTTTGTGTTCACCATCGAGACCGCTGTGTAAACCCTGGATCAGGGGGTGATCATAAAACTGGTTTGCCATGGCGGGATCTGTCAGCAAGTTACTGATGCATGTTTCCAGCATATTGGACCGCCAACCCAATTTGCCAACTATCCACTCCTGAATATACATTACCGCCACACTCAGCACAAGCCAGGCGAAGATCAACCCGATTGCCACTTCCAAAATTGCCATGATCGACATGTGTCTATCTCCATTTATGCTGAAAGACGTTTATTTGGATCCATTGTTATTCTTACCGGCTTGCATACGTTTACCGGTTGATTCCCGGGCAGGGTAACAAGCCTTTAGTAAAGCCTTCAATCTTTCGTTTTGCGGATCGAGGTTGATGGCTGTTTTATAAGATTTGCGGGCATATCTCAATTTCTTCTGACTCAAGTAAATATCTCCAAGGTTTTTCCATGGGAACGGATCATGCTGCGCGCGCCTGGCCGCCTTGTAAAAAGCGCGAATCGCCCGGCCGTAATTCCCAATCAGAAGATAATTCACACCCAAATCGATCCAGGCTTGAGAATCATCAACCTGAAGATCCGCAATTGTTTTGAATACCGGCAAAGCCTCTATCATTCTTCCTTGCGATTTATATAGATCTCCCAATCTTTTCCAGGCCGGTATATCTGTAGGATCTATATTGGTCAATTGTTGAAGAGCCATGGCTGCAGCATCCATTTTTCCGGTTTGCTGGTAAAGATTCCCAAGATGGCGCCAGCTGGCCGCAATTTTCGGGTTCAAATCAATCGATTTTTTATACGTTACAAGAGCGTCATCCAAATTTCCACGGTCCTGGTTGATCTTTCCCAGTTTCATCCAGGCCTGCGCATTTTTCGGATCCAGTTTCTGGGAAGTCTGAAAGGCTGTTTCAGCTTCGGAAAGGCGTTTCATACTTTGTAAAACCATCCCCAGCCCAACCCAACAACGCGACTGCAAGGTTTTGTCTCCCAATTTTTCGGCAATTTCAAGTGCGGGTTTTAAATGGTTGATGGCACAGACATGGTCACCTTTCACCAAATACAGCCAACCAAGCACGTTATTAAGTTCCGCGCGCAATATAGGTTCGTTCTTCCACCTAACCGGGATCAGATCAAGCAATTCCCTACATAAAGTAATTTTTGAGTCTGCCGATTGGTCAGACTCCGAGGATTCCCATTCGAAGTCCGCCAGTTTGTTCACTAGGGTGGTAAACCTGGCTGAAACTGGCCCATCAAGGAAATCGATCATCCGATGCCGGAATGACCAAAAATCCGGCGCCTGTATTGGTAGAGTCTCAGCTTCCTGTTCATTCAACCAGAAAACACTGCGGATACTGTAATCAACCAATACCTCACGCCTGATGTTCAAAGTGCGGTAGGCATTCATTCCTACGTTACCGCCGGACGTTAGTAATCCTGTAATAAAAAATACTGTATTTTCTCGCTCGGGGAACTGAGCCAGGAAAACAGGAATATCGTAATTTTCTTCATTCACCCGCAAATGATAAACACCTTGGTGCGACTTCTGCAATTTTTTCTCAAGCGCTACCTGGGCTTCGATCAATACCAGCCTGGATCGGTAGGTTGCAACCAGGATCGATGGCCGCTGCCAGCCGGCTGCCAGGCGCAGTTCATCATATAGGGTGGAAACACGCTGATTAAGCGTACCAGTATGGAAGTTTTTCTTTTTTGAGGCAGATTTTTGAATACTCATATCACCAACCTGACCAGGATTATCTCTGCTGCTGGATGACAGCCCACTGATAGAACACTCATTCATTCTCAAATTGCTTTCACAACCCGGTTTTGGATCCCAGTCAAAGGATTAAAACGAACGCCGCTCACGCAATACAACCATCCATAGCATACCTCTTGAGGAATATTTTCATAGCCTGTAATTGACCGTTTTCCAAATTGGAAGACACCATATTTTTGACCAGTTCACGACACCATGATTCACGAATCGATAAAAGGATTGTTTATCGCATCTATTCGCCAAATTACTACTCATAACAGGATTCATATGGGAGCAAACCTGCAATAATGCGCATCTGAAAAGACTATGTTTATGGATTTTGCGATTATTGCTTACGGGCTAAACTGTTTACATCAGCCAGTTCCTGGACCAGCAAGAAAACAATGATTGGGAGAAATAAATTGTTCCTCGGTCAGCACCACTTTTCCTTCGATACTAATAATCGCGTGAAAATCCCGGCCAGCTTTATGCGCTTGATGGCTGATGGAGCCATACTCACGCAGGGATTCGATCGCAATATCCTGGTGTTCACCAAGCCGGCTTTCCAGGAAATCGCGCTGATGGTCCGGCGTTTGAACCTGGCTGATCCACTGGCGCGCTCATTACATCGAATGCTGCTGGGAAATGCTTCACCCATCGAAATTGATTCCAATGGTTCAATTAATCTACCCGAAGCCCTGAAGGAATTTGCCGGGCTGGATAAGCAAATTGTATTAATTGGGCAGGGTGATTATTTTGAAATCTGGTCTCAAGCCCAATGGGATCCACAAGAAACTACATTAAGAGATGCGGAAGCCAACTCCCAACGATTTGCTGGAATGGATCTCGGAAGGGTGTAATTCTCTTCATATAAGCAAGTAAACAGATTAGAGCCAAACCCAGAAACACATTTTGCGCAACCGGCAGGCTTACCGGTACAGCCCGCCCTTAAGAGGATTGAATGAGCAACTTTGCCTACATCAAAGCAAAAGATTTCGACAGAGCCTGGCTGAATTTTGAGTTGGATTTACCACTTGAGACCGGCGCAAATGGCAATCCCAACCCATTTTATATCACCAGGCCAGGTGACCCAATCTCAGAATTGGCTGATGCCTTGATGGCCCCTTTTTATCATCCGCCCAAGTTCTTCTTCTCCGGTCACCGCGGCTGCGGAAAATCGACCGAATTGTTGCACTTGATGGCTGATCCTAAAATTAATGAGAAATACTGGCCCATCAACTTCAGCATTCGGGAAGAAGCCGACATCATCGATCTGGATTTCCGGGATGTGCTCCTGGCAGTTGGTGGATGTATCTATCGTGATTACCGGAAGAAGGGTGGCCAATTACCTCCCCAGTTAATGAAAGAGCTGGAAGGTTGGCGAGGCAAGGTGGAACAGGAAATTACCACGGTCAAATCAGGGCGGGTGCAGGGCTTCGAAGTATCAGCCGGGCTGGATGCTTTCTTTGCAAATGCCGGTTTGAAAATGAAACTTGAACCGACCACCCGTTCATTGATCCGACAGGTAATCGATCGGGATATTACCGGCTTGATCGGAGTGATCAACAGCATCGCCAGGGCAGTCAGGAAACAGGAAGGAAAAATACCTCTCATCCTGATCGACGACCTGGATAAACCCAGCCTCAAGGAAGCCAAATCCATATTCCAGGAACACCGCGAAATCATGATGCAGCCGCAATGCGCCATCGTCTACACAGTTTCCAGTGCCTTGTTCTATAGCAAGGATTTTGACGCGATCCGGGACCAGGCTTTGTTCCTGCCAAATGTAAAATTACATGCCCACCATAATCCCGAACAATACACCAAGGAAGGCTATGAAACTATGCGCAAATTTGTATTTGTGCGCATGGATATCGGCCTTATCAATGACCAGGCCCTGGATCTCGCCATCACTTACAGCGGCGGTGTTTTCCGAGAAATGGCCCGCATAATGCGCACGGCCATCAGTAATGCACGCAGACGGCGGGTCAGGCAAATTGAAACAGTCGACGTTGAATGGGCTGCAACTGAAATACGCAACGAATACCGTCGTATCCTGGATAAGGATGACCTGGATATTTTGCGCTCCATCCACGAAAAAAACCGCCTGGAATATAACGAACGAATACGACCTCTACTCCAGTTGTTGGCGCTATTGGAATACCGGAACGGCGAAAATTGGTGTGATGTGCACCCGGTAATAAGGAAATTATTGTATGAGTGAAACAACCCAGGCGGTTTCCTTTGATGTTTCGCTGCTCGAGGATCAAATGGAATGCGTATTCCGCGAGTTGGAACTGGCCATTCGTTGGCAGCGGCCATCGATCCTTTTTGCCATATACAACTCATATAGTATTCGCAGCATCGCCCAAAATACACTTGAAAATCGCATATTGGAATCTGGAAAAACCGTCATCCATTACCAAAGTAATGAAGAGGATAATTTAAGCCTGGTGGAATTTGTTTCAAAGCTTTCCGACAACGAAAACAATATTTTGTTCATTGATCCCATTACCAATAACAACCATGCAATTTCATCAGAAAACCTTTGTAAAATTCTCAGCTCCAGCAGGGATCAGTTGATCGACCGTTTGATGCGGGTGGTTTTCTGGTTGTCCGAAAATGAAGCCTTTTACCTGGCAAGAAATGCGCCGGATTTCTGGGCTTCACGCCATCGCGTAGTTGATTTTATCTATCAAGATCCATCAGAAATCCCCTGCCTGCCACAACCTGCCATCATCAGGAAAAAACAGGATCTCCCCCAAAAAGGAGAGGCTGACGATTCGGCCGGTGGAATTAATATTCTATTGAAGATGGGGGTGACAAATTGGAAAAAAGGGGATCATGACAAAGCGGTGGATTTTTTACAGGCTGCCCTCGCCATGGCAGAAGAGAAAAAGGATGCATTCCACCAGGCTATTTGTTGGAAAGCCATCGCCCTTGTAAGGTCGGATGCTGGCAAGATCGAAGAAGCCATCGATGCCTACAGCAAGCTGATTGCCATGACCACCGGGCACATAACCGTTTGGAACAATGTTGGAGCTCTTTATTTTAAAAGCGATAACTTTGAAAAAGCGTTTCACGCCTACAAAAATGCCATCAAGAACAATCCCAAAGATCCTATCAGTTGGAATGGTCTGGGGAATGTTTATTGCAGTACCGGACGGGTTTCTGATGCAGTCGAATGTTTTAAAAAAGCGATCCAATCCAATGCCAAATACATCGCTCCCTGGATCGGCCTGGGTGATGTGTACGCAGTCATGGCGGAGCATAAGCACGCCCTCAAGGCTTACATGCGGGCTGCCGAATTGGAAGCCAATAACCCACGTATTTGGGTTGGGATCGGGGATGCAAGTTTCAAAACCCATTTCCACCAACAGGCGATCAGTGCCTATGTAAAGGCAGTCGAATTGGGCGCGAACCCGGACCCGGTCTCCGCCAACCTGGCAGCTGCATACACCCATATTGGCGATAACGCCAGCGCCATCCCCCAATATCAAAAAGCAATTGAGTTCAGCACCTCCCGAAAGGATAAAGCTGAATTGTGGAACAGGCTGGGGGAGGCTTACCGCCGGGTTGGTGAATATGAAAATGCTACTGCGGCTTTTACGATGTCGGACAAGTTCACGGCAGGCAACGATAACTTTGCCGCCTATTCCGCTGTATGTAAAGAACATGCTGCAGAAACAGAAGAAGAAACTAACCAGACTGCTATCGCAGCGCCAAATGCGCCCGCAATACAGATCCATGGTCCCATAGAAGTGACAATCCAGGCGGGCGAAACACATGGATCTGACCCGGGAAATGCCCAAATTTGGCTTCAATTGGGGAACACCTATAACAAAATTGGCTCCACGGCAAAAGCAATCAGCGCATACCAAAAGGCAGCCGATCTGGACGGGTCCCACCCGGAAATTTTCATTCAAATTGCCCATTTGTACGAACAGTTGGATGAACCTGCCCAGGCCCTGGTCTTTCTTCAGAAAAGTCTTGTCCGCCTTACCAGTGATAAAGACCGAGCCAATACCTTCGGATATATGGCAGACCTCCAGCGCCAGATAAAAGACTATACCGGCGCTTTGCAATCCATCGAGGCGGCTTACAGCCTTGATCCGTCGAATGCGGACATCCTGACCGGTTTATCCAAAATTCAGGAAGATCTGGATGTGGGTCTGCGAAAACAGAAAAACAAAATAACGCCACAGTCAAATTTGGATCATTCTGACGCAAATACAGATGATGGGCAATCAAATACACTCCTGCCGGCCGCCCTGGCTAAGCCGGTTGGAGCCACCATCGATGTCAACCTTGATAATGCCAACATCTGGAATGAATTGGGAAATATTTTTTTCAAATCCAATTTACTTGAGGATGCCATCGATGCATACAACCGGGCCATTGAACACGACCCGGAATTCGGCTGGTCGTATGGCAACCTCGCTAGGGTGTATTCGATCCAGGGACAGAATGATCAGGCCCTTGACCTCTATCAAAAAAGCGTCAATCTACTCTTTAGCGAAAGTGATAAAGCCATCACTTGGAACAGGATCGGGGATGTTTACAGGAAGACCAACCAATACCACGAAGCCATGCAGGCATATCAAAATGCAGACAGGCTGAGCCTAAATAATAATAAGGCGAAGATCAATATTTTAGAAAGTAACCTCGACCAACCGTTCACTCATTTTGTGTTGTAAGCCGGAGTTCAAATCATTGGAAAACACCATGATACATACAACTTTTGAAGCCCGTTTATCACAAAGCAACCCTGACCACGCCTTCGGTGGCAATCTGCGCAACCCTGGCATCTGGAATGAGCTTGGGAACAGCCTGATTAAGGTCGGCGCATATGATGATGCGATAGATGCTTACAAAAACGCGATTGATATAGACCCGGGTTATGGCTGGTCGTATAGCAACCTCGCTGTACTGTGTACAGTGCAAGGGAAATTGGCAGAAGCAGTGACACTATGCAAGAAAAGCATCCGGCTTCTGAATGATAAAAAGGGGCAGGCTATCGCCTGGGCCAGGCTAGGCGAGGCCTACCGCCAGTTGGGGCAATATGAGCAGGCTATGTCAGCCTACCAGGCAGCAGATGAATTAAATGAAGCCCGCGCAACACAGCGAATTGATCTGCGCCAGGCGGACCCGGAACAAATAATCTCCCATCCTAATCCTTCCCGCGCCCAAACGGGTATGGATGATTTGATTGAATCCATCCGTATCCATGGGATCATCCAACCCTTGATCGTGTGCCCTGCGCAAGGTGAGCCAGGCAGGTTCACCCTGATCTCTGGCAGCCGCAGGTTGGAAGCAGCTCGAAAACTCGGATTGACGGAAGTGCCCGTTATTGTCCGGCAGGCCAACAAACAGGAAATTCTTGAATTATGGATCAACGAAAACGATCACAGGTTTGAACCAAATTTACTCGAACTGGCAAAAAATTATCGCCGGCTCGCCGATGATTTCAACTTGTCCCTCGATCAAGTTTGCGCCCGGGTTGGTAAGAGTCCCTATTTTGTGACAAACACCCTCAGTTTGCTGGATCTTCCTGAAGACCTGCAAATAGCGATTTCAGAAAACCACATTACCCAGGAACAAGCCAATATTTTGGCTCAACTTAGCACTTCACAATCACGTCAATTTGCACTCCAGTATGTTGTCAAAAATGATCTTAATCCTGGCCAGACGGAAGATTTGATCTTCAGGATGAATACCTCACAAACGGAAAACAATGCTCATATTTTTCCTGCGTCATCCAGTTCCGAACAGGATAAGCAGGAATGTGATGATTGCGAACTCGAACAACCTGATGATGGTCACAATCCGGGGAATTCTTCCCTGGTCAGTAGGGCGCGTTACCTTTTGAAAAGCAACCCGCAGGTTGAGCGGCACTGGGCTGCCCCATCCTACCGGGCATAATATGGAGGCTAAAATGGCTAAAATTGATACCTGGATTGATCTTGCTAATCTTTATTATCAGGCTGGCGCCCTGGACAAGGCGATCACTGCTTACCAGAAAATTATCAAGCAGGGATATCGCTTTGGAAGTGTTTACAACAACCTGGCAAGCGCGTTTGCAAGCCAGGGAAATATGCGCGAAGCGATTCCACATTACCAACAATGCATTGAACTGCTTTCCGATCCCCGCGAACGAGCAATCATTTCCACCCGTCTGGGCGAATGTCACCGCCAGGTGGGTGAGTATGATAATGCCATCGCGGCATTCAAAAAAGCATTCGAAATTGACCCAAGCAATCCGGCTGTCTTGAAAGGTCTTGGAGAGATCCAGTCCGACCTGGAAAGCTACTCACAAGTGGATCCCCAGGGTGATGAATTCTCCGCATCGGTCGAAGAACAAACACAGGTATTATCCTCGCTTGATCCAGCCTCATCCGACAAAACGTTTATACCAGCCTCCATCGATGAGTTTCCCCAGATGGCAACCAACCCGCCAGGTATTGCGCCGGACGACAAGCTCCCTTTTTCAGAGGAAATGGCCAGAAGGACCACCCAGGAGCAGGATGAGGGCATTCGAGCTACCATGCTCTTAACGCTTGGCATCATGCACTGGAGAAATGGCAACCTGGAAGAGTCAGAGGATAACCTGCGAGCGGCTATCGACGCCTGTGCCAAAATACAAAACAACTGGTTCCAGGCTCTCTCCTGGCATGCGCTTGCACTTGTAAAAACCGACCTGGGAAGCATCGAATCCGCCATCGGGGCTTACAGGCAGGCTGTCTCACTGGCGCCTGATCAGATATTCCCCTGGAGCCACATCGGAAACCTCTACAACACCCTGGGCTGCAACGACGAGGCCATGCTTGCATTCCACCGTGCCATCAAACAAAATCCCGAGGATACTGGCAGTTGGGATGGACTTGGCGACATCTACACCAAGTTGGGACGTCTTGACGATGGCATCGCTGCCTATCAATTGGGAAATATCTTTGAAAAACGTCCCCAGGGTGAGGATGCGATCAAGGCTTACGAGAAGGCCTTCCAACTTTACAAATTCACGCTCCAATCGCTTGCAACTGATACTGATGGTGTGCAAGCGGGACAGGACCTTGCACCCGAATCTCTCACAGTTTCCGTTCAACCGGTCTCTGAAAACACAGCTCCAACTCCAGCAAGCATCGTGGAGGATGGCAACCCGGAGATTGATTACCCGGTATTCGATACAATCGCATCAGAAGATGTTGATAATCCTTTTCCGGCTGAAATCTTTGCCAGTGAGATGGCTGCCGAGATGCAGGCAGGCGAACCCTTTGAAATGGATCAAACCCATGAAAATATCGTCGAGGAGGCAAATGAGCCGGTTATTTCCGAATGGAATGGTCTGGATGATGATCAAGACGCACCGGTAAATGAAATGGCTCCTGTGGCAACGCCAACAAGCCAGGAACTGGATGAACAATCAAAGGAAATGGGACAACAACCAACTTCTGCGAGTTCCAACCGGCCCAATGATCCTGAAAGGGTCGCCAGCGCTATATCATCCTTCCTCAAGGTGATCGAAATTAACCCTGATAACGACCGCGCCTGGGATTCACTGGGAAATTTGTACCGGATCACCCAGCGGATCAGCGATGCAATCTATGCTTTTGAGAAGGCGATTTCGCTGGAGCCGAACAAGTATCTTTATCGCTACCAATTAGGCACATGTTATGCCGCCGATGGAAACTATTCCGCTGCGGTCAGCGAAATCCGCAAAGCACTCGAACTAAACCCGGCATTTGTTTTTGCCCATTGTGCCCTGGCGAGCTACCTGCGTAAAATCGGGCAGCAGGAAGAAGCACAGGCTCATATCGCCCTGGCTGCTCCACTCATGATGAACCAGAAAGAATACGACCGCGCCTGCTTTGAATCGATCCGTGGAAACACGGCTGAAGCAATCGAACTGCTCAGAATTGCCCTCGAGAAGAAGCAGACCACAGCTGAATGGATCCGCCGCGACCTGGATCTCGATTTCATCCGCAACGACCCGCGTTTTGATAGCCTGGCAACCAACTTTGCCCAGAGCCCTGTCGAATATGAAAAGGAAAAAAGCCGCTGATCGGAAACCTGTGAAAATTAATCAGGTATCGCAAGCACCCATCAGTAGTTTTTCTGAAAGGCCATAAATCACACTTCATCCTGGAAAACACCTCATGTGACAAAAGTACACACGAGGTGTTTTCTGAGGACACGATCCATGGCAAAAGTGAATGGCTGTTCGCTTCACCCGGGAGAAATCGCTGTTCATCCAGGGATGCATTCCTCAAAAAAATAATGACCTGGCATAATTTGCCAGTTCCTTGATGATATACGGCCAAGGAGTTGATAATGCCGGTAATTGCCCGAACCCGTGCCGATGTTGATATACGATCCAGTCTCAAAGTTGATGCCAGTATCCTGGATCGTTTCCCCACTGATTGCGCGGTTGAAATCCTTGAAGAGCAAAAAGGCTGGTTCAAGGTAAAACCTATGCGACTGATGCACACCATATCAGGTTATTTACCCAAACCCGCCTTGATCTTTGCGGAGGCACAAAAAACTCCTGTTTTCCCGATTATCACCTCGGCAACCCGGAACACACCGGTACCATCAGTGCCGTCCTCATTAAAATTGGTGGATTTCCTCAAATGGATGGGAAAAGGAGGTGTGCCTGGTTGGATCGACGAGCAAGTGTGGAAATCATTGAGTTCTTCCCAACAATCGAGCATGCTGGATGGAATTTTGGCATCATACCGGGCGGACCGGTCGCGTTGGGAGAATTGGGTTGCTGGGCAGGTAAGTAATGGCCGCATTGAAGATGCGATCATGGATGAATGGATCGTACTTGTCCAGGGCGGACGCGAGCTTTACGCCATACGCGATCATTATGTATATAAGCAACCTCTTCAAAATGACAGCTATCTTGGTTGCGCGCTTAAGGGGCAGATAATGCGCTGGACAGGCATTACCCGCGCCAGCGACAAGATCAGTAAACGAAAACTTTATTACGAAGTTGAGTTCTATCGCATGAGCAGGTATATGCGCGGGTGGTTCCGGGCGGATGTTACCGCCGAATACGTTTTTCCGGATAGCCGCAACGATCCACAAGTGGAAGCCAATGCCGCCACGGTTTTTGAACTTTCAAGGAAAATCCTGCGCCAGCCTCAGGACCCGGAGATCGCCACGGCCAAAAGCAAGGGCTATACCGGCGAC
>Ga0172369_10008350_pt1 | contig 11768 bp, 7 predicted proteins | sample LakKiv25m_FD_114539 | JGI IMG/M metagenome (GOLD analysis project Ga0172369, IMG submission 114539) | Freshwater microbial communities from Kabuno Bay, South-Kivu, Congo - kab_022012_11.25m | ecosystem: Environmental > Aquatic > Freshwater > Lake | place: Democratic Republic of the Congo... | reverse complement strand
TTCCTTGGTCCGGTCGAGCACGGCGATGCGTTTGACCGATGCCGGGATCGCCTTGGCCAAGTGTTTGGCCGAAAACGGCCGATACAGATGGACTTTGACGAGGCCGACTTTGCGGCCTTCTGCCATCAAGGTCTCGACGACCTCTCCGAGGGCTTCGGTGACCGAACCCATGGCGACGATGACGTATTCGGCGTCCTTGGCGCCCTGATAGGTGAACGGGGCATATTCGCGTCCCGTCATTTCGCTGACTTTGGCAAAGTATTTTTCGGCATAGCCGACGACGGCTTCGTAATGCTTGTTCTGGGCTTCGCGGCCTTGGAAATAGATGTCGCCGTTTTCGGCGCCGCCGCGGGTGACGGCATGGCCGTGCGGATTGAGCGCCCGCTCGCGGAACTTGGCGACTTTGTCAAGCGGCAGCAGGCTCTTCCAATGCTCATCGTCCAAAAACTCGACATTCTGGATCTCGTGCGAGGTCCTAAAACCGTCGAAGAAATGGAGAACCGGCGTTTCGGCGTCGATGGCCAATAGATGGGCCAACGGACCAAGATCAGCCACTTCCTGGACCGAGTGCGAACATACCATCGTGATACCCGTCTGCCTGACGGCGTAGATGTCCTGATGGTCGCCGAAGATCGATAAGGCTCGGGTGGCGATGCTGCGGGCGGCGACGTGGAGCACGGCCGGGAGCAGTTCCCCGACCCATTTGTAAATGTTCGGAATCATCAATAGGAGCCCTTGGCTCGCCGTGTACGTCGTCGCCAACGACCCGGCCTGGAGCGCCCCGTGGACGGTGCCGGCGGCCCCGCCTTCGGATTGCATCTCGACGACTTTGACTTTGGCGCCGAAAAAGTTCTTCTTCCCTTGTGAGGCATAGACGTCGACCAACTCGGCCATCGGCGTCGAGGGCGTGATCGGATAAATGCCGGCCACTTCCGTGAAATGGTAACTTGACAGTGCGGCGGCGGTGTTCCCGTCGACCGATAGGAATGTTTTCTTGATGCTCATAAGACCCTCCATGAAAACCATTGATTAGTATACTTGAAAAACGCTATTGAGACAATAACATCCTAAAAACGCTAATCGTCAAAGACGATTATTTGGCTTTGTTTTGGAGCCGCCGCGCCTTGAGTTCGTCATTGGCGAGGCGCTTGATCATGCGTAAGTCGCCGTCTTTGAGCACGAGCGTCTTGTCGACGATGCCCCCGAACGTCATCTTTTCGTAGATGAAATCGACGACGGAATTATAGGGGGCGGTTTCCTTTTTGGTGATGCGCGGCTTCGCGGTCTTCGGTACTTGAGCCAGCGTGGCGAAATGAGCCTCAAAATCCGGCATGAGCGTCTTCAGGTCAAACCCGAAATCGATCGTCGTGAGCGGGTTGAACATGGCGCAGGCTTCCTGGATTTTCTCAGGGACGACCCCGATTTCCTTGCTCAGCATTTCCGCGGTCAAAAACTTGGCTTTGCTTTGGCGCATGCCGTGATATATCTTCCGCAATAAGGTAATGTTGGGTTTTTCCATCCTATTTTTAATCATAACATCAACGTGACAATAAACAACTCCCAACAAAAAAGCCTTCCGGGAGAAGGCCGATGTACATGACTGGTGAACCGTGAAGGACTCGAACCTTCGACCCGCTGATTAAGAGTCAGCTGCTCTACCAACTGAGCTAACGGTCCACGCGTCGATAATATTACACTAACTGGTCCTAACTAGCAACCATTTATCGAGGCGGTCATGAAAAAAGCCCGTCTTTCGACGGGCTCGATCATCAGTCTTCAAGCCGCCCATGGAAGCGGCAAATGCGGCCACCAGACGGGCGTGGTCGTCGAATTGGCGCCGAGGCCGCCGTTAGCGGTATAGTTCCAGTCGGGCGACTTCTCGCCATCCAGTTTGATGGGATACCCCTTCGTGCCCCACCCGTTTTCCTTCGCCCGATGCTCGGCGAACTGCAAAAACGTCAGGATCGGGACGTTCTTGTAAGTGTGTTCCTGATCCAAGGCCGAAAAGGACGGGGACACGTCTTCGGACAACCCTTCGCTCACGGTGAGAAACTGCGACAGCGCCCCGTTGACCCACACGAGGGCGAGGTAGCGGCCGTTAAGTTCGGTCAAGGAGCCACCTTTCATCGACTGAACGTAAATCGTTTTGTTATACGCTTGGGCCAAAATGTATTCCTTGTTGTATTTGCTGGCGACGTAACCCCACGGCTCGGCGTTGACGTAATTGCTTTGGACTTCCGGCGTGTTCACGTAATAGTAACGGACTGAACCGCCGCCGAATTGACCCGAAGCTTGGAATGAAGCGGTGTCGCCGTCGGCGACCCAGCTGTTGATGACCTGGACGGCGCCGCCGCCGCCGATGTCGCTGTTGGACGGGTCGACGAAGGGCATCGATTTGTAACGATCCTCGAGCGCCGGGCCAGCGTAAATGTCCTCGAGCGTTTTGATCTCGTGGTCGTCACTCTTGATGGCGCCGTACAGATCGGCTATGTAAGTGATGAAGCCGAATGGATCGTATTCGGCGCTGGGAACGTATTCATCTTTGTTTCCGAGGCGTATCAACGTCCGTTTGAACGAATAATCGAAGTCGAGCCCGATCGTGCCAAGGCGATCGATCGTCGTCGTATCCTTGACGAGGTCGATGACGTCGTTGCCGTTAAACGGCAAGGAACCGGCGTCATATGTGAAATCCAACGGAGCCAGGGCCGTTCCGGCGTCGTTATTGGAACTTCCGATAGCGAAAAAGGCGTGGGCGCCGACGGTGCCCGCAAGGGCGATCGAGGCCGTGACCTCGAGCGATCCGTTGGAATAGAAATCGAGATGGAAATCATCGAGGGCGATGGCTTCCGCCGATGGATTATAAAGTTCGATGACGTTATTCCGCTGGCTGGAGGCCGTCAGAAGCTTCGAGACGACGAGCGGGGAAGTGACAACTTCCGGTTCTGAGGAAGTCGCAGACGAAGACGAACTCGAGTCGGACTCGAGCGAGGAACTGGTGCACCCGACCAAGACGGTCAAGGCTAGGATTATCGTGGTTAAGTGAATGCGTTTCATCATGAACTCCTAAATTATATTATCGCACAGACGGCGTACCCGTCTGGTTGTTTTCGTTTTGGGCCGCCGCGGCTTTGGTGGCTTTCTTTTTGCGGATGGATGCGCGGACGCGCCGATGGAAAAAGAAGAAATACGTGGCGCCGGCGACGATGGCGAGCTCGATACCGATGTTTTTAAGGTAATAAACATTGTATGAATTCAAGGCTGGCAGCAGTTCGGGATCGTAAAAGACGGCGTCATTGACGGCATAATCCGCGCCATAGACGGCGGAGACGGCGATGGCTTCCTCGGACATGGCGCCGATCTCCGCTTCCGTCAAGGCGTAAAACGAAAGGTGGCTGCCGTCCTGGAGTTGATAAAACAGCGTCATCGCGGTGATGGATAAAGGACCATCATCCCAAAAAGGCGTGAATTCGATGAGGAAAAGTTTGGCGGAATCGTCGAACAGCGTCGCGAACGCCGCCGAAAACCGCGTGGCGGTTTCCGTGCCGACGGTGATCGCCCGATTGAAGGTCACCTCGGCTCCGAGCGTGTGACGTCCATCGGCGTCCAACGCCGCCAGTTCGTCGTCGATCGTCAGGTTTTCGATGAGAATCGCCAAGGTATCTGAAAAAGCGTCGTTCTTGAAAATCGACAAAGCGTAACCTTCGAGACGGAATGAAATGCCCGCGCTCGTATATTCGACGGTCAGCAACGGTTCCTTTTTCACAAAGGCGTCGCTCCCGTCATGGCGGTTGGCGATGGCCGTGGCCGCGAGCAACCGCGCGTCGTCGGCCAAAAGGGCTTCCTGGCTGTCGCCGAGGAAATCGACAACTTTCTCGGCCTCGGTGTACGTCACCGTGAAAACTGTCGCCAAGGCGATCAAGATGACGTAAAGCGAGGTGACGAACCAATACATTCCTTTTGATTTCACGGTAATTCCAAGCGCTTCAGTGACGCATTGATATTCTACTCTATCTATCCGAAAGATGAAACAAGGCTTTTAGGCATAAAAAAAGAGGCACGGAACCAAAGGTTCCGCACCTCTCTACATTGAATCAACTAGGCAACGGTATGCGTGCCGAGGTATGTGAAGGTGTCTTGTGGATAGACGACCCATTCAGCTGCCGTGAACGTCGTGTTGCCGACGACGATCGTGGAAGCGCGGACCAAGGTGAATTCGGAGGTCGCACCATCCCCGACGGGCCAGTTGGTGCCCGGATCGACGCCGATGACGCCGATCAGGTCGATGAGCGTTTCGCCTTTATAAAGGGCAATCGCGTCGTCGCCGTTAAAGCCGCAACTGAAAATCGTGGTAGAGTAAGCCGGATAATAATCGGCTTGAGCCAAAATTGTGGCATTGGCAGAGGCGTTGGCAAGAACATAGACGTCGCCAGCGGCTAAGGTGCCGGAGAGCGTCGTCGCGGCCGTTGTGGTTGTCGCGCCATTGGTGTACTGCTTAATCGTGTACTGAGAGAGGTCAACTGCCGCGCCGGTCGGGTTATAAATCTCGATCGCCTTGTTGTTGGACGACCCTTCGATATATTCGGAGATGAATAGATCTGGTGTCGGCGGGACGATAACTTCTTCCATGGCCTTGACGGTGTAATTGATGGCCACAGAATCAGATGAAACCGCGCCGACGGTAATGACATAGGACATCGTCAAGGAGACATCGGCTTCGCCAGAGGCCGGACGGGTGACGACGCCGGCGTTAGAGATAACGTCGGTGTTCGAAGATGTCCAGGCGATGGTGCCGAATTTGACCGTTGACGGCAGCGTGAGGTCGGCCGTGACCGCGTCATTGGCGGCCGGGGCTTTGAACAGGCCAACTGAAGCAGCTAATTTCTCAGCGTCAGTCGCGTCGACGGCGCCGGTGTAGGAGGTGCCTTGGATCGTGAGCTTGCTGCTGCTATTGCCGATGATCCAGCCGGTGGCCGTGAACTTCTTGCCTTGGAGATCGGCGGTCGCGTCGTTGGTCTGGACGTATTTGGGGCCATAGTCGGCGAGGAAGGCATTGGTGTAGCTGCCATCGGCGTAGCCGACGAGTTCCATCGAAACGTAGGATGGGCTCCACGCGGTGGCGCTGATGGCCGAAGCTTCGGTCGCCGTCCACGGAACCGCGGTCGGGGTGAGATTCGGATCGGTGCCTTTGGGGGCCAGTACGGTGACTTTCGTCATTTCGTAGAGACCGCTATAGATGTCGACCGTGTAGTTGAAGCCGTAGAATCCGCCGACGACGATATCGAGGGCGACGGAGTTAAAGATGTAGCCATAGCCGGTGCTATCGCCGACAACGAAGGCTTTCTTATCGGTTTTAGCCCATAATACTTCGGCTTCTGAGTAAAGGACATCATTGTCGGCCTTCGTCAGGAACGTGGCCATGTCGGTGTTGGTTAGCGGGCCGACCACGATGTTGAAGGTCTTGACGATGTCGGTCAAACCGGTAATCGAGACGGTGGCCGTCAAAGTGACCATGACGCCCGCTTCGGGAATCGTCACGACGCCCGTCGTCGAGTTGATGACCGCTTCGTTGGACGAAGCCCAGGCGATGGTCGAGCCGTTAATACCTTCGGTCGGAACTTCAAGCGTCGTCGCTTCGGTGACCGAAGTCGGCTGTGCCAACGCGTTGGCGTCGATTGTCTGCTTCTGGGCGTCGGTCAGGACGGCTACGATGCCTTCCGGTCCGCCGACGTAGTAGATGGCGAAGGCATGGTTGTTGGACCGATACGTGTAGATGACCACGTCGATCGTGATGACGATGCCGTCGTAGGATTTGATGAGAGCGAAATCATTGGTCCCGTAATAGAACATGAAACCATTGGCCGGGTTTTCCGGATCGGTGCCCGTGGGGCCCGTTCCGAGGGTGAGACCGGTCGTATTCGTATCATCAAGCAAATAAGTATTGTAATTGCTGGAATCGCCGGGAATCACGTGGACTTTGCCGGTGACGCTGGCATGGATGGCTTCCATGTTGCCGTCGGCGACGTTGCCGATGGCCGGAAGATGCTGTTCGGCCGCTTCCAGTGCCGCAATCTTTTCATCGACCGAGTCGATGACTTCCTTGACTGGGAACTGCGGGGTGGCTTCCGTCTGTTCGGTCGCCGTCACGTTCTTGATTTCCCAGATACCGTAGTACCAGTCGATGACGCCGGCGACGGAGTAAACCTTGCCGACTTCCATCGCGGTGGGGGCGCCGTAAATCTGGATGACGCCGGTGCCGTCATAAACCCAGGCTTCGCCCACGGAGCGGGCGATGACCGTCAGGTTTTCAAGCGAGACGTTGAGCGTGTTGTCGAGGGCTGGATCGACGAGCGCCAGGATGTCTGCGACGTTTGCGATGACGACTTCGGCAACGGGGTTTTCCTTGACGGTGACTTCGAGCGAGAAGTTACGCGTCAGGATCGTGGCTGACAGTTCCGACTGGAGCGATAGCACCGCGGAAATCGTCAGCGTGGCATCGCCACTGCCCAATGCGGGTCGGTTGACGATGACGTTGGCAAATCCTCCGCTCGGTTCGCCGAAACTGAGGACGCCCGGTTCGCTCGAACTCCAGACGGCGGTGACGCCGTTGGCGAGGTTGGTCGGGACTTGGAATCCGACCGTGATGTTGCTCGGGTCGGTGATGAGGGCCGCCAAGCCGTCGAGGGCCGCGTCGATTTTGGCGATGGCGCCGTCGATGACTTCGCTGCTGCTGCTTGAGCTCTCGCTCGTGGTATCTTCGCTACTGCTGCTTGGGGCAACGCTGCTGCTTGACGGCGTGCTGCTATTGCAAGCCGCCAGACCAAACATGCCAACCAGTAGCAAGATAAGACCTAATTTTTTCTTCATTAATTTACCTCCTTTTTAGATAAATTTATTTAATTAAGGTCTCTCTTAATTAACGATGAAATCATAGCTGTCTTGGTATTGACTGTCGATGTAGGCGTCGAGGGCGGCGCCCGTCAGGTTGGCCGCGAAAATGCGCACGAGCAAGGCGCCGACTTCGGTCCGCGTTTTGGAACTGAGGTTGAACACCGCGGAGGTGAAGAAGGAATCGCCGTTATTGAGGAACATCTCGATCGCTTCCTTGACCAATTTGTTCTGGGCGTCGAGGGAAGTCATCGGATTTTCTTGGATGCTGGCCGTGTAGTTGGTCCAGGCCGTGGTTTCATAGGCCGAGTAGCGGATTGGGGCATAGCCCGACGGGATGCAGAATTCGGCCGATTGTTCGGCGGAAGTCATGTATTTGGCGAAGAGCCAGGCGGCGATCATCTGCTGCTCGGACGATTTCTTGAACAGGTTGATGTTCGGCCCTTGCTGGATCTGGGCTTTCAGGGTATCGACTTTGGACGGGATCGGGGCGACGCCGACGCGGGTCGGGGCGGTGAAGACGGAGTCCGCCATGCCGATGTAGGCGTAACGCGTGCCGCCGGTCGAGCCGACGTACATATAGAGCCGCTGGCCCGTTTTGAAGATATCGGACGTATAGGCATCGCCGTTAAGCGAACGGGTGATCATCAGTCCGCGATCGACTTTGTCCTTGAAGTATTTAATCATTTCCTTGGAGGTTGCGTTGTTGAACAAAACCTCGCCGCGCCCGGTTTCCGTGTTGTAGCCCGTATACGGGGCTTCCCATTGCTCGGAAGCGGTGATGAACAGGTTGTCTTCGGAGTCGTAGCCGAACGGGATGGCGGTGGGTTCGCGCAATTTTATGTCTTCGGCGATTGCGAACACTTCGTCCCAAGTCGTCGGGACGTCATAGTCGTGGGCGGCGAAATAACTGGCGTTGTAGAAGAAGCCTTCCGACGACTTGGTGAACGGCATCGAGAGGATCGTGCCGGCGTTGTCGTAGCTTTGGCCTTCGGCCCAGAGCCCAGGCAGGAAGTCGGCTTGTTCTTCCGTCGTCAAACCCAAGGTCGGGTGAGCAATGAAGTTATTGAGGGCCAATGGCGACTTGGCCGCGGCGTAGCGCGCGACGTGGTCGGGATAGCTTTCGGCGATGTCCGGTTCCGTGCCCGCGGCGATCGACAGGGCGATCTTGTCGGACAAGGCGCCGTAGTCGTTGGCGACTTTCTCCTCAACGACGGTGATATTGGGGTAGAGTTCCTTGAAATCGTCGATCCAGCCTTGGATCAACAATTGGCTCGAGGCGCCCATACGGTGCCAGAACTTGATGGTGACCGGGGTGGTCGTGTCAAACGTGGCGGTCGGCGACAGGTTGTACCAATCGACGATCTTCTTGGCGGTGACTTCGCTGGTGGTCGAGCCCGACGTCGTCGTGCTGGTGGTGCTGGTGTCTTCGCTCGTCGTGGGGGTGCGGTCGCTCTGACACGCCGACAGCATGATGCCGGCCGTCAGTAGCAAAGCGCCAATCAATTGTTTTCTCATAATCCGATAAATTTCCTCCTTTATGGATTATACCATATTTCTTTTTTCATCAACTTAACAAGTTAACCTTTGACGCCGCTGCGCGAAACGCCGCTCATGATGTAGTTGCGGAAAAATACGAACAAGAGCAATAACGGCACGGTGACGATGACCGTCGCCGCCATCTGGTAATTGAGCAGGACGCGGCCCGAGCCGGTCTCGGCGCTGTCGACGAACGAACTGCGGAGCCACGTCGTCACCAATTTGAATTTCTCGTTGGCGACGATGTCCGGCCAGATGTAGGCGTTCCACGTGCCCATGAGCTTGAGGATCAGAATCGTGACGACCGACGATTTGGCCATCGGGACCATGACGGTCCACAGGTACTTGAAATCGCCGCAGCCGTCGACCTTGGCGGCGTAATAAAGTTCGTTGGGAATCTGCCTGAACGTCTGCCTTAACAAATAGATATGGAAGATCGACACCAAAAACGGGATGATCATCGCTAGGTACGAGCCGGCGTTATCGGCGTTGACCCAGCCGAAGCGCGACACGGTGATGTAGTTGGAAATGACCATCATTTCGCCGGGGATCATCATCGTCGCCAGCAGGATCGCGAAAATCGTTTCTCTTCCTTTGAAGTTCAGCCGCGCGAGGGCGAAAGCCACGAGAATCGAGAACAGGGTGCCGCCGATCGTCGAGAAAAAGGCGACGATGCCCGTGTTCAACAGATAGCGCAGGAAGCTGATGTTGCCTTGGGATGCGCTGCTGTAGAAAAAGACGTTGACGTAGTTTTGGGGCGAGAAGACTTTCGGGAACAAGCTGAGGTTCAGCGAATTGAGGACTTCGTTGTTACTCTGGAACGAGACGTTAAGCATCCAATAGAAGGGGACGATGACGACGAAAGCCATGATCGCCAGGAAAAGGTAGGTGCCGAATTTGCCGAAGGCCAGCGCCGTCTTCTGCGCCTTGAGCTTGGCATTGTCGTTATAGTTGCCGTTAAGCGTTAATATGTTCATGGCGCCTCCTTCAGTAGTGGACTCGTTTTTTGCTGACGTACAAATTGATGAACGTGAAGACGAGGATGATCAAAAACAAGACGACGGCCGCCGCGGCGCCGCGCGAATAATAGGACACGTAGTTACTGTCCATGCCGGCGATGCCGATTTTGTCGTAAACGTAGGCGACGGCGGTCCAGCGGTTGCGGTCGAGCGTGCGACCGACGGTCCCGACGACGGCCAGCACCGACTCATAGGCCTTGAAGGCGCCGATGAAAGAGGTAATCAACACGTAACTGATAATCGGCGAAAGCAGCGGGACCGTGATCCGCGTCAGGACACGGCGTTTGGGCGTGGCGTCGACTTTCGCGGCGTCGTAATATTGTTTGGAAATGTTCTGGAGACCGCCGATGAACACGAGGATTTTGAACGGTAAGGCGGCCCAAATCGTATAGATGAGGACGACCATCATCCAATGTTCATAGGTGGCCGTGATGCCGACCCAGTCGATGCTGAGTTCGAACAGCGTGTTGATCAAGCCTTCGGGGGCGATGCCGCCGATCAATGGATGGGAGAACATGACGCTGAAAACCATGCCGATGGCCAAGGTGTTGGTCACGTACGGCAGGAAGAAAATCGTTTGGAAAATACGCTGCAGTGCCTTAATCGAATTGAGGCCGACGGCGATAAATAGCGCCAAAACGGTCGAGACGGGGACGGACACGAACACGAGCACCATCGTGTTTTTAAGGGCGTTGATGAAGAAGCGGTCGCGGAAAAGAACGACGTAAGCTTCCAGATCGAAAAAGCGCCCCATGTTGTCGGTCAGCGGATTGTATTGCGAAAACAGCGAGATAAGCACCGTTTTGATCAACGGGTAAAAGGTAAAGATCGATAGCAACGCCAACGGGATCGCGAGATACAGCCAAGCTTTGTAATCTTTCTTGTGGTCAAGCATTATGCCAGTCTCCTACCGGTTTCTTTGTCGAATACGAATGTCTTGTTCGGTTTTAACGCGCATTTGATCGCTTGGTTGCCGTTGAGGGAGAACCCGTCGCTCGTCAGGATGATGCGGATCGAACTGGTGACCGCCTGCGGATGCTGGGCGACCAGCGACAAATCGCGGCCAATCGTCTCCACGAACATCGGCGCGAGCGCCAACGGTCCGTCAGCGACGATTTCATAACCTTCCGGCCGCACGCCGACGATGACGTCTTTGACTTTTTCCTTGGCCAATTTGGCGGAAGCGTAAACTGCCGTCCCGCCGATCAGGCATTTATCGGCCGCTAGCGTTCCGTAATACAAATTGATTTGCGGCGTCCCGAGGAATTTGGCAACGAAAAGGTTGAAGGGTTGGTTATACACTTGTTGCGGGGCGCCCCGTTGCTGTTCGACGCCGGCTTCCATCAAGACGATTTCGTCGGAAATCGACATCGCCTCTTCCTGGTCGTGGGTGACGAACACGGTCGTGATGCCCGTTTCGCGTTGGATGCGCTTGATTTCCTCGCGCGTTTGAAGACGGAGGCGGGCATCGAGATTCGACAACGGTTCGTCGAGGAGCAGCACGCGCGGTTTCTTGACGAGGGCGCGGGCGATGGCGACGCGTTGCTGCTGGCCGCCCGACAATTGGGCGGGCGTCTTGTCGAGTTGATCCTCGATGCCGACCAATTTGGCCATGGCGATGGCTTCATCGTTCATGAGTTTGCGGTAATTGACGGCTTTGGCGTCGTTGACGATTTTGAGCGAGGCCGGGGTGACGGCCGCCATTCTGGCGGCCAGCCGGGCTTTTAGAGGCCGTTCGGCTTTCTTCTCGAACAGCGTCGCGAAAAAGACGGACAGGCGTTTCTGGAAATAGGTCAAGACGAGGCGCCGATAGGTCACCTTGATCTTCTGGTATTGTTTTTCGATATCGGCAGGGGTGATCTTCGCCAATTCCGCCCGGTATTCCTTGCGCAGCTCGGTCGTCTTTTGGGTGAAAGCGACGCGGATTTTCTTGTCGCTTTCGCTAAAGGCGGTCTTGGCGGCGGTTTCCGCCGCCTTGTCGCCGGCGGATTTGGCTTGGTTCAGGCGGTAGCGGGCTTCGTTCAACTCCATGTTGCGGTGGGCTTTGGCTTCGCTTTCGAGGCGCCGGAAGCGGTTTTTCAGTTTTTCGGCCGCGTCCAGATATTCATAATAAGCTGTGGCTTCGTTCGGGGTCTCGATCTCATAGGCTTTCCGATGCGCCGCGACGATGGCGTTTTGGCGAATATTCATGTTTTGGAGCGGGAACAAAATGTTCTTCTTGACGGTCATATGCGGATACAAGGCGTAATTTTGGAACACGAGACCGATGCCGCGCTTCTCGGGCGCCAGTTCGGTCACGTCCTCGTCGCCGAAGAAAATCCGGCC
>Ga0172369_10008348_pt1 | contig 11770 bp, 7 predicted proteins | sample LakKiv25m_FD_114539 | JGI IMG/M metagenome (GOLD analysis project Ga0172369, IMG submission 114539) | Freshwater microbial communities from Kabuno Bay, South-Kivu, Congo - kab_022012_11.25m | ecosystem: Environmental > Aquatic > Freshwater > Lake | place: Democratic Republic of the Congo... | reverse complement strand
CCGTCACCACCGTGCGACCGTCCACGAGGCGCCGGTACTGGCTGATGTCCGGTCCCTCGACCGCGAAGCCGTTCTGGGGCAGCAGGTGCTCCTTGCCGCCGAGGCGGACCCGTCGGACCGTGGCGCCGAAGTTGACGATGCAGACGGTACCGTTGGCGAACGTCGTGCGCTGGAGGTCGCCGTTATCGGTAAGGAAGCGGTGATCCGTCATCTCGGAATCGGCTACGGCGGCGCCGACCCCACAGGTCGCGTGAACGGCGCGCACGAACGTATTCCGATCGCTCTGCCACGAACCCTCAGGCCCTGCCCAGAGCATGGGCATGGTGCCGTAGAGGACGTTGAACGCCTCCTTCTTCGCCGTGTATTCGGGGGCGGCCCGGATGAGGAAGTCGTTGGAGTCCCCCCAGTACCACGTTGAGACCACGCAGTCGTGGAAGACCAGTTCCCAGAGAGGCGCGCGGTACCTGTGGCCCAAGCCCCACTTGTCGTACTGCTCCCACGTTGTGGTTCCGTAGGGGCCGGCGAACCTCTCATCCTTCGACTTCGGGCGCATGAGGTGACCTGCAGGCCACGCGAACTGGTAGCTGCTCATCATCCCCTCAATGTAGTCGAGGTACGGCACGGCCCACCAGATACCGTGTTCGCCGCCGACCACGAGACCCTTGCCTCGCACGGTGGCAAGGAGTTGCTCTCCGCAGCGCCGCTTGGAGCGTTTGTCGAGCGGATGGGCCGGGTCATAGCACTCGTATAGCCCCTCCGCAGTGGTGACGTCTATGAACCTGCCCAGGAACGGGAACCGCTCCAGCACGTCCGAGATCACCTTGGACGCGCGAGCGACCCACAGGCTTGGGCATCGCTTCATGTACTGCGTCTTCTTGTCGTAGGTGAGCCATGCCTCCATGCGCTTGCCCTCGGCAGTCAGGACGGCCGATCCCGGGAGGTGGTCGTGGCTGTTGTCGGGCGCGCCACCGGGCGGGACCTCGAGGATGTCGGTGTAGTTGTCGTAGTCGCTGGTCAGATAGCCCAGGGCATTGGAACTGCGCATCTGCTCCGCGTCGGTCTTGCCGTGGATCAGCATGCGCTCGACGCCGGCGGCCTTGGCCGCGCGGGCGAACGCTTCGGAGGCATCGCCCCATACATCCACCGCGCCGTAGAGCCTCCGCACGTTGGGGTTTCGGCGGGCCTTCTGGCGGAGCGTGACCAACAAGCCGGTGTTGCGCGCATAGGACCTGTACGCCTTCGCCAACGCGACGTAGCCCCCGGTATCCACGAACCGCACGCGGTACCGCCTTGCGTAAGCGAACGTGCCCTTCGAGGGAAGCCAGCCGAGACGCGGCAGCCAACCGGTGTTCGTGTTGGCAGCGGAACGCTGGAGCTCAACACATCCGTCGTCGCTTGTCTCGACGATGATCAGGTATCCCGGACCCCTGAGCCCATCCGTGACGCCGACCCAGGGCATATCAAGACGCTCCGTCGCGAACCACTTCTGCGGGAGCGCGTCCGCCGAGGTTGGGTAGATGTGGCCGTTGCAGTAGTCCGCGATCGCCACATACGCATCGGAGCTGTGGGGCAGGAAGCTGTCCAGGGCAAACGCGCCGCCAAACCGGGCGTCCGGGGACGCAGCGTCCGTTCGGATGCACAGATCGCTTCCTGAAGGCGGGACCGTCAGGACGATCCTGAGCTCAGTCCCTCCGGAGGACGTCGTGAAGGCGATCCGGTTCGGGGCGGCAGACACGTCACGGAAAGGGGTTCGGTCTTGGCGCCCGGATGCCGGGGGTTGGCTCCAGGTAAGCCCGGAACGCATATCGAGTACCTGAATGGACCCGGTGTCCGGGGTGACCGTTACCTTGATGCGCGCGTTCTGCAGTGCAGCGAGCTGCCGGGCCGAAGCGCCGGTCGAGACACCGCACGACAACGACAGCACGGCCGCGACGACCACGGGCCATTGGGGGAGATGCACAGTGAAGCCTCCTTCCGTCAGACGGCACGCCGGATGCGCAGCGACATGACGACGCCGGCAAGCGCCATTGCGGCGGCCGTTCCGAACACGACGCGGTATGAGGTGAGGCCGGCAAGCAGACCCCCAAGGGGTCCGTAGAGCGCGCTGGGGGTCTGGCACACGCTCGCCACGCCCACGGCCAGCGGGCGGTCGGCACTGTCCACGGTTGCCAAAATCGCGGTGGACATGACCATCCAGACCCCGTCCATGACGGCACCCATCAGCACAAAGACGATGACCAGCACCCACGGAGTCGCACCGGTCGCCGCGAGGGCCGCGAGCGGGGTGGCAAGAACGCAGATCGAGATGGCGGTCACCGCAGCCGAGGATCCGGCTCGGTCGCTTACCCATCCCCAAACCGGGCCCGTCGCGACCCGGCCCGCGTTCTGAGCGATCGTGTAGATGCCGGCCATATGCAGGGAGACTCCCAGGTCGCGTTGCGCGAAGAGCACATAGAACGGCGCCGCAAGGCCTGCGCCGTCAAGCAAAACACGCGTCAGGATGAGGGCTCGAAGCCTTGGCGATCTGTTCAGGAGAGGTATCGTCTGGCCGAGATACGCCCGAAGTCCCCACCTCTCGTCCGAGGGAAGGCCCTGACCATGGGGTTCCTCAATGAGCCAAAGCCCGAGCTGCGATCCCATGGCCCCCACAAACCAGAGCATCGAGAGGAGCGCGAAGTTGGCGGGGTAGGGCAGTTGTGGCGATCGGAGGATCTGGTGAACCAGCAGGCCGGCGCAGATGGCCAGAGCGCCCGCGGTCGCCTGCATGGCGCCGAAGAAACGGCCGCGAATGCGCGCTGGGATCGTTTTCGCCACGATGTCGAACCAGCTCACGGCGCACGCGCCGTCCATCACCCAGAAGACAGTGGTCATCCCGAAGACCCAGGCAAGAGCAGTGGTGGGCGACTCGCGGGCCAGGAGCAGCAGGGCGATGGGGATCGTGAAGAGACCGACGCGAGCCACTGCGCACGTCTTGAGCAGAAAGCCCTTGTGAGTTGCGCGCCCATGGATGCGGTGTGCGGCGAACAGCGCAGGTAGCGTGAAGCCCAGAACCTGAACGAACCGGCTCGCACCGATCAGAGCATCGGAGGCGCCGAGACGAGCGAGCAACAGCGGGTAGACGGTGGCGCTGTCGAAGAAGGCCAGGCCCGCCATGAAAATGCCGGCCTCGCCGACCAGAAGGCCGAAGTTGCGCCGGTAAGAGGCGTTTCCCGCGGGCGCCGACCCGCCGTCATCGTCGGCCCGATCGAACTGCACGGAAGTCACAGGGCTTTGGGGCTGGATTCCTTGGGCGCGCGCGCCTTGCGCATATCCTCGAGGAGTGGGACGATGCGAGGATACGCAACGACCGTCTCGCGGACCCACAGGTTGAAGAACTGCTCGTCCGTGCCCTCTTTGCCGGTGAAATCCCGCCGCGACGTGGCGACAACCGCCTTGTACTGGGCTGTCGTCAGCGCCGATCGTATGCCGTCGGCGACCAGCTTGAGGTTCTTGTCCTGCTCCTGCGTGCGCCTGTCTGCGAACTCCTTCTGCAAGCGCTTGATCTTCTCATCAATGTCGTTGGGGATGGTTCCGCCGACGAGGAGCTTCGACCGCGTCGCCTTGATGTCGGGAGCGATAGCCTTGAGCGGCTCGACGGCGAGCTCGAGGATTCGCGCGTTGTATGCGCGTTGCCGGGCCGTCAACATTGGGATGATCTTGTCGAGCTGCTGGGCAGTAAGCCCCAGCGGGTTCAGCAACCGCAGCTTGTCAATGTCGTCAATGCTGTCGAAGATGGCAGCCGTGTCGGGCGGCATGCCGGGATCATCCTGTGCCCTCGCGCAGAGCCCCGGGCCGACGAGGCATCCGAGGGTGAGCACGAAAAGAGCGAGCGCGGTTCGGCGCTTCATGGCGACCTCCATTGCGAAACTCGGAGCCGGCCTTGCCGACGCAAGCGGGGCCCTGGCCGGTCCATGCGTAGGGTACCCGAACGTGGCCCGGGGACTGCGGGCCCGTCAGTGAGCCGGCCAGCGGTACTCGGAGGCGCCGTTCAACGGAAGCTCCCACCACGGCCCTCTGGGCAGGGGCTGAACGGCGTCTTCAGTGCCCCCCACACAACGAACCTCTTGCGGACGACCGAACTTTGATGCACGCAGCAGAACCGTGAAGGTCCGGTCCCTCGGGAACGGGCGCAGTAGCCACTGGCCGTTCACGATCTCGACGGCGACGCTGCCATTGGTCTTCACAGTGCCGAACGCAACCAAGCGGGAATCCACGTTCAGTCGGTCCCTGTAGGCGTCTGCCCTGCTGGGAGCGGCGTCCGTGTTGCCGCGGAAGGTCAGCGTACGTCCGCCATCGCTCACCTCGAGGGTCCCCAGAAGGACCCTGCCGGACCGATCCACAGGTCCCTCGATTGTCGCTCTGCCCGCATCCTGTCGAAACAGGCCGACGGACCACTCGTAGGCGCCGTCTGCCACATCGTCCGGAATGGATACGTGGTATGGGCCATCGGTGACCGACGAGCCGGCCTGCCACTGCGAGGTCGGTCGGGGGAGCCCATGGTCCTGCTGGAACTTGATACCCTCGTCGAACTGCTCGCGCGCCTTCGTACTGAAGTGGACGAAGCACGTGTAGTCTGACTTGGGCGGACTCGCTACGTCCCACCGGTACGTGACCGTGAACTCGCGGTTGCCTATCTGGCGGAACTGCGCAACGTGCGGGCGAACTTCGGTGACGCTCGATAGCGCCCAGTCCCGTGCCGGGCGTGCGTTGGCGAAGACGCTGCGATCGGTTTCCGCGTAGTCCACGACCACGGTGTCACGAAGGGCGGTGTACGCCGTCACACCTGCACCGTGGGCAAGCCAGCCGTGCTTCGGCAGTGTGGCTCCATGCGCCCGCCACGTGTCCGGACCGTTGTTACCGATCACGGTGAGACCATTCGCGTACACCACGCGAGGCCTGTTCCAGTCCTGGGCGATTGCGGCCCGGGTCGGATCAACCCACTCGCCGCCCACGAGGTAGTCCAGCGATGCCACGGGCACGCCGGCGTGCCGCTGCGTTAGCGGCGTCAACAGGTGGTGCTCGATCCAGGCGTAGGGCAACTTGTCCCAGACAGCCGCACCCAGGAAGCCGGCGTGGCCGTATAACGCCTCCTGAAGGCGATACTGATCCATCACGGACGCCGGCGGAATCGAGCCCCAGGGGAGCTCGGACCACCAGCGCTCGTAGTAGCCCTGACCGTGGTTGACCTGAAGCGGGTGCATCTTCAGCAGGTCGAAGTCAACCATCAGCGGCGCGGACTGCCCCTGGTTTGCCGGCCAGCCGGTCCCGAACTGCGCCTCAACGCCGTCCAGCAGGCCGCTCCAGTACCAGTGAGCGTTGCCCTCGCCGAACACAGGTCCTTCATGCGTGCGACGTTCGTAGGCCCAAAGCGCGCGGTGAGCGTCATAGACGGTGGCGAACATGCCGGCCCCCGGCTCGCCGGCGCGGAAGTCCACATGGAACCACGGCGGAACCGCGGAATGGACATCGAGATAACACGCGTTGGTACCGTACCGTTCGTGGATGAGCGCAGATTGAGTGCGCGCGAGCGGGAGGATCGCGTTGGGTTGCACGGCGAACGACTGAATCCTGGTTCCGGGGTTGTACCATGCGTTCACACGCCGTCCGGCCGGGTCAAGGGCTATGTGCTTCTCGTCGAAGAGGTCGTAGTTCGGGTAGTAGTCCACGTAGTTCTCGTGCAGCGCGATCCGATAGCCAAGGCGGGCAGCCGTCGCGACGAGGACTCCCATCCCTTGGTCTCCGCCCTTGTCCGCGGCAGCGGGCAGGTGCATCGGAAGAGCGTTGTCATAGCCGCTCCTTTGCCAGTCGTGGACCAGGACGATGCAGTTACGAATGCCGTAGCCGTGCAGCGTCTCGAGCTTGCGCGCGATATCCTCGTACCGTCCGCCCCACACGTCGAGCACGATCTTCCCACCCACTTCACGCAGGAAGGGACTGGCCGGGTTCGGGATGTTAGGCAGCACCTCGGCGAGGTGCCACGCGGCCGTGTACAGGATTCGCTCGCGGGGCTTCACTCGGGAACCGTCTGTCAGCGGCTCATACCGCGCGACGTCGCCGACGTGGGCTGACGCAGCGGAACGCGTCCAGTCCAGGAACCGGTTGGTGAAGAGGCCTTCGCGCGGATGGTACGTGACCGTCCCCAGGTAAGGGACGGCGATCTCGCGGCGGCGGAGTGTTGGACCCCAGGAACCGGCGGCAAGGGACTCGATGATCGGCCTGTCGCAAGAGACCGACAGAGCCAGCGTCTTTCCCAGCAGGCGCGCGCCGACAGTCAGGAGCGCCTTGCCGAAGCTGCCGGACAGCTCCTGCCGGCACTCGACCGCTGCATTTCCCTGCATCGCCGCAAGGCGCGTGCCGGACACGCGGACGGGCGTCGTCCAACGGATGCCGCCGCCCGTGCCCAGGGCGAGCATATGTGCGACGCCGCCCCGTGAGCGCACCGTGACATTGAGGCTACCCAATGGCCCTGCCTCGGTCTGCCATCTGTACTCCAGAGCACCGTCTGCTCCCTCGTAGCGGAGCGTCGCGGTCTGCCCGGAGACTCGAACGGTCGAGGAATGCGGGAAGCCGCAGGACGGGGCGGGGTCGTTGATGCGCTGCGTGGTCATGCGTCGAAGGTCGAGCTTGGCGCGAGGCGTGGAACGCATGCGCGGCGGCCCGTAGCCGGCCAGTGTGAGCTTGCGATCCGCCCACAGCGAGTAGTCGAAGCCGGGATCGTCGGCCGGGCCCGGTCCCACCTCGAAGCGAAGCAGAAGGACGCCGTCGGGGCCCGACGCTAGATTCAGCCGGAACGGTTGCCAGACGGACGTCGCCTGCTGCCGGTCGAGAACGGTTCGGCCGTTCGCCACGACTCGGAACTCGGCGCCGTCCGAGCGGCCCACAATGTCGCCTCGCATGGCGGTCTCGCCGGTCAGGACGATCTTGACTGACCTCGGAACCGCAAACCGGAACTCCTGGAACGTGATGCCTGTGCCGCCGCGCCAGGGGCTGTGGAGCAGGAATGCCTTCCGCCCCGCGTGGTCCGGGTATGGCAGGCACGAGATGCCGGTTGAGTCGTCGAAGTGCCCGGACCAGCCCATGGGCATGTCTTGCGGTGACGCGTTGCGGCGGCGGTACCCGACCCGGTACAGGCCGATCTCGTCCAGCATCAGCGTCGAGGCATCGGGCGTGATGACCGGCGCGGCGGGAGCGAGCGCAGCCATCGCGGCCATCGCGGCCATCGCGGCAATCATGCGGAGGCCCAGACGCGCTGTATCCTGGCGACAGCCTCGACGACGTCCTCCATGTCGCTCGGCTCTCCCAGAAGCTGCGTCTGGAAGAGCCAGACTGCGTCGGTGCAGACCTGTTCGCACACCGGGCACGCCGACGCGGCGTAGTCCACTGCACGGCCGGCCTTGCACCACGCCCCGACGCCGGCTGTCTTGCGCTGGAACACGACCTCCTTGTAGAGCGGGACGTAGCCGGCCCCACAAGGCACGCCTTCGGCATTGAGCGCCCTCAGGAACTCATCGCGGCCGCGGCTGCCGAAGCCGCTTGGATCGTAGCGGAACACATAGAGATGGTAGGCGTGGCGAGTGACCCGCGGGTCTGGCGGAAGGGTGATGATACCGGAGATAGGCCCGAGCCCTTCGGTCAGGATCCTGGCGTTGGACGTCCGTCGCTCCGTCTGCTCGGGAACGCGCGCAAGCTGAGCCAGCAGGATCGCCGCCTGCCATTCGGTCATTCGGAAGTTCCCGCCGAGAACGTGGTGTTCATACCACTTCCCGGAGCGTGTCCGACCGACGTTGTGCACGGACCAGCACTTGTCGGCCACATCGTCGCGGTTCGTGACGATTGCGCCGCCCTCACCGGCGTTCAGGTTCTTGCTGGCCTGGAAGCTGAATGTCCCGCAGTGCCCGAGAGCCCCGACCTTGGTCCCCTTCCACTCCGCTGCGTGGGCCTGGGCTGCGTCCTCGATCACCGCCAGCCCGTGTGCTTCCGCCACAGCCAGTACGCCGTCCATGTTCGCCGGGCAGCCCGCGATGTGTACCGGTATGACCGCTCGGGTCCGGTCCGTGATCGCGGCTTCGACGGCGGCCGGCGCGATATTCAGGCTGCCCGGCTCGATGTCGGCGAACACCGGCGTGGCGCCTACGGCCAGGACGCTGCTTGCGGTAGCGATGAACGTGTACGGGGGCACGATGACCTCATCGCCGCACCCGATGCCGAGCGCGCGGAGCGCGATCTCAATGGCCGCGGTCCCGTTCGTGACGCACACCGCGTAGCGTGCGTCCTGAGATCGGGCGAACGCCTCCTCGAACTCCGGCACGCGCTGGCCGCCGACCGACCACCACTGTCCGCTACGCAGTACGTCGAGGAGCAGCCGCTCCTCCTCCTCACCATGAACAGGCCATGCAGGCCACCCCTTGGTCCGTACGGGCACGCCTCCGTCTATCGCCAGGCGGTCGCTCATCGTGTCCTCCCCATCGTGTTGGCATGACAGATCGCCACGGCCAGTGCGTCCGCGGCGTCATCAGGGGTAGGTACGGCGTCCAGACCCAGTATCCTCTGTACCATGTACTGAACCTGTCGCTTGTCGGCTGCGCCGTAGCCGACCACGGCCTGCTTCACCTGAAGCGGTGTGTACTCGGCCCACGGGACGCCTCGTTGCGCTGCGGCCAGCAGCACGACGCCGATCGTCCGCCCTACGCCGAACGCTGTCGCCTCGTTGCGCGCGAAGAAGAGCCGTTCCGTGGCGAGCTCGGTCACATCGAACCTAGCTATCAGGCTCGCGATCTCCTGATGGATGTGCTGCAGACGCGCGGGGGCGGGCTGCTTCGGCGTGGTACGGACCACACCCCACGTCACCGCCTCGAGCTCGGAGCCCGTCCTCCGCAGTACGGCATACCCGGTGATGGCGGTGCCTGGATCGACCCCCAGTACAACCAAGGCAGCCTCTTCAGCCGGCGCGGTATGCGAGCCACGACGAAAGCACCATGGCCGTCACGCCGAAGACGGCCAGGGGCCATGCAGCGACCGGATGCGCGGTTGAGGCAAGGACCCAGCCGCCCGCGCAAGCGCCGATCGCGCCGCCGATGTGCATGGCGGGTCCGATCTCGCGGTCCGCAACGTCGCGGGTCACGTAGCCAAGGACGGGCAGTATGGCCGCCAACGCGGCTACCGCCAACGCGGCTATGATGGCCTCGCCGGGAGGCAGCCCCACCCCGAACACCAGGACAGGAACCAGGAACACGCCAAGCGGCAGTGCGAGCAACTGCGCCAGAGCACCACAGACAGCGCCGCACATCAGCCACCCGGCGGGTGCGCGAAACCATGACGGACCCAGGACCGGCGGGCCGCCCAGACGTGATCGTATGCCCTCAGCGATCACGAAGATCGCGGCGAAGACGACGAGACCCTGGCCGAGCCTTCTGACAGCGGGCATACGAGGCGCCGCCCACGATGCGATCAGCACTCCAACCGTCGCGCCAAAGGCCGTGAGGAGCACGACGGCGACCGGTACTGCGGCTCCTGTGGTCGGAACCCATGCCGCCAGCGCGCCGACGGCTGCACAGAGCGCAAAGACACCCGCGGTTGCTCCGGCCTTCGGAGGAGCGTATCCGAGCATGAACTCGATGTACGGGCCTGCGGCCGCCTGGGCCGCGATGCCGGTGAGCGCGCTCCAGGCGCCGAGCACAAGCCCCGACGCACCCATTACAGTGCGCTTTGCTCGCGGCATATTGAAGGTGCGACGCGCCACGTTCGCTCAGCCTTTGATGCCGGTCAGGGTCACGCCCTGGATGAAGTACCGCTGGGTGAGGAAGAAGATGACGACGACCGGCAGCATCATCATCGTGCTCGCGGCCATCAGCAGGCCGGGCTCGCCACCGTGGGCTGTCTGAAACAACTGGAGCGCGTAGGCGAGGGGCATCTTGAGCGGAGAGCTGACGTAAATGAGCGGGCCCATGAAGTTGTTCCACGCGCCCATGAAGGTCATGATCGTGATGGCGGCCAGAGCGGGCTTTATGAGCGGAAGCATGATCCTGCGGTAGATGCCGAAGTAGGAGCAACCGTCTATCTTGGCTGCGTCCTCGAGGTCGTTTGGGATCGTGAGGAAAAACTGCCGCAGGAGGAACACGTTGAACGCGCTGCCGAAGAACGCCGGGACCCAGAGCGGCTGCAGCGTGTCAATCCAGCCCAGCCAGCGGAAGATCAGGAAGACCGGCATCATCGTGACAGCGCCCGGGAGCATCATGGTGGCAAGCAATACGACGAAGACCCCATCCCGTCCGGGCCACCGGAGGCGGGCAAAGCTGAACGCGACCATCGAGCTCGCGAGCAGCGTGCCAACGATGGTCAACGCCGATAGGAGCAGGGTGTTCCACACGAACACGACGCCGCGGTTGGTTTCGGGAGGCAGGAACTCGAGGGCGTCCGGGTAGTTCTGCCAGACTGCCGCAATGCGCTTCACCTTCGTTACGTCGGAACGTCGCGCCGTGAATGTGCGCCCGGCCATCTGCGGCGGTGCAAGCACTCGGAGAGCCTGCTCTCCGGTCTCACGATCATCCATCACGGCGACCGTCACCGTACGTCCGTCGAGAGCCGCTCTCGCGAGCCCAACCTGCCGGCCATCCACCGTGATCATCACCTGTCGGCGCGGTACCCACACCGGCGGGAACTGGCTCATGTCCTCGTCTTCTTTGAGCGACGTGACGACCAGCCACGCGAACGGGACCAGGAACACGACCGAGCCGAACAGGAGCGCCGCATGGATGACGACCTTGCGCAGAACCGCCTTCACGTTGCGCCGGCGCTTCACTTCTTCTCCGCCTCGTAGTGGACCCAGCGCGGAGCCAGCTTGAGCTGCAAGAGGGTCAACCCCAGAATGATGACGAAGAGGACCCAGGCCAGGGCCGACGCATAGCCCATCTTGAAGTACTTGAACGCGTTGTTGAACAGATACATGACCGGCACGAGCAGACTGTCAACAGGGCCGACCGATGAGGAACCCGCACCCTGTCCGCTCAACACATAGACACGATCGAACTCCTGAAGAGCACCGATGGTGCCCATGATAAGGTTAAAGAAGACGTAGGGGGAGAGCATCGGGATGGTGACGTGGCGGAACCTCGTCAGAACTCCGGCGCCGTCTATCTCTGCGGCCTCGTACAGGTGCTGAGGGATGCCCTGTAGTCCGGCCAACCAGAGGATCATGCCGCCGCCGGCCCCCCAGAGGCCCTGGACGATGAGCCCGGGCTTGGCCCATTCCGCGGCTCCGAACCAGCCGGGCGGATCCCAGCCGAACCAGGGCGTGAGCGTGCCCTTCCACGCCGCGTTGAGCAGACCTCGATTCGGGTCGCCGTTGAGCACCCATGCCCAGAGCACCGCGCTTGCCACTACCGGCACGATCGAGGGCAGATAGAAGCACGTGCGGTAGACGCTCATGCCCGCCACCTTGGAGTTGAGGAGCATGGCTATCGCGAGGCCGGTCACAATGCCGAGCGGAATCCCGATGACCGCCAGGTAGGCGACGTTGTAGAGAGACGTCTTCAGGTAGTAGCTGTCGGCGGTGAACAGCTCGGCGTAGTTGTGGAAGCCCACGTACCGCGGCGGGTGGAGCACGTCATAGTCGCAGAGGCTAAGGAACACCGACGTGATGATGGGTCCGGCAGTGAGGGCAAGGAAACCGAAGAGCCACGGCGCGGCGAACAGATAGCCTGCGGCCGCTTCCTGGCGCGCGATCCGACCCATG
>Ga0172369_10008347_pt1 | contig 11771 bp, 6 predicted proteins | sample LakKiv25m_FD_114539 | JGI IMG/M metagenome (GOLD analysis project Ga0172369, IMG submission 114539) | Freshwater microbial communities from Kabuno Bay, South-Kivu, Congo - kab_022012_11.25m | ecosystem: Environmental > Aquatic > Freshwater > Lake | place: Democratic Republic of the Congo... | reverse complement strand
GGGCGGCGAGGCATCGACGACGACGGCAAGAACGGAATCGACGACGAGGGTGAAATCGGCACGGTGGGCAGCGACGACCTGCTGCCCGCGCAGGTGCTGGATCGCGGCCTGACTCCCATGCCTTCCGGATTCGACCAGTACGCCCGGGTGCTCGGCACGAAGCGCCGCGAGGCCGTGGCCGGGGTGTCGTACGACCTGGGCGGCGGCGCGAGCATGACCGTCGTCTGCACCAACGGCAAGGTCCAGGGAGGCACCACCTTCACGACCAGGGACGAGAACGAGCGCAGCGTCGGCGTGCTGCTCCGCTTCGGCGAATTCTCGTTCCTGAACCTGGGCGATCTGCCCGGCGGAGGCATCGGCACGCTTCGCATGGAGCAGGCGGTCGCGGGCACCCTGACGACGGACGCACCCATCGACGTGCAGATGCTCTCGCACCACGGCAGCGGCGCTTCCAGCCCCCGCGAGATGCTCCAGGCATTGAGGCCCCGCGTGGCCGTGGTTTCGGTGGGCGACAGCGACCGGTGCGGCGCGGGATTCAACAGCTACGGATTGCCTGCCCAGGCGCCGCTCGACTCCGCGGCAGCGGTCGGGAGCATCCGGCGCGTCTACCAGACCGAGGCCGGCGGGGCCTCGTTCTCGGGCGCGTGCGTGGTCGACGCGGGGCAGCAGTATCCCCGCAACTATCGGGGAATGCAGACCACCTTTGCGTATTCGACCATCGAGGTCGAGGCATTCCGCGAAAGCTTCCGGGTGAGCGGCATGGCCTTCGACGACGTACACCCGGCCGTCGGGTGCGGGCAGGGCGAGTGCCCCGCGTGCCCGGAAGGCTACGTCGTGGATCCCGCGCGTCCCGGCGCATGCGTCGTCGATCCGTGCATTCCCGACCCCTGCAGCGGCAAGGGAACGTGTTCCTTCGTCGCGCCGGGCCAGCACGCGTGTGCGTGTACCGGTCACTGGGGAGGCCCCGCGTGCGACGAGTGCGCCGCAGGCTACGAAGGAGCCGATTGCGCGACGTGCGCCGCGGGATACATGCCCGACGGGACGGGTGGCTGCAGGGTCAATCCGTGCCAGGTCGGCACGTGCAGCGGCCACGGAGCCTGCTCGTCGCCGGCCGCCGGAGTGTCGCTGTGCGACTGCGACGGACACTGGAGCGGCGATGTCTGCGACGCGTGTGAAACAGGCTACGCCGGCGCCGAGTGCACCTCGTGCGCGACCGGATACACCATCGACCCGGCCGACGCGGGCAAGTGCATTGCCAATCCATGCCAAGCCGATCCCTGCCACGGCCACGGAGCCTGCGAAGTGCTTGCCGGCGGGACCTACTCGTGTAGCTGCGACAATCCGTGGTCCGGACCTGCTTGCGACGTCTGCGCCGCGGGTTACTCCGGCGCGTCCTGCGCCTCGTGCGCGACGGGTTACGTGCCCGACCCGGGCGCCGCGGGACGATGCGTGGCCGACTCGTGCCTGGCCAATCCGTGTCACGGTCATGGAACCTGCTCGGTACTGGCCGGCGGAGCCTCGTCATGCTCCTGCGACGCGCATTGGACAGGCTCGGGCTGCGATGCTTGCGCGGCAGGCTACTCGGGCACCGGCTGCGCGGCGTGCGCGGTCGGATACGTGTCCGACCCCGGGAGCCCCGGGCGCTGCGTCGTCGATCCCTGCACCGCGAATGCGTGCCACGGACACGGAACCTGCAGCGTGCTCGCGGGCGGCTCCCACTCGTGCGCGTGCTATCCGCGGTGGACGGGAGGCTCCTGCGACGTCTGCCTGACGGGATACGCCGGAGTCGACTGCACCGATTGCAGTGCGGGATACGTCCACGATCCCGTCGAAAGCCTGATCTGTCTTCCCGACCCGTGCAAGCCCGACCCGTGCAGCGGACACGGGACGTGCAGCGTCAAGGCGGGAGGCTCCGCCGCCTGCGTCTGCTCGGGACACTGGAACGGCACCGCCTGCGCCACTTGCGCGGTCGGGTACACGGGGGCCGACTGCACGACGTGCGCGCAAGGGTACATTCCCGATCCCGGACAGACGGCGGTCTGCATTGCCGACCCGTGTGCCGGCAACCCCTGCCACGGGCACGGTTCGTGCGCCGCGCTCGCCGGAGGAGGCCGCCAGTGTACCTGCACGGGCAACTGGACCGGTGCCGGCTGCGACCAGTGTGCGACGGGGTACTCCGGCACCAACTGTGCGTCGTGCGCGCAGGGATACGTGCCGGATCCGGGGCAAACCTCGACGTGCGTTGCCGATCCCTGCCAAGGCAATGCCTGCAACGGCCACGGGACCTGCGCGGTCGCAGCGGGCGGCAGCGCGACGTGTACGTGCGAGACGCCTTGGGCAGGCTCGAACTGCCTGTCGTGCGCACAGGGATACTCGGGCACGGATTGCGCCTCCTGCGACGAGGGATACGTCGCGGATCCCGGGCAGACCGGACGGTGCGTCGTGAATCCGTGTACCGCCAATGCCTGCCACGGTCACGGAGACTGCACCGTGGTCGCCGGCGGATCCGCGCAGTGTGCCTGCACCGGAACCTGGGCGGGAAGCACCTGCGACACCTGCGCCCAGGGATACTCGGGCGCGGCCTGCGACACTTGCGCGGAAGGATACATTCCCGATCCCGGCAATACCGCGACGTGCATCGCCAATCCCTGTGCGGGCAATCTCTGCAACGGTCACGGGCTTTGCACGGCGCTCGCCGGCGGAGCGCACCAGTGTACCTGCAGCGGAACCTGGGCCGGCGCCGCATGCGACACCTGCGCCCAGGGATACTCGGGCGCGGCGTGCGATACCTGCGCGCAAGGATATGTCCCCGACCCCGGAAACGCAGCGAGCTGCATTGCCGACCCTTGCGCGGGCAATACCTGCAGCGGGCACGGAACCTGCGCGCCGCTGGCGGGCGGCGCGCACCAGTGCACGTGCTCGACGGCGTGGACCGGCGCGGCGTGCGACCAGTGCGCGACGGGATACGAGGGCGGGCAGTGCGACGCGTGCGCGCAGGGCTACATTCCCGACCCCGGGGATACCGCAATCTGCATTGCCGATCCGTGCCAGTCCGATACCTGCAACGGCCACGGTGCCTGCACCGCGGGCGCCGGCGGGACCCATTCCTGCGCATGCACGGGGTATTGGACCGGCGCGGCGTGCAGCCAGTGCATCGAGGGACGGACCGGGGCGGACTGCTCCGCCTGCGCGACCGGATACCATCTGTCCGCCAACGCATGCGTGGCCGACGTCCACGTGGACGCCTGCGCGCTCACGACAGGCGCGATCTGGCCTGAAACCGGAGTTGCGGCGGAAGTCCGCGGGCGCGTGGTGTCCACGGGCAAGACCGAGGCGGCCGGACAACTCGCCGAAGTGCGCGGCCGCGCCTGCACCGCCTCGGCGGCGATTGCCTGGCCGACAAGCCAGGCAAGCCTGACCTGCGCCAATGCGTCCTACGTCGGCGAGTCGGGCGGAGGCGACGAGTATGCCGCGCAGGTCACCTTCACTCTCGACGTGTGGAGGTTCGTCTATCAGTTCTCGGGCGACGGCGGCGCGACGTGGACCACGTGCGATGCCAACGGTATCGCCGCGAGCCCGGTCGTGCCCGGGACGGCATCGGTGCTGATCACCAACGGCGGTCTGGAACGCTGGAGCGGGCAGCCGGAGAAGCCCGACGGCTACTCGGATGCGGGCGGCGTCGTCGTGGAGCGGTCGATGGCCGAGCACCACGGCGGCGGCGCGTCGGCGAAACTGACCCGCAACAGCACGAACAACGCGCTGGTCGAGATCATGGGCGCGCGGCAGAGCGTCGTCGCCGGCAGGGGCTACACGGTGTCGATCTGGTTCCTCGACAACAATGCGAACGCCAAGACCAACGTCATCGTGGCCTGGTACGACGCGAGCGACGTGCTCGTGGGCTCGGTCTCGTACGGAGGCACGTACACCGGCGACCAGACCGGCTGGCAGGAAATCGCGCGGCAGATGACCGCGCCGACCGGGGCCGCCTACGTCCGCATCGGAACGCGCGTTTACTCGCAGACGGGAGGGACGTCGACAGGCGGATTCGTCTACCTGGACGACGTTTCGCTGACGGCGAACTGACGCCTCAGGCGGAGCGGCGGCCTGTGGCCGCACGTCGGATCGGCGGCCTGCGGCCGCACGTGGGTGGGCGGCCGATGGCCGCCTGCACCGCTGCGCGCCCGCCACGGTGCTATACGTCGCGTCCCCGCGGCGCGGTGCGGCCGCGCGAGGTGCTCATGCTGCGGCGCAACATGACTGCGTTTCCCCTCGTTCTGGTGCTGGTTTCGAGCTCCGCGCAGGCGGCCGAGAAGCCTCCGCCCGACGTGCCGCCGTGTCCGTCGGGACAGGAGAAGCCGGACATTGCGGCGCTGGTGCGGCGCACGCAGCAGATGCTCGAGGGGGCCTCGTCGGTCGCCACGATGTCCATGAGCATCCGCACGAAAGCTTGGTCGCGCAAGCTGAAGATGAAGGTCTGGACGCGCGGCCGCGACTACGCGCTCATCCGCGTGCTGGAGGGCGGCCCGCGCGAGACCGGCCTCATGACGCTCAAGCGCGAGAAGCAGCTCTGGAACTACCTGCCGCAGGCCGGGCGCGTCATGAAGCTCCCGTCCGGCATGATGGGCGACAGTTGGATGGGCAGCGACTTCACGAACGACGACTTGGTGAAAGGCTCCAGCCTGGCGGACGACTACGACGCGAAAGTGCTGGAAATCCTGCGGCGCGAGGCCTCGGAAGCCTGGCGCGTCGAGCTGACGCCGAAGAAGGACGCGGCGGTCGTGTGGGGGCGCGTCGAGCTGGTCGTCGACCGGAAGACCTGCCTGCCGCTCGAGCAGGTGTTCTTCGACGAGGATGGCAAACAGGCCCGCCGCATGGCGTTCGGCGACTTCAAGCGCGTCGGCTGGCGCGATTTTCCGGCGCGCATGGTCGTGACGCCGGCCGACTCCGCGCGCGAAACGGCCGTGGTCTACGAGGAAATCGAGTTCGACACGCCGGTGGCGGACGACACCTTCAGCCTGCGCCGGCTGGAAGCGGGGAGGTAGCCGTGCTGCGGCTCGCCTGGCGCAACCTCTGGCGCAATCCCCGGCGCACGCTCGTGACGCTGTCGGCGCTGGTGCTGGGTACCGGCGCCATCGTGGGGCTGCACAGCTATTCCGAAACGGCGTACGGAGAACTGAACCGCATTCTGACCACGCAGTTCGTCGGGCACCTGCAGGTACACGGGCGCGGCTGGCAGGCGGATCCGGAGCTGGGCAACACCGTGCGCAATCCCGTCGCCGTCGAGACGACGCTCGCGGACCGGCTGCCCGGCGCGACGAGCACGCGGCGCGTGCTGGGCTCCGGGCTCGCCGGGACGCGCGCCTCGTCCGCGGGCGTGGCGGTTCTCGGGCTGGAGCCGGATCGCGATCCGCTGCTCTCCGTGGTGCGCGGCGCGGCACTGGACGGCACCAGCCCGCGCCAGATCGCCGTGGGCACGGGCGTCGCGGAGATGCTCGAGGTCGAGCCCGGCGCGGAGCTGGTGCTCGTGGGCCAGGCCGCCGACGGGTCGGTCGCCAACGACCGCTACACCGTGCGCGCCGTCGTGGACGCCGGCAGCGGCGAGATGAACGGCAGCGCCGTCTTCCTGCGCATCGCCGACGCGCAGGAGTTCTTCGGTCTGGGCGACGGCGTGCACCAGATCGTCGTGCGCCTGCCGACCCGCGAGGAGGACGTGTCCGGCCCCGTCGCGGCGCTGCGGTCGGCGCTCGACGTCGCGACCCTGGAGGCGCTCGGGTGGAGCGAGATCATGCCCGAATTCAAGGGGATGATCGACGAGAAGCGCAAGGGCTCGCAGTGGATCGACATCGTGGTGTTCGTCATCGCCGCGCTGGGCGTGTTCAACGCCATGACCATGGCGACCTTCGAGCGCACGCGCGAGTTCGGCGTCATGGCGTCGGTGGGCACGCGGCGCTCGCGCATCCTAGGGCTGGTGGTCACGGAAGCGCTGCTGCAGGGCGCCATCGGTTTCGCGCTGGGCGCGGGCATCGCGACGGCGCTCGTGCTCGGTGCGGGCAGCATACACATCGGAGGGCTCACGCAGGGCATGGACGTGATGGGCATCCGGCTGCCGACGGTGCTGGAGCTGCACCTGCAGCCCTCCGCGCTGCGCAACGCGGCCGTCGTGTCGCTGCTCACGGTGCTCGCCGGCGGGCTGCTGCCGGCCCTTCGCGCCTCGCGGCTGCAGCCCGCCGAGGCCACGAGGTCCGTGTGATGCGGACGCTTCTGCGCATCGCGTGGCGCGACCTGTGGCGCAACCGGCGCCGCAGCCTCGTCAACATCTGCGCCGTGGGCGTGGGCCTGTTCGTCGTCGTGTTCTACGGCGGGCTGGTGCACGGCATCATGAGCGACGCCAAGAACCAGCTCGACAACCTGGGCATGGGCCACGTCGAGGTGACCGCGCCCGGCTGGCGGCTGCGGCGCAACGTCTCGCAATCCCTGGAGAATCCGGCGAAGCTCCTCGCGTCGCTGCGGCTCCCGGCGGGGACGCAGGCGGGCTGGCGCGTGGCGACGCGGGCGCTGGCGGCGAGCGCGCACGGAAGCCACGGCGTCGTCGTGCACGGCGTCGATCCTGCCGTCGAGCCATCGCTCTCCGCGTACGCAGGCGATGTACGAAAGGGCAGCCGTCTTGCAACCGGCGACGATCGCGGAGTGCTGCTGGGCGATCGCTTTGCGGAAACGCTGCACCTGGACGTCGGCAACAAGCTGCGTCTCATGGTGCAGCGCGCCGACGGCGAGGTGGGGGCCGATCTGTTCCGCGTGCGGGGCGTCTTCCACGCTCTTTCGCCCACCGTCGGGCGCGGGCAGGTGCTGATCACCGCCGCGGCGGCGCAGCGCCTCGCGGGCCTGGGCGACGCGGGGCACCAGGTCGTCATCCAGCTCGACGACGCCGCTTCGGCCTCCGCGGTGGCCGATTCCGTGCGGGCGCAGCTCGGGGCCCGGCCCGAGGTGGTCACGTGGGCCGACCTTATGCCTGCGCTCGCCGCCATGGAGAAGATGATGGGCAAGCTCATGACGGTGGTGTCGCTGTTCGTATTCCTGCTCGTTTCGCTTGGGATCATGAACACGATGCTCATGAGCGTCCTGGAGCGCACGCGCGAGTTCGGGGTCATGCGCGCCATCGGGTCGCGGCCGCGGCGCGTGGTGGCGCTTGTGCTGGGCGAGGCGTTCTGGATTGCGACGCTGGGCGTGGCGGCGGGCCTGGCGGCGGGGCTCGCGCTGACCTGGCTCGGCTCGGAGCGGCCGCTCATGGACTTCGGCAAGAGCATGAAGAGCGAGGCGTTCGAATATGCCGGTTCCGTCATGAGGACGGCGTTCCTCACGCGGTTCTCGCCCGCCGACGGCCTGCGCTCGGCCGCGCTCGTCTACGTGGTGACTCTGCTCACGGCGCTGTACCCGGCGTGGCGCGTGTCGCGCATCGCCCCGGCGGAAGCGCTGCGGGCTGCCTAGGAGAAGCGATGCCGGTCCTGGAAGCCGTGGGGGTCGTCAAGGACTATGTCGATCGCGGGCAGGTGACGACGCACGCGCTGCGGGGCGTGGATCTCGCCGTGGAGAAAGGCGAGTTCATGGCCATCGCGGGTCCCAGCGGATCCGGCAAGTCGACGCTGCTGAATCTGCTGGGTGCGCTCGACCTGCCGACGGCGGGGACCATCCGCGTGGACGGGCGCGACCTGGCCTCGCTGGGCGCGCCGGCGCTCGCGGATCTGAGACGCGATCGCATCGGCTTCGTGTTCCAGGCGTACAACCTGATTCCGGTGCTCAGCGCGATGGAGAACGCGGAGTACGTGCTGGAGCTGCGCGGCGTGCCGGCCATGGAGCGGCGGCGGCGCGTGGACGAGTTGTTCGCGCGCATGGGGCTGGCGCAGCTGCGCGACAAGCGTCCGCCGAAGATGAGCGGCGGTCAGCAGCAGCGCGTCGCGGTGGCGAGGGCCATCGCGTGCGAGCCCGCCGTGGTGCTGGCCGACGAGCCGACGGCGAACCTGGACCAGGCCACCGGGCGCTCGCTGGTGGACCTGATGCACGAGCTGAACCGCGAGCGCGGCGTGACGTTCGTCTTCTCCACCCACGACCCGATGGTGCTGGAGCGGGCCGAGCGCGTGGTTCGGCTCGTGGACGGGAAGGTGGCCTCCGACGAACGCCGCGGTGCAGCGGCGGCGCAGTCGGCTTAGGGTCGCCTTGCGGTCCGCTCTCGCCGTTGTCCTTGTGCTTTGCACTTCGACCGCGTCGGCGCGGGAACTCTGGACGCGCGACGACGGCTCCGCGGTGCTGGAGGGGAGGGCTTTCTACAAGACGCTGGGCGAGTGGCTGCGCCTTCCGGAAGGGCTGGTGCAGGGCACGCAGGCGCTGGCATCGCTGGTGCCGGGCACGCCGTCGCTGCCGCGCGACGCGGCGCTCTCCGCGCACACGGTGCGGGCGTGGGGGCGGCTGGTCTGGGGCGGGCGGCTGGAACTGCAGGCGGGCTGGCAGGTGTCGATGCTGGCGGCGTCGGAGGCCGGGCTGACCGGCGGCGGTCTCGTCCTGCCTCAGAGCGGGACGGTGCAGGCTGCGAGCCGGCGGCTCGTGGACTTCGACCCGGTGCTGCTGTCCGAGGGAGGCCTGCAGGCGACGCACAATCTGGATCTGCTCGCGATCAGGGCGAATCTGCCGTTCGGCGACCTCACCGTCGGCCGGCAGGTGCTCTCGTGGGGCACGGGGCGCCTGTGGAACCCGACGGATCTGCTCTCGCCGTTCTCGCCCACGGACATCGACCGCGAGGTGCGCCGCGGCGTGGACGCGGTGCGGCTTTCGGTGCCGCTGGGCGACACGTCGGGCGTCGACCTGCTGTGGCTGCCTCAGCGCAACGCGGCCGACCAGGGCGGCGTGCTGCGCGCCCGTACGAATCTGGCCGGTTTCGACTTCTCGCTCTCCGCGGCGAAGTACGTGCGCGACGCCGTCCTCGGTGCGGATTTCGCCGGAGACCTCGGGCCCGCGGGCATCCACGGTGAAGCGGCTGTGACCTGGCCGCTGCGCGGGCTGGACTCGGGATCGCCCGGTGTTGGGGCGCTTTTCGTGCGCGCCGTCGCGGGCGCGGAGTGGAAGCCGACCGACAAGTGGATTCTGTTGGCAGAGTATTACTTCAACGGCTGGGGTGCGGAGCGGCCGGAAGGGTATCTCGCGACGATGCGGAGCGATCGTGTCGTGCGCGGCGAGGTGTTCGGCGCGGGGCGGCACTATGCGGGGGTCGTTGCGGCGTACGCGGCGACAGAACTGCTGTCGATTCAAGCGGTGGTGATCGGGAACCTGGTCGACCCGAGCGCCGTCGCGATGCCGGCGATCGAATACTGGTTGGAGCAGAACGTCATCGCGTGGGCGGGAGCGTTCCTGCCCTTCGGCGCGGGCGCCGATCCCTCGGCACTGCGGTCGCTCGGACTCGCCGACGTGTTCACGCAGAGCCCCGCGTTCCAGTCTGCCGTGTCGAGCCTCGGCATCCGGAGCGAGTACGGCGTGTCGCCGGCGGGCGTGTTCGCGCAGGTCGGGATTTACTTCTAAACAGAAAGCATGTTCGGGTCCGGAGAATGCTGCCATCGGGAGCGCACTGGCATACCTGGGACGAGGGGTGTAGGCTCGCGCCATCGGCCCCCGGATGCCGGCAGTGCGATGCGCGCGCCGGCAGGAAACGCCCGGGTCCGTCGCAGGAGTGCGAGATGAAGAACCGTGTGAAGGTGCTGCTGCCCTGGGTGGTCGTCGCATGCGGCGGCCCCGCGGTGCAGCTCCCGCCGCAGACGGATCCACTCGGGCCCCCTGCGGACGACCCCGTCTGGGAGCAGGTCGACGACTCGAAGGTCGATTCCTCGGCCACGTCGGTGGTGCGCCAGATCGACTGGGACGCGTTCGTCTACGTCCCGGCGGACGCCGACACCGCCACCGTGCAGCGCGTCATCCGGGCGCAGGTGAAGAGCGCCTTGGGCTCGCTGCTGCACTGGCCGGGCATGTCGCTGCGCGACCGCGGTGCCCGCAGCAACGTCGATCCGTCCAACTTCAAGCGCACGCCGCTGCAGGTCGTCGCCGCCGACGGCAAGACCATCGTCGCGAACGTCGAGCGCGTGGCCTATCACTACAGGGACCGCGCTCTGGTCGCCAGGAGTTTCAAGAAGACCGACTTCGCTTTCGTGGTGTTCTTCGGGGACTACGTCGCGCGGGCCGAGGAACTGCGCGCGGCGTGCGCCGACGACACGGATGTGGAACCCGATTCGCTCTGGTTCGACTTCGACCCGTCCAACCCTCCGTGCAAGGCGCTGCAGAAGACCGAACTGGACGCCCTGAACGCCGCCGCGCGGAGCGTCGCGTCTCCGGCAACGCAGATCTCGCAGACCGACTACGACCGTCGGTTCCTCACCGTGCGCGCCAGGCTCGTGCCGGTGGCGGCAGTCCGCACGGTCTACCCCGAGTACGACCGGCTCTGGGGCTTCGGCACCGACCGCACGAAACTCGTCTCCTACGCGTTCTTCGGCGTGGACGACGACAGCGCGAATCCGCGGGACACGGGACTCGTCGAATACGCCCGGATGCTCCGCTCGCTGCGCAAGGCCGCGCCCGGGCTGGCCGTCGTGGAAACGCGCCCCTTCGCGATGCTGCTGGACTTCACGGTGGCCGGCACGCACCTCGCCGGCGTCACGTACGAGGACCTCGCGAACTGGCTCGTCGACGGCAAAGGCTGGCCGAGGGCGGTCGGAGTCGACCGGGCGCGCCGCGAGGATCTCCTGCGCCAGGCCCGCGACAAGCTGCTGGAGCGATGGATCGTGTGGCAGACGCCCGCCACCGCAACGTGGAAGGGGCAGAAGCGCAGCATGACCCTTGAGATCCGCACGTACTACGGCAACGAGGACGGGCGCTGGGACTGGCGCGACGCCGCGCGCAACCGCTATCTCGAGGCATTCTGGCACGCGGACATCTTCTCGTATTCGGGCCACTCGCACTTCGGCCACGGACCGCTCGAGCCCGTCGACTACGGGGCGCGCAACTTCCCCGACCGGTACCAGACGTTCTTCTTCGACTCGTGCGTCTCCTACAACTACTACGACGTCGACTTCCTCGAGATGCACCCGGGCGGCTCGCGCAACCTCGACGTCGTGGTCAACGGTCTGCCGGCCGCGTGGACTCGGGCGGGCCAGGTGACCGCGAGCTACATCCTGGGCGCGGCCGGCGTCGGCGGCAGCCGCTCGTGGACCGACGTGCTCAAGACCATGCAGGTGTCCGGCAGCGACCCGATGCGCGCGGTCACGGGCGAGGAGGACAACGTCTTCAACCCGGCCGGCGGCGTCGTCGACGTGAAGCTGTAGCGGTACGGCAAGGCACTGCCGTCCAAGCCCCGACTCTCCGATACCGCTCCTGGAATCCTGATTGCGTTGGTCCTGGCTTGCAGCCGGTCGCCCTGTCCGTGTACGCTCCACGCATGCGCTCGGGCCTTTCGCGGGTATCCGCTGCCGCACGGGTGTCGTTCTATGGACTCCTGTGTACTGCGCCGGCCCTCGCACAGACGCCCCGCGGCTGGATCGACGGCGTCGACCGCCCCGACGGCGTCCATGGATGGGCGGCCGTTCCGGGCGATTCGGCTTCCATCCGCGTCTACGTGGAGGTGTTCCGGCTGGACTCTTCCGGTGCGCGGGCCGGACTGTGGGCAGATGAATACGTGACGGCGGACGAACCGCGCCCCGACGTACCCGCGAACGATTCGACCATCCGCGGCGCCAACCACG
>Ga0172369_10008341_pt1 | contig 11773 bp, 10 predicted proteins | sample LakKiv25m_FD_114539 | JGI IMG/M metagenome (GOLD analysis project Ga0172369, IMG submission 114539) | Freshwater microbial communities from Kabuno Bay, South-Kivu, Congo - kab_022012_11.25m | ecosystem: Environmental > Aquatic > Freshwater > Lake | place: Democratic Republic of the Congo... | reverse complement strand
TTCTGCGACGCCGGCTGCTCCGGCGACTGGTCGGCGGTGCCGCCGAAGGCCGCCACCATCGGGCCGAAAGATTTGAAAAACTCGAAGGTGGTGAAGTTTTGGGACGGCTTCTCCTACGGCGACGTCTCCTGGCAGCGCTTCATCACCCGCCTGGCCGCCCATGGCCCCGTCACCCCGCGCGTGCCCGCCAGCATCCTGCAGGTGCTGAACAGCGAGCTCTATATCTCCGGAAAAATCGCCCAGAACTGCGACGACGTGCACACCGGCGAGCGGGCGACGGCGTATGCGGATATCCGATGAATTGATGGAGAAGCCGGCTGAAGCCGGCTTTCCTCATTATCATAGGCTTCCCTGTCCCACCAGCTGAAGCTGGTGGCAAACAATGCGGTGCTATACATATATGCTTTAAAGGTATCCAGCATGGTCTTTCAATGCAGTTGGCCGGTATGTATAGTCCAGTAATCCTTGCCACCAGTTTTAACTAGTGGGATAGGGGGGCTGACCAAGTATAAACAGCCGGCTTCAGCCGGCTTCTCCACCGGGGATGATATGGCAGAAAAGCATCTCGATAAAGCGGCATTACAAGGTAAAACCATCGACGCTCACGCTCACCTGGGATTCAGCCTGCGGGCCTTTGCGTCGCTGGGGTATCCCTACGCGCAAAGTCTGGAGGATCTATATTACCGGCAGCGGGCGTGCGGTGTGGATGTCAACATCGTCTTCCCTTTCACGCCCGACCTGTATTTCGAGCCACATGCCGTGGCGCAGGGGAACTGCCTGCCGGACCCGGCGCCCATCTCGCCGGTGCCCTACGGACTGGAGAACCGCATGGTGCTGCGCGAGGTGTTTGGCTTCTTCCCGGAGCTGTCACACCGCTTTTTGCCCTTCCTCTCCGTCGATCCGGGTCGCGCGATTGCCGAGCAGGTGGCGGACCTGACGGCGCTGGCGGATGAATACCCGATTTACGGGCTGAAGCTGGTGCCGGTGTTCTGCCAGAGCCCGGTGACGGCGCTGCTCGAGGAGGGGAAGCCGCTGCTGGACTTCGCGCGGGCACGGAACCTGCCGGTGCTGCTGCACACCACCACCGACCCGCACGAGGAATATTCGCGCGTCGACCTGACATTTCAGGTGGTGGAGGCCAATCCCGACCTGCGCTTTTGCCTGGCGCACTGCATCGGCTTCCATCGCGGCTGGCTCGACCGCGCGGCCATCCTGCCCAACGTCTTCGTGGATACCGCCGCGCTGAAGATTCAAGTGCAGTCGGTCTTCGAGGGCAACGAGCTGATGGCCACCGGCGACGACCTCTTCCCCGCCGATTACGCCGACCACACCGCCGTGATGCGCGCGCTTTCGGAAGCCTACCCCGACACGCTCCTCTGGGGCACCGACTCCCCCGCCTATACCTACATGATCCGCCGCAAGCAGGCAGAGGATTACTACGTCACCTTCAACCTGAAAGGAAGCTACGAAGACGAAGTCGCCGCGCTGAACGCCTTGTCGGATGATCTGCGGCGGCAGGTGTGCAATACGAATACGCTTCGTTTCGTATTCGGAGAGGCATGATACCCTGGGCTCGCAGGCGTCCCGCGCCTGCCCTAGTAGGAAAGCCTACCGATTAAGGCAGGCGCGGGACGCCTATGGGCCCGGGAGGAATCTCAATTCCCGCGCTGCGGCATATCCTCCAGGTTCGTGCCGCCGCCCGCAGCGCCTGGACGAGCCGGCGCCATTCCCATGCCTCCCCGGATGATAAAGCTGCCATCAGTTGTGGGCACCAGGCCCATCTCCGGGATAAGAGGTGGGATGACGTTCGGCGTCAGGGCCAGGTAGTAACGCCTGCCGTTGATATCCGGGAGGGGAGCTAGTTCTACGTTGGTGTCAACCGGTGCCATTTCGTGGAGCGGCACCAGCGTCGTTTGATCCATCACCAGCGACACCTGGCGCTCGGTGTGGTCCGTCAATTTGGCGGCATTACCAAGCCATTTTACCGTCACGTCTGCGGTCAGCTTTTGCCCCGCCGGTATCGTCAAATCTCTCGGATCGGCCATGACCTGATAGATCATCACGCCGGCGATGTCGGGAACGAAATGCGGCATCGACAGCTTCACCGGCTTGATCACCTCCATCCTGTCGGTTACCAACGTGACCGGTTGATCCGAGAAGAGGATGACGCTGCCGCGGTAGGTGTCGATCAGCGATTGCACCCATGTCTGTACCGTCTCCTGGGACATCGGCATGTCGGTGAATGGGTCCGGCATTCCTACTTCATTCTTCGGCGGCCGCGGCTTGATAATCAGCATCGCCTGCAGCACCAGGCGGGCCGGTTGATCGATGAGCGAGATGAGCTGGGTCAGCCGGATGGCCGCCTGCGGATCGGAGGTCTGAATGAGCAGCTTCATCGACTTCGGAATGGCATCGATGCCGGTGATTTCTTTTGGTATAAAGGCCTTGAACCGGCTGCCTTCGCCCTGCAAAAACTGCACCGCTTGATTGGGCGAAATATTTTTTAGCTCGATCACGTAGGCTTTGATCAGCGGGTGATCGCCGGCAGGCATACCTGGTGCCGCATTTCCCGGGTTGCGGATTTGCGCGCCGCCATATCCCGCTGTGAGCACAAACAACAGGAATATCACAATCGCTAATGCGTTTTTCATGATTGTATCCTCCTCCGCAGAACGATACTATTATTGCGCCGGTATCACGCCTCCCGGCATGCCGGGCACGGTGGTTCCGGCAGGCAACCCCGTGCCTGGAAGCATTAGCGTCCCCCGGATAGCGTAACCGCCGTCGGTGGTAGGGGCCAGGCCTAACTCGGGAGGGGACGGCAGAATATAAACCGGCGTGACAGCCAGGAAGATGCGTTTTCCTACCACTTCCCCTCCCATTCCGAACCGGAAGAGACTGTGCTCTTCGACCGGCACCAGCGTCGTTTGACCCACCACAAGCGTGACATCGTTGACAATGAACCCTCTACCGGGCTTGTTATCGGCTCGCGGCACGACGGAAATCGTCACCTTCATGGTCTGTCCCCCAGCGACGGCCATACCATCCGGGGCGGCGATGCCGAAAAACATGATGCGATCGATGTCGGTGATGAACGGCGGCATCTGCAGTGTCGCGGGCTGGACGTTGATATCCTGCAGCCGATTGGTCTCCAGGCTGAACGGCAGATCCGGGAAGAGGATGGCGCTGCCGCGTCCGTTATCGACCAGCGACTGCACCCATGTCCGCACCGCCTGCACCGTCAACGGCGTGTTGCCGTCGGCGGTCGGCATCGGTTGCCGTTCGCCGCCGGGCTGCGGCGGCGCCAGCTTGATCAGCATGACTTGCAGCGCCAGGCGGTTCGGTTGATCGATGAGGGAGATGAGCTGCGTCAGGCGCAGGGCCGCCGCCGCATCCGCCGTCTGAACGAGCAGCTTCGGTGTGTTGGGGATGGCGATGATCTCGGTAATTTCTTTCGGCACGAAGGCTTTGTAACGGCTGCCATCATCCTGAAGCATCCTCACCGCCTGATCCGGCGTAATATTCTTCAACTCGATGACATACGCCTGTGTCAGTGAATTCATAACCGCAGTAGTCTTCGGTTGATCGATGGCTTTCAGTAATTGTTCGAGGCTGTCGATCGGCTTTTCGTCCGTCGCTCTGATCAGCAGTTTCTGCGCGCCGACCAGGCCGACGATATCGATGATACCTTTCGGGACGAACGCCGCGAACTGCCCTCCCTCGCCTTTGAGCATTTTCACAGCTTGTTCCACCGTCAGGTTATTCAGCGCGATGGCTCGGACCACCGCGTTAGGTTGCTGGACAACTGCAGGCGGCTGTATAACCGGATCTCCGACCTCCGCTCCCGGCTGTGTAGCCCCACGCGAGTAGATGCCGAAGCATACACTGAATACTACACCATAAACAAATAATTTCCGCATTGTGGTTTCCTCTGTCAACTCTCATAATTTGCATCATCCGAGTGACGCATTTCCGAAATTCGTCCGTTCCCCGGGGGTTCGGCCGTCTTCGGGAGTAGCTTCGGGGTGAAGCAACTGCTGCATCTCCTCCGGGCCTACCTGCGTGAGGGTGTAGGTCACCGGCAGATCGGATACCGCCATCAACGCCTGCGTGGGCAACGGGGTGGCGTCCAGCGGGGTCAGGGCGTTCACCGGCTGGGCGCTGATGAGCGCTTCTACCGGATCGTATGCGGGCACCGGCAGCGGCTGCGGTTCCGGCGAGGGTTGTTCTTGCCGGACGGGAATCGGCATAGGTGAATGAAACTGTCGCGCCGTGCGTCGGTGACGGACATGGGCAGGCCTGGACTGGACGATGCGCGGCATATCCGGCTTTTTCGGTTCCTCGATGATCAACGGCATCGGCTTCTCTGGTTGTTCCAGCTGTTCAGGTTGCACGAAGGGGACCGGGCGATGTTCGGTGACCGACACCTGCTGCTTTCGCGCCAACCAGAAAGATATTCCGGCGATTGCCAGCACAACAAGCGCACCGGCAAAGGCCACCCGCGGCCACCAGCGTGTGGCGGGCAGCAACGGCGCCAGCGCCACCGCGGGGACGTGCTCGGGTATTCGCCGAAGCTCCATGAAACCGGTCATCGTCCTCTGCAGCGCCGTCAGGCTTTCCCGGCAGGCCGGGCAGGTGTCCAGGTGCTGTTGCAGATCGGCAGGGATGTTGCCGGTCTCCGCGGCTTTCCACAGCGCTTCCTCGTATCGTTCACAGCTCGCCATCTGTTGCATCCTTTTCATACTGTTCTCGTAAAGCGCGTTTCGCGCGCAGCAGGCGGGTGCGGCTGTTCTCGACCGTCCAGCCCATGATGCGGGCGATCTCCTCGTGACTCAATCCCTCCACGAATCGCAGCACCATCAACAGGCGATCTGGCGGCGGCAGTGTATTCAGCACCCGCTGCACCCGGTCGCCTGCTTCGCGCCGCAGCATCTCATCAGCCGCATCAGCGGTGGACATCCGCAATTCGTCAAGCGGCACCTGCTCCGGCCTTTGCTTCGCTGCCTGCCGGCGCGTCAGGCAGACACGAGCGGCGATGGCATACAGCCAGGTGCCGAAGACCGCGTCGCCGCGGAAGCCGCCAAGGCTCCGGTAGGCGCGGATCATCGCCTCCTGGAGGGCATCCTCCGCCTCCTCCGCGTCACCGAGCATGCGAAGCGCCAGGCGATAAACGCGCGGCGCGTAATCGGACACCAGGGCATCGAAGGCATAGGTATTTCCCGCCCGCGCCTGCGCGATCAGTTGTCGTTCTGTCTGCTCGGCCACTACGGTCCTTGTCGCCATCGTCCTTTTCCCGGTTAGACTTCACCTGTCGGCAAAACGTGACAGTGAGAATCAGGGATTGCGAAAAGTGCGTTCGATCGCCCAAAGCAAGCCCGTATGTAGTAAGCCACAAAGCCGCAGCGGAGTGGCGTTCGGTTATAAAATGGCTTACCAATAACCGAACGCCACTCCGCTGCGGCTTTGTGGCTTACTACGTACGGGCTTGCTTATGCTTCTTGCACGACGCACCGGAACCCGCAATGTGGCCGCCGGTAGGTGTGATACCCGCGCTGCTGGTCGCATTCGAAGCAGCGGTAGGCGCAGCGATGGTAGGCGCCGAAGGCGCTGAGCCAGGAGCCGCCGCGTAAGACGCGGCCGCTGGGCGTGACGGGGCGGCGCTGGGGCGTACGGGGCGGTTGCTGATCGTATTCGCCGTGCGGCGAAGCGACACACCATTCCCAGACATTGCCTGCCATGTCCTGCACGCCGTAGGGGCTGTCGCCCGCAGGACAACTGCCGACCGGCTGTGTGGAGGAGGCATTACTGGGATTCACGCTGCGCTCCGGTTCCCACTCATTGCCCCAGGGCCACCAGCGCCCATCGTCACCGCGGGCAGCTTTTTCCCACTGGGTTTCCGTGGGCAGTACCGCGCTTGCCCATTCGGCATAACGCCGCACTTCGTCCCAGCTCACATTCACGATCGGGTGGTCGCTCTGCCAGCCCCAATCCGGTTCTGTGGGCATCGACGTCCCGGTAACCTCGCAGAAGGCGCGGAATTGCGCCACCGTGACCGGACGGCGGTAGATCCAAAAGCCCGCAACCTCAACCTGGCGCTGCGGGCGCTCCTGCGCGAACCAGCGCGCATCCCAATCGGGATGTCGTTGCATCACCGCAATGATGTCTTCGTCGCTGGAGCCCATGCAGAAGGTTCCAGCGGGAATCCACACCATCTCGGCCCCATCAATGGAGTTAATCCTGATCTTTTCAGACATACAAAATCCTTGCGCGACTCATGGTCGCACGGCTGGACAGCGGGCGGAAAAATGCGCCCCCCGGTCACCACGATCGGAAGGGCGCCGCAGAGATCGCGATGTATTACCAGCCGCGGGAGCGTCTGTGACCACCGCCGCCGCTGCCGCCGCTGCTGCCACCGCTACCGCCGAAACCGCCACCACCGCCGCCTTCCATCTTCTCCGCCTTGCGGCGGCGACGACAATCCGGACAACGGGTGGGCGGAGTAAATCCCTTCGACTGGAAAAATTCTTGCTCGCCTTCGGTAAAAGTGAATTGACAATGGCAATCGCTGCAAATTAACGTGGTATCTGGCAAATGACTACCCTCCTCTGTGATAATTCATCCTCGGTCGGGTAGTCGTCAGTGGTGGCTGTTGCGAGATATCCCGCCACCCGGGCCAAAAATGATGCTTTACAGTAGCAGATTTTCATGATGGCGTCAATGTTCGGAATCGCCCCACGGCGCTACGCAATGCGACGATCAGGTCTCGAAATTGCGCAGGCCAGACTCTTCTCCGGGTTCAGCATAAACCGCTCGCGCACTCGTAACAGGATACGGTTACCGGCGGTTCATGAATCATCCTGGCTTGCGATTACCCAGGCTTATGAATAACAGCCCTGAAATTAGTAAGAAAATTTAGCAAAAAGCTATCAAGCTATTGCCAGATTGAGCAATCATCTGTTACACTGAATTTGAGGACACCAATATCGTCTTCCCCCTGGACCGACATTGTGCCGTTTGGTTTGGCCTCACGCCTGGTCTTGCACCCGTGACAGCCGTCCAAATTACCGCTCCAGTGACGGTTACTTTTTGGGAGGAGTGCAAGCACCATGAGCTTCACCGACAAAACCCTGACCTGCCGCGAATGCGGCTCCACCTTTGTGTTCACCGCGGGCGAGCAAGAATTCCACGAGCAGAAGGGCTTCACCAATCTGCCGGGACGCTGCCCGGATTGTCGCGCGCTACGCCGCACGCAAGGCGGCGGTCGCCGCGGGAGTGGCCCGCGCCAGATGTATGACGCGGTATGCGCCTCGTGCGGGAAATCCTGCCAGGTGCCATTCCAGCCCACCGGCGAAAAGCCGGTCTACTGCTCGGATTGCTTCCAGAGCCAGCGCCCCCCGCAGCGCGAACGCTGGTAAGTCACCCTTTCGCTGCACGACAGAGCCGGATCAGTTCACACGATCTGGCTCTGTCAGTATGCCTGCCCCACCCTTTCTTCAATCTCCGGTCTGCGGAATTTTCGTTTCGTCGATGGTGATGCGGTAAATCTCGGTATCGTTCCAGCCGATCAGACCCAACAGGCTGGAGACGGCATAATGCAGGCGCATCCGCTCCGGCGGCGGCGGTTGCGTGGCCAGGCGCTGGGCCGTCAACGTCTTCGGATCAATGCGGTAAAATTTTGCGCCCAACAAATAGATCCACCCATCGGCGCCGGACAGCAGCGTGCGGTACTCCCTGTACGGATAATTGAGATAAATGTGGAGCAAGTCTGTCTGATCTGCATATCCGGTCTGGGGACCGACAGCTGCCGGATTGGTTATGGTAATCAGATGATATGACGGCGTTTTGCCGGGGGTTACGGCCGTAAGCCGCAGGCTGGGACGATAATCATCGTCGAATCCCAGCAGATCTCCGGCAGAGGTAAGCATCACCGGCTCGAAGTATGTCAGATCCTGCAATCCGGTTTGCGGACTCCAGATGCCAACCTGCAGTGTCTGCAGGTTGATGGTCAGCGGATCTAGATACCAGCGTCCGTTCTGTTGTACGAGAATGCGTGAGATGCCCATAATCGGGCCATCGCCCGGCATGATGCCGTCCAGCTTAAAAATTTTAAACTCCTGGAAGACCATTTTGGGATTGCGCGCATACCGCGATTTGAAGAAACCATCGGTGGTAATCGGGGTTTCTACGGCTTCGTGAAACACCTGCACCGCTGCTGCGTGCTTCTCCGTATCCCAGGTCACCATGGCACACCAGGTGCGCTGATCTTTATCTGACACACCCACGGCGAGGATGCGTCCGGGAGCGATCGGGTACAGCCTGCTTCCCGCACTGTAAGCCAACAATCCATCTTTCCCAGTGACTGCTCCCAGATACTTGCCGACCGCATCGAACTCCCGGATTTCCCCACTGCCCGTCATCGCCCACAGCACCAGGCCATCCCAGGCAACATCGATCAATGGCGCTGTTTTCATGCCCGCCGGCCATTGGATGGGTTCGAGCATGCCGGCGGTGCGGTGGAAATATAACTGGCCATTCATATACCAGACAATATCGAATTTCTGACTGGGAATCAGTTGCATCCCGTGAAAGGGGGTCGGCGAGGCGGACGGTTTGCCATCAGAAAGAACGATCTTGTCGAATTGCACAGCGCAAATATTTTTCTTCATGTCAGGTGCAGGCTGGGATGGCGGTAGTGCATTAAGCTGTTCCAACGCTTTTGCGACTTCCATACGGAGGGAGTCTACCAGGACAGAATGGTCATGAATTGCCCGATAAGTTGCAGGGATTACTTTTAAATCCGTACCGAGCTTCTCGATCTCATCTTGCAACGCCAGCAATTGGTCTTTATTGCCTTTTATCTGTTGAAAATGCTTCTTCAACAGCGTTAATTTAGCAGAGCAACTCACAAGCGCATTGGTGCTTCCTATTAATTCGTTGAGAAATGCCCAGTAGTCTGCCTCAGTGAAATTAGAAGCATAGTAACCCCTGTTGGTGGTATATTCCAAAACCCAGAATGGATAATAGCCTGTTGGCATTACCTCGGCCACCGTACGAATAAACGGCAAATCCTCCCGTGAGGTGCCGCCATGCGAAATCGCGCTAAATGTTAATAAGGAAATATTATGATACAATTTGAGGATATTGGCATCATACTCTTTCAACAGGACCGTCGAATCGGTCTCGGGATACGTCATGATAACAGGAATGATCTCGAGCAGAAAGCGCTGTCTGGCCCGGTCCGCCCTGGCTAATTGCTGCATGGCGACTGGATGCTGTATAGTCTGCAACCCTGCATCTCTCCGAATTCCCTGCAGGTGATATGTAAAACTACAGAGTGTATCCATCGATGAGGCGATAGCAGTCGGACCGGTCTGCCGCCGAAGGAAAATATATTCCGCATGATCGAGCGCCCGGAGATAGCCGGCTACCATCTCGGTGACGGTTCGATCGAGATCAGGAGTTTCACCCGTCCCGGCGGCAGTATTCGCAGTTTGAACATAACACAGATATGACTCAGGCCGCCCCGGATTGAGGATATCATAATATAAGCGGAAATATTCATCGACCAAGGCCGGTCGTGCTTTCGGCGTGTCTGGGTAGAGCAATAAAGCGGATTCACGCAGTGGGATGGACTGATCCAGGCACCCGAGCCGGGCAAACACTTCCGCCCGATCTTCCAGGAGCTGCGCCTGGGCGCTGCGCGACAGCGGCGTCGCGTTCGCTTCACCGGCCCACACCTTTGCCGGCAGCGTCGTGGTGAGCCACTCCGGCGCCTTCGCCAGTGTCAGCGGACCGGAGTCAGCGGTGGCGACTATGCCAGTCTTGTCGGTGAGCTTCACCGACAGGGCGATGGAAGGTGTGCCACCGGCCGTCTCCACGCGGAATTCGCCCTGTACCATCAGCGGGAGGATGCGCTCGATGCGCCCAGTGCCGCCAAGAGCCAACTCGCGTCCGATGGCCTGTGCCTCACCAGTGTCGATCACCGCCACCCCAGGTTCGAGCATCAGAACCTGCTGCAGCAACAGACTGTAAGATTCTTGCAGGGGATCGTAATCGCGCGAGAAGCTGCGCGAAATAAAATTCGGCACGCCGATGATCTTCTTGATGCCGTCCGCATACTGCCGGCGCACGTCGCCGACCAGGTCGCGCAGGTGACTGGACAGCGCCGGCGTGTTGTCCGGCTTCCAGGGGAACTGCTCGATGCGCAGTCGCGTGCCGGTGGGGCAATGGATGACCATAACGGTGAGGGTGCGGGTATCGCCGTTTCCGCCCATCCACAGCACCAGCAGCGCATCGGCATTCAGCATCTCACCCAGTTGCAGCCGGCTGGTCACTCCACCGGCAGATATCGCCTTGGTAAGCAACTGCTCGTCAGTCACCTGCTGCAACGCGTCCCGCTCGACCAGCACCAGTCCCGGCGCGCGCGACAATTCCGCGGTCACCAGGTCGCTCAGCGCCATCTCTTTCCCGTTGCCGGCACTGATGATCGCCCAGCGATCCAGCGCCGCGCGCGCCGGCAGCACGGTAATCAGCAAAAGAGGCAGCAAAAATCCGATCCGGTGGAGCCACGCCGCCATCCGAAAGGCACCCTCAGCCGCCATCGCTCTTCCTCCTGGCAAATTGTATCTTTTCAGAGATTGGGATATACATTAAAATGTAACACTATTCTGCCGATATTGTCCACCGGGCGACCTGCGGAAACCCCTGGGATCCAGGGTCATGCTCGCTCCACCGCCTTCTCCACCAGCCAGATCTGGCTGCGCTCACCCGAATCCGCCGGTACGGCGTTCCAGCCGAAGGGAGTGCGGTCATAGACGAGGAAAGCACGGTTGGGAGAGGTTTCCACCATGGTGGTGTAGGCGGTGATTTGCTCAGCGGTCATCGGCCAGCGCGCGACGGTCGTGTTGTGGTGGGTCAGCAGGCACGGGGAACGCTCAACATCACACGCAGGCCATTCATATCAAACCCGTCGAGATCGCTCATATTCATACGCTCCCTTCCGCAAATGCCGCCTTCACGCCGGGACGGGTGAGGAAGAAGATCAATACGCCGAAATAGACCAGCACCAGGCTAAAAACCATGATAGACCCCGCAATCGCCATCGCAGCTGAAACGCCGAATTGCATCGCTTCCACCAGCGTTAACGGCACCATGGTGACAAAACGTATGATCAGGATCACAATCGCGGCCGTACGTGCCGGTGGGCGGCATTGCAGCAGGCCGATCGCCGTTGCGATCTGAACCAGGCAGAACAACAGGCTATCGATCCGATTAATGATCGTGAGTGTGTCGGAAAACTTTGATGATTGGAACAGTCCGGTTATTTCGACTGCGGCGCCGACAAAGAACAGGATACCGATGACGATAATGCTGGCCGGGCGTTTTTTGACCGGCTTCGATCCAGGCGGCAATTCAGGTGGCGGCGGCATGACATACGACGGTGCGGCTGTCTGGGAGAGCGCAGAGTGTTCTGATTCATCGTCTGTCGTCATCTCGCAGGTTCCTCCAGTTAACCGGTTGTATCCAGGAGAGAAAGAGAAATTTTGTTGACGGTGGGTGACGCAGGCGCTACCTCGACCGCTTACATTGGCTATTATACCACTGCCTGCACATGATATGATATGGCACGGAGGCGCTGATGATAAACGATCAGGTCTGGGTGGAGATGGAGCGGGTGTTGAGCGAGCGGTCGGTAGGGATCACGCATACGCGGCAGGTGCTCGATTACGCGGAAGAGATCATGGCGGGGGAAGGGGTGGACGACCTGCGCGAG
>Ga0172369_10008339_pt1 | contig 11775 bp, 8 predicted proteins | sample LakKiv25m_FD_114539 | JGI IMG/M metagenome (GOLD analysis project Ga0172369, IMG submission 114539) | Freshwater microbial communities from Kabuno Bay, South-Kivu, Congo - kab_022012_11.25m | ecosystem: Environmental > Aquatic > Freshwater > Lake | place: Democratic Republic of the Congo... | reverse complement strand
TACTCTTGGTCGAGCTGATGGCGAGCCGATAAGCATGCGCGCCGAACACCGCCTTAACTGCCGTGGTCTCGCTCGCATCGTTGAGCGGTGTACCGGTGCCGTGTGCATTAATGTAGTCCACTTCCGCCGGCGCCAACCCCGCATCGGCCAGCGCGTCTTGCATGCAACTCACCGCGCCGCTGCCATCCTCTAGCGGCGCCGTGATGTGATGGGCGTCATTCGTCAGGCCATAACCGATCAGCTCGGCATAGATGTGTGCGCCGCGCGCCTGGGCTTTGTCCAAGCGTTCCAGGATCAACGTACCCGCGCCTTCACCCATCACAAAGCCATCCCGATCCTTTTCGAACGGCCGGCTGGCGCGCTGCGGCGCATCATTCCGCCCGCTGACCGCGCCCATATTCTCAAAGCCCGCCACGGCCATCGGCACGATGGCCGCCTCGGACCCGCCGCAGATCATCGCATCCGCCCGGCCGCTGCGGATCAGGTCAGCAGCCGTCCCGATCGCGTGGCTGCCGGTCGCGCAGGCGGTGGCGATAGCGAGGTTCGGCCCGCGCGCGCCGGTGATGATGCTCACGTGCGCCGCGGCGCTGTTCAACATCAAGCCCGGCACGGCGAACGGGCTGACCCGCCGCGGGCCGCGCTCTTTCATCAGATCATGCTGTTCGAGCAGGGTATGGATGCCGCCGATCCCGGAGCCGATCAAGACGCCGACGCGCGCCGCGCCGTAGTGTTGAGCGACATCCAGTTGCGCATCCGCCATCGCTTCCTGCGTTGCTGCGGCTGCGAAATGCAGGAAGCGATCCATGCGCCGCGCCTCCTTTTTATCTACATAGCGGGTCGGATCAAAATCCTTCACTTCTGCGGCGATATGGGTCTTGAACTGGCTGTGATCGAAATGACTGATCACCCCTACGCCGGATGTTCCGGCGAGGATCGCGCGCCAACTACTGGGCGCATCGTTGCCGACAGGCGTCACCAACCCCATGCCGGTCACAACAACGCGCTGCGAAGCCACACGCCTGATATCTGAACTGGTCAAGGGAACCTCCTGGGGATGTACCATCGCCGGCCCGGACGATTGAAACCGTCGGCGGCGTGTACCATAAGGCATATTTTACAGTCCGTATAACACAGCAGAAGCGCAAACGACGCGCTGCACACCCGGATCGAAACCAACAATACGATCTGTCCCTATAGCTTCTTGCGTTTTCAGGGGATTTGCCGTACTATCGCGTGAGCTACTGAACGTCATCGAACCGCGAGGGCAATCCCATGAAGATCACCAAGGCTGTCATTACTGCGGCTGGCCGCAGCCAACGCACCCTGCCGCTACAAACGCTCATTGATCGCGACGGCGCGGCCAAATCCGTGCTGCGGATCATCGTCGAAGAGGTGCTGAGCGCCGGCGTGGAGGAAATCTGCGTGGTGATCTGTCCGGGCGATGAGGCGGCGTATGCGGATGCGGTGGGCGAGCACGCCAGTCGCTTGACCTTCGTCCAACAGACCGGGCCGGCGGGCTATGCCCACGCGATCCGCTGCGCCCAGAAGTTTGTGGGCCGCCAGCCGTTCTTGCACCTGGTCGGCGATCACCTGTATGTCAGTCGCGGGACCAAAAGTTGCGCGCAACAGCTCGTGGAAGTGGCTCAGGCGGAATCGTGCGCAGTGTCCGCCGTGCAAGCATCGCGCGAGAGCCTGTTGCCCTACTACGGCACGGTAGGCGGCCGCCGCGTGGCGGGCCGGCCCGATCTGTACCAGGTCGAGGATGTCATCGAGAAACCGACGCCGACCGAAGCCGAGCAGCGCTTGATCGTGCCGGGCCTGCGCGCCGGGCACTATCTCTGCTTTTTCGGGATGCACGTGCTGACGCCTGCCCTCATGGAACTGTTGACGGCGCGCATCGCCGCCACCGGCGACGGCAGCGGCGCCATCTTCTCGCAATCGTTGGCCGAGCTGGCGAAGCGCGAACGCTATCTGGCCCTGGAGCGCCCCTGGTCGCGCTACGATGTGGGGGTCAAGTACGGCCTGCTCACGGCCCAACTCGCCCTGGCGCTCAACGGGCAGGATCGCAACGAGGTGCTGGCGCAATTGGTGGAATTGCTGGCGGCCCGCGAGATACAACGCGGGGAACGATGAAGGCCGAGTAAGTGTGGTAGAATGAAGTCAACAGATGCCCTTCTTGACCGGCGTATGCAATGATGAGGAAACCACAATTACCCAAATCCTGGACGATTTACGTGCGGCAGACGAGATCACGCGAACGTTTAAGCGTCGCTACTGGCTGAGTTCGTCTGATTTCTATCGCCTGTACACGCGAGGGTTACTTGACGATGGCGAACATACCGCTGATTTTGCCGAATGGTCGGCGTATTTCCAGATTAAGCTAGATCGAGAGGCCGTTCTCCAGACGCTGCCGATGCTATCGAAGGAACGATCATATCACTTGGCAAAGGAGTTCAACAATTAGATATGACTTATCACTCGGTTGACCAATTACAAAAGGTGCTAGCCGATCAAGTGTTTCACTATACCAAAGACGCCAAAAAAGCTGCCGGTCGGGCGCTAGGCACTCTGGTTGAGATTATTACTTTTTATCTACTCAAATCTTGGGGATTCGAGCACTCCATCGCCATTGAACGCCCACTGGCCGAATATGGCAATCCAGAAATTACGCACAACGTCGAATATACACTTCATCCGATTCTGCGAAAGTATCCATTCGTATTGGCCTCGCCAAAACAATCCACAACCGCATCACGTGTTTTGTCTGAACTTATGAAACAGTATTCATTGGTAGGGTTTCAGACATCAGGGATGACTTTGCTGACGAAAGAAGGCATTCTTCGCAACTCTTGCCTGGTTGCAAGTGGAAGTCAGTCCAGCTTGTTGGCGACCCTGGATGAAAAGACTCAGGATGAATTGCGGTGCGTGATCACAGAACAACATAATCGGCCCTATGCGATGTTCGAATGTAAACGCGTTGGCGTGGAAGAAGGTATGCGAAAAGGTCCGCAGACCATTGAGAAGGCCAAGCAAGGGGCTTATGTTGCCAGAACGGTTTCCGCGGTACATAAAATCCGTATCGCGTCGGGGGAATTACATGGGTTGATCTACAGAGCTGATCAAACAATCTACTCCAAGCCCTATGCCGAATTGATTGCCGAAATCATCGCCTCTAACGATCCTGAGCTTCTGCGGGATTTTATCCTCACAGTCGGTGTGGTTAGCAATCACGGCAATTGGTTTACCTCAAGCAATCACAATAAAGAATTGAAGGTGTTGGCGCAATCCTACGATTGGCTCACCTTTCTGACAGACGATGGCCTCTCGGAGTTCATCACCGAGCTTCTTCTAAACCCTGTGCCTCTGCTGGAACCTGCAAGAACTGCTTTTCTAGCCAGTTATACGGCTGAAAAACGTAAGAACCGGTTTACCAAAGTACAGATGGATTACCAGGCAAACCGGGTGCTCCAGGCATATTTCTACGACAACTCAGCGCGAATTGCAGATTGGTTTAACATCGTCGCGCCGATAAATGGCTCGATGGGCCAGTTGAGAGCGCAGATGGCGCAGTTGCGCGATAAAAATTGGAGCGCCATACACAAACTATGACTGCAGGACGCAAGGTCGTCACGGAAAACAAAGATTGGAGCACACCGCCTAAGTACGTTGAGGCGGTGCGCGAATTTTTCGGCGGCATCATTCACCTTGACCCATGCTCAAATCGCTATTCGATTGTCAACGCCCAGGTAGAGTATTGTCTTCCTGAGCATGACGGCCTGCGCGAGTCATGGGGTTTCCCGACTATCTATGTCAACCCACCCTATGGCCTTGATCGAGAACGCGACACTTCGATTAGAGACTGGCTGCGCAAATGTGAGGAGGCGCATCGGCATTACCAGTCAGAAGTCATCGCGCTGATTCCGGTTGCTACAAATACAGGACACTGGAAAAAATATGTCTACGGAAAAGCAACGGCGATTTGTTTCCTGTACGATACGCGCCTCCGGTTCTTAGTCGAAGGCAAGGATGGGGGTAAGGGAGCGCCGATGTCCTGTGCGCTCGTGTATTGGGGACGTCATTACGAAAAATTCTTTCAGGTGTTCATCAAGTTCGGTGCTGTAATCAATATCGAGAATCTGAAAGACGTTGTGATCGGACAAGATAACCATAACCATCAGTTGGAACTTGAGCTAGAGCTATGACCGCCCGTCTCATTGAGATCATCACTTCTTCCGACTCCGCGACCCGCGACCGTCCGGTGGATGCGTTTGCGCGCGGCGCTTCTTTGGCCGAACTGCTGGCCGAATGCGCCAGCCTGGACGCCTTCCGCCGGGCGAGCACGAACCTGTACGAACGGGTGCGCGCGCTCTTCTTCCTGTACGCGATCCATCGCTTCCACATCCCGCTTAAGCCTGATGTCCAGCCCCAGGGATTCATCCCGTGGGAAGGCTACACACACCTGCTGCAACGCCGCTTCGAAGAGGCGATTGACGCCTTCCTGAAGGCGCAGGCCGCGCAGGGGCCAAGCGAAGCGATCTCCAGCGCGCTGGCCGAGGCTTACCGCCGGCTCGGCTTCCAAACCCTGGCGGATCAGGTGCGCCGCAGCGTGCGCTCGGTGCGCGGCAACCAGTGGATGTTTCGCGTGGGGCATCCGTCCGACCAACCGCTGCGCGTCCGTCCTGAGCTGCTGCGCCGATCTTCGCCCGACGCCCCCTTTCCGATCCTGCGCGAAACCACCCCCGTCCGCATGGATCTGAGCCACAGCGCGTGGAGCGACATCTTCTTCCTGGGCATGGACTACCCGGAAGGCGCCCGCGTCCTGAACGTCTCCATTGACCTGGGCGTGCGCGGCCGCGACGCCGCCCCGCGGCCGCCGGTCGAAGCCTATTTCCGGGTGATTGACGAGCCGCTGCTGCGCCTGTCGAGCGTTGACCTGGCCGCGACCGCCGACATCACCCATCTGGCCGAGGTGTTCGATTACGCCAAAGACTACCTGGGGCTGCTCAAAGCGGCGGTCATCGCGGCCGGGCTGATCCCGCCGGGGATCGAAGGCTCGGAGCAGAGCCTGGCAGATCTGCTGGCGCGCATCGTCGGGCCGGGCCACGGCATCGAACTGGTCAGCAACGTCAACGGCATCCCAAAAGGCTCACGGCTGGCCGTCTCCACGAGCCTGCTGGCCTGCCTGATCGCGGCCTGTATGCGCGCCACCGGCCAGACACACGCGCTGACCGGGCCGCTGGCCGAGGGCGAACGCCGGCTGGCGGCGGCGCGCGCGCTGTTGGGCGAATGGCTGGCCGGCTCCGGCGGCGGCTGGCAGGATTCCGGCGGCCTCTGGCCCGGCATCAAGCTGATCTACGGCGTGGCGGCGAACGACGGCGACCCAGAGTTCGGCGTCAGTCGCGGCCGGCTGCTGCCCGACCACCGCATCTTCGGCCCGACCGAAGTGACGCCGGAGACGCGGCAACGGCTCCAGGACAGCCTGGTGCTCGTCCACGGCGGACTGGCGCAAAACGTCGGCCCGATCCTGGAGATGGTGACGGAAAAGTATTTGCTGCGGTCTGAAGCGGAGTGGGCGGCCCGCAAAGAGGCGTGCAGCATCCTCGACCAGGTCGTGGCCGCGCTCTGCGATGGCGACATCCGGCGGATCGGCGCCGTGACCACGCGCAACTTCGCCGGGCCGATCCAGACGATCATCCCCTGGGCCGGCAATCTCTACACCGCGCGGCTGATCGAGCAGGCGCGCGCGGCGTTCGCTGAACGTTTCTGGGGCTTCTGGATGCTCGGCGGCATGTCGGGCGGCGGGATGGGCTTCATCTTCGACCCCACCGCCAAAGCCGCCGCCCAGGAACGCATGGCGGAGATCATGCGCCAGACCAAACGGCGACTCGAGATGGCGCTGCCGTTCGCTATGGAGCCGGTGGTCTACGACTTCGCCATCAACGAGCGCGGGACGTGGGCAGAGTTGTCAGAGGAATGTTTGATGCCGCCCGGCTACTACGCCATGATCGTCCCCAACCTGCTGCGCCGCGACCGGTGGGAGCTTTCGCCGGCCCGGCGCGCCGACCTGGATCGCTTCGGCGCGGCCTGCCGCACCCAGCCAGAGATGGCCGGCATGGTGTCGGTGCTTTTCGACCGGCTGCTGCCGCGCGCCCGGCCAGAAGATGCGGCCGGCCACAACCTGGAAGCGATCCTCGCCGAACACGGGTTCGACCGTGTGCAGCACGAACAAATCCGCGCGGAACTGCGCAACGGCCGCATCGGCCTGGCCCAGAATCGGCTCTCGGCCAGCACAGATATTCGCGATGTACAGCCGGAGGATGTAGAAGACCTGACAGGTCTCTCAGACCTGTCAGGTCTGGCAAAAGAAGGGCTGGCGGCCCTGGCCGCGGGCGCGGTCGCCGTGGTCAGCCTGGCCGGGGGGATCGGCAGCCGCTGGACGCAGGGCGCGGGCGCGGTGAAGGCGCTCCATCCCTTCTGCAAGCTCGGCGGCCGGCATCGCAGTTTCATCGAGGTGCATCTCGCCAAAAGCCGGCGCATCGGCCGGCTGGCCGGCTGCGCCCTCCCGCACGTCATCACCACCAGCTATCTGACGCATGGGCCGATCGCGGCGTATCTGGCAGCGGAGGGCGACCGCGCGGGTCGCCCCTACGGGTATGCGGGGCCGCTGTTCCTCTCGCCGGGCCGCGCCATCGGCCTGCGCATGATCCCGATGGTGCGCGATCTGCGCTTTGCGTGGGAGGAGCTGCCGCAGCAATTGCTCGACGAACAGCAGCAGAAGGTGCGCGATAGCCTGCGCGCTGCACTGACCGGCTGGGCGCAGCGGGCCGGCGAGGGCAGCGATTACACCGACAATGCGCCCCTGCAATGTATGCATCCGGTGGGGCATTGGTACGAAATCCCGAACATGCTGAAAAATGGCGTGCTGGCGCGGCTCCTGGCCGATCACCCGGCGCTGCAATACCTGATGGTGCACAACATTGACGCGCTGGGCACAGACGTAGACCCGGCGGTAGTTGGGCTGGTGCTGCGCCTCGGCGGCGCATTCACCGCCGAGGTGATCCCGCGCGCCATTGACGACCGGGGCGGCGGGCTGGCGCGCGTGGATGGCCGGCCGCGGCTCGTGGAAGGGCTGGCGATGCCGCGCGAAGAGGCCGAGTTCAGCCTATCGTATTACAACTCGAACACAAGCTGGCTGCACATTGACCGCACCCTGGCGGTCTTTGGGCTGACGCGCGGCGACTTGGCCGATGACGCAAAAGTCACCGCCGGCATCCGCGCCGTTGCAAGCCGTATGCCCACTTATGTTACGCTCAAAGACGTGAAGAAGCGCTGGGGACACGGCCAGGAAGACGTTTTCCCGGTGGCGCAGTTCGAGAAACTGTGGGGCGACATGACCGCGCTGCCGGAGTTGCGCGACGCGTGCAAGTTCATCGCCGTGTCGCGGCGGCGCGGGCAAAATCTCAAGGATCAAGCGCAGCTCGATGGCTGGCTCCGCGACGGCTCGGCCGCTTATGTCGAAACATTATGTGAATGGGAATGAAAGGGACGCCGAGGGCGAGAACAACGATGTTCATACTCTTAACCGGCCCGGTGCATGAGGGCAAAACCACCGCTTGTTGGAAAGCGATCCCCGGCCTGCGCTCCGCCGGCTTCAAGGTGGCCGGCTTCATCTCGCCGCCGTTGCTGAACGCCGAAGGCGGCAAGGTCGGCATCGAAATGATGGATCTGACGACCGGCGCGCATCAGACGTTTGCGCGCGTCCGCGCGGCGAACGAAACGGCCACGATCGGCGTCTACCATATCACCGACGAAGCGATCGCGTGGGCGCGCCGGGTGCTGGCCGCGGCCTTGCTCGCCAACACCGATTGGCTGGTGATAGATGAAATCGGCCCGCTGGAGCTTCATCGGGGGGCCGGGTTTGCCTTCGCGCTGCCAGCGTTGGCCGATCCGTTGCGCGTCCCCAACGCGATCGTCATCGTGCGCGAGTCGCTGATCCAGGAGCTGTCGGAACGGCTGGGGCGCGCCGATATCGTGGTTGTACGCGTTACGGTTCAGAACCGCGGGCAGATCCCCGCGCAACTGGTCAAGCTCGCCACGTCGGCGCGAGGCTAACGTGCGGCAGACCGTTCAGGTTTCCCCAAAAACCTGACCGGTCTATCTCGGAGGAACATGCCCGCATCAAATTGGTACACGATCAGCGCAGCGGCCGGCCTGCTGGCGCTGGCGCTGCTGAACGATCCTTGGGCCACACTGATTGTAGCCGCCATCGGCATCGCAGTTGGCCTGATCCTGGTGCGCCGCGGCCCGCTCGGTCGCGGCGGCGTATTTGGCTTCATCGGCTGTGTGATTGCGGCGGCGCTAGCGCTTTTCACACTGCTGCGCCGATGATGGCGGCCCAGCACTGAGCCATGAACCAAGCCATGCGCACCACCATCATCTTGTGGGTCATTGCCCTGGCGCTGGCCACGTGCGGCGGCAAGGGGCAACCGACCGCCGCGCCAACCGCCACGGCCGGCCCAACATTAGTTCCGACCTTCACGGCCGTCGCGCGCGCCGCCACGCCCTCTGCGCAACCGTCCGCAACCTTGTCACCCACGCCCACCCTCACGCCCGCGCCGACTGCTACGCAAACACCAACGCCGACCAGCCTGCCGACAGCCACGCCGCCGCCGTCGGCCCGGCTGGAAACCGGCCGCTATCTGCAATCCATCGGCGATTGCGGCGGGGCGCGCCGCGAGTTCGCAGAGGTCGTGGCCGAGGATCCGAACCTCGGCGAGGTCGCGGAAGCGCGCTACCGGCTGGCCGCCTGTTACTTGCGCGACGATGCGCCCAGCGAAGCGGTCGGCGTGTTGGCGCAACTGCTCGCCTCGGCCCCGCCGACGGCCACGCACCGCATCCCCGCGACCTTCACGCTCGGCGAAGCATTGATCGCGCTGAATCGCTGGCCCGAAGCCGAATTGAGCTTCGTCGCCTATCTGCCGCTCGTGCCCGAGCTTAGCTCCCTGACCTGGCAGCGCATCGGCGCGGCGCGACGGGGCGCGGGCGACCTGCCACGTGCCACCGAAGCGTTCAGCACGGCCCTCAAAACTTCACCCGACTGGGCCAACACGGTCACGATCCGCCGCACGCTGGCCGACCTGGCGCTGGCCCAAAAGGACTACGCGGCGGCGGCGGCGCAGTACGATGCGCTGCGGGGAGACGCAACGACAGGCAGTTGGAGCGCAGAAATGTACTGGCTGGCCGGCGCGGCGTTGGCGCAAGGCGCCGATGCAACCAACCCGCCAGTTCAGGCCCGGCAGCGCTGGCAGGCCGCCGCCGACGCCGACCCGACCAGCCCTTACGCGCATCGGGCGATGGCCGCGCTCGTCGAGGCCGGCGCGCCGGTGGATGAGTATCAGCGCGGCCTGGTCAATTATTTCGTCGGCAACTATGCGCTCGCCAACGCCGCGTTCGACCGGCTGCGTGCAACGGATCCAACGGGCCGGAAAGGGGACGCCTGGTACTATGCCGGGTTAAGCTACCTGCGACAAGATCAGATCGAGCGCGGGCTGGCCGAGTTGGGCAACCTGATCGCAGCCTACCCGGAAAACAGCCATTGGGCCGATGCCTGGCTGGCGCAAGCGGCGGGCCGGGCGCAAGCCAAAGACCTAGCGGGCGCGATTTCGACCAGCCGTCAATTCGCAAGCCAGAAACCTGATGCGCGGCAGGCGCCCACGGCGCTCTGGCAGGCGGCCAACTGGCAGGCTGAAATGGGCGACCTGGCGGGGGCCGCCGACGCGTATCGCGCCCTGGCCCGCAAATACCCGGCCGCCGACGAAGCCTGGCGCGCCTATCAGGCCGCCGGACTGACCTACTTCCAGCGCGGCGACTGGCCGGCCGCGACCAGCGCGTGGGGAGAAATGGCGGCGGCGCCGTTGGAGCCGTTCACCAAGCCGCTGGCCTACTACTGGTTGGGCCGGGCGCAGGCCGCGGCCGGCGACGCAGAGGCGGCCCGGCAGGCATGGCAAAAGGCGGTGCAGGCCGACGAGCGCAGTTATTACGGGCTGCGCGCGGCGGCATGGCTGGCGAATCAACAGATCAACACGCCCCCCACCGTCGGTGCGCCAGCCGCGGGCGCAGATGAGCGCGCCGAACTGGCGGCCTGGCTCAAGCGTTGGGCAGGGGACGGGGCGTTGGCGTTACCCCCGAACGTCTCGGCCGACCCCGATTGGCGGCGCGGCCAGGCGCTCCTCGACCTGGGGCGACGGACGCAGGGGTTGGCGGCCTGGGCGCGCGTCCTGGATCGCAGCGCGACCGACGGCTGGGCGTTGGCCGCGCTGGCCCTGGCCTTCCGCGACGCGGGCGCCAATCAGCTATCCATTATGGCCGCCGAGAAACTGGCAGCGTTGGCGCCCGTGGGCAGCCCGGCGGCGCCCGCCGCGCTGGGCCGGTTGGCCTACCCATTGCCATTCGCCCGACTGATCGAGCAAGCGGCTGGCCGCTGGAACCTCGACCCGCTGCTGCTGGCCGCAGTGATCCGTCAGGAGAGCCACTTCGAGCCAGTCGCGGCCTCATCGGCCGGCGCGCAGGGGTTGATGCAACTCATGCCGACCACAGCCGAGTGGATCGCCGCGCAGCAGGGCCGCAGTTACGATCCAGTACAGGCTTATTGGCCGTATATCAACGTAGACTTCGGGGCGTACTATCTGAATTGGGCGCTCAAGCAATTGGACGGCAGCCTGGCGGCCGCGCTGGCCGGCTACAACGGCGGGCCGGGCAACGCGCTCCGTTGGCGCAAGCTGGCCCCCGCGGACGATGACCTGATGGTCGCGCTGATTGACTACGGAGAGACACGCATCTATGTGCAGCAGGTGCTGAGCCAACTCGACGCGTATCGGCGTCTGTACGCGCCGCGGCCAGGGCCTTAAAAGCACAATTCTCCGGCCCACCCACCGGAGAATTGTACCGCTCAACCTTATGGAGGAGGAATCTTGTTGGTTTTGGGTTGCCCTTCCCGAAACCTTATGCTGACTGTATGATGCCACAGTCAGATTAATGCTACATGAAAGGAGCTTAAGGCTTTGCTCAGACGTTGAGCACGCGAAGCATGATCCTCAAGGCGCGACCACCAGCTTCAAATCGGGCGGGACGACCTGCCACCAACTGTTGCCCGGCTTGAGGGGGATGTCCTTGCCCGTCCCATCCACGATGCGGAAAGGCTCCCGTCGGCCCGGCCGGATCCACTTCCCCTCGTACACTTTGCCATCGCGCAGCACCTTCGCCGGCCCTTCGCCCCAAAGCTGGATCTCGACCGAGCAGTTGCGACAGTCCTGTCCCTGACCGTCCATCACATCGCCATGCTCCAGGATCAGCGTCTTGATGTGCGGCGCGGTCAAGACAACGATATCGGCCGCAGTCAACTGCTCGCCAGTGGCCTTGTCCACGTGGATCGCGCCCCCCATCTCACGTTTCCACCGACCAGAAGCCGGATCGTACATCCACTTAACCTGGAACCGCGGGTAGGGAATCGTGAGGCTGCTGGCGGACGCCCCGCCGGCCGGCGCAGTGGGGGCAAAGACCCAGCCGGCCGCCGGCTGCGGGCGTTGATTCAGCCCCTTCTTAGCAACGACCTCGGCCAGCCTGGCAGTATTTGCGAACAGATTGTCGGGCACGACGATGTTCGGATCACGGAAGAACCCGGCCCCGGCCGCCGTCTCGTTCAAGACAAGTTTACCGATATCCGAGGCCGTCAATTTATCTATCACCGGCTGCACGCCGCCAGAATAGGCCAGCACC
>Ga0172369_10008338_pt1 | contig 11775 bp, 8 predicted proteins | sample LakKiv25m_FD_114539 | JGI IMG/M metagenome (GOLD analysis project Ga0172369, IMG submission 114539) | Freshwater microbial communities from Kabuno Bay, South-Kivu, Congo - kab_022012_11.25m | ecosystem: Environmental > Aquatic > Freshwater > Lake | place: Democratic Republic of the Congo... | reverse complement strand
CATTTACAATGGCTGGGATGGAAAGTTTAAGAATGAAAATTGTCCTCTTGGTGTATATCATTTTCAGGTAAGAGTAAGAATGCAGAATGGAAAAGCAGTTTATTATGCAGGAACGGTTACTTTAATAAGGTAGCAGATAAAAATGTACTACTTATCAAGTATTAAATAACATTGCCAAGTTTCATGAAAAATTAACTATATACTTAATTGAATCAGATATTTTATTTTTTTGTTGTTCTTTTGTATCTATGAATATTAAATCCAAATGCAATAATCACAAATCAATTGGTATTGAAATACTTCTATTTTTGTACTCAAAAGAAAACAGTAATGATTGAGAAAAAATTAAGAACTTTAATTATTGAGGATTATCTTTCTTCAAAGCAAAATCTTGAAAATATTATCCAATCAAACATACCTATTATAGAAATTGTCGGTTCATGTGATTCAGTTTCCGAGGGGATTAAATCTGTAAACATACTTAAACCAGATTTAATTCTACTCGATATTCAAATTATTGGAGGAAATGGATTTGATGTTGTTATAAATTCAACATATAGAGACTTTTTTACTATTATTATCTCAGGGTTTGAAGAATATGCTTTAGAAGCATTTAAAATTTCAGCTATAGATTATTTGATTAAACCTGTATCATCCAAAGAATTAATTGAAGCTATTGATAAAATTAATCGAATGACGACTATTGCACTTCAATACGAAAAGTATGATGTTCTTAAGGAAGAATTAAACAAAAAAACCGGAAAGATAGTTTTGTCTGCATGTGATTGTCACATTGTAACCGAAATTGAGAATATAATTCGGTTTGAAGTTCATGACAATTTAACAACATGTTATTTATTGGATAAGCGAAGCATAACAATGGCAAAAACTTTAAAATTTTTTACTGAGTTTTTGGAGAAAAGAGGATTTTTTCGAGTATCTAATAATCATTTAGTAAATTTTGAGTATATAGAAAGATTTAATAGACAAGCACATACAATAAAAATGGTTGACAATATAATTATACCAATTTCAAGATATGTTATTTCTGGTTTTAAATCTGAGTATAAATCCTTCTGGAAAATAAAGAGATGGGTTTAAAATTAAAATAACTGAATGTCCAATAATTAGCACTAATTACTTAATAGCACTTGCAGATATAAATTCTGCCAAATAGCTTTGTAATGGCTCTGAATTGCTTTAATTTATTAAAAATTTAAATTAATTTCAGAATTTATGAGAATACGATTATTAAATCAATTTCAGGCTAATTTCAAATTAGGCTTAATCATCTTATTTGCATTAATTTTTTCAAAATTTGAAGGAATTGCACAATGTGTTAACTTAGTAAGTAATCCAATTCTTACGGGTACATTTGAATATGTCAGTCCAAAAAATGAATTTGCAAATGGGAAAGTACCATCATGGGTAAATGTGCTTGGGACTTCTGATATTGTTAGTAATGCTGTTAGTTCACCTAGTTGTGGTAGAATATATTCATATTATTACTCAGGCAACTATCATGAAGGATTTGGACAATCTGTTACACTAACAACTGGAAAAACTTACCTTGTTTCTTTTATGGCAAAAAGAGATGCAGGATTATCAACATCGGGAGTTGGCGGAAATATAAGATTGCATTTAAGAAACTATTCAAATGGATTTAATACAATTCCAACTGGAGGATGGTCTTCTGGAAATATTAATGATGCATTAGCTGGTTCAACAACAATATGTTCATATCAGTTGTCAAATAGTTGGACTAATTACTCATTTTGTTTTACTGCACAGAATTCAACAGATTTTCTATTTTTTACAGCGCTACTAAGTAGTACGACAAGCGGGGAGATACTTTGGATGGAAATAGACGATGTAGAAATTTATGAAGTTACAGCTGATGCTGGACCTGATAAGACAATTACTTGTGATAGTCAGTGTGTATGGTTAGGTACTCATTGTTTGCCAGGATTACACGTAACAAGATCATTTAAATGGTATGAAAATGGTAGTCAGACTCCATTTGATACAAATTCTTTAACTCGTGTATGCCCAAAGGTAAATACCCAATATATTTTAGAGGTAGAAATGGATAGTTGTATTGCATTTGACACTGTTAATGTTTTTATTGGAGACACAATAGCACCAATAGTAGATTTAGGTAATGACACTGTTATATGTGGATCTGTCTCATTAACAATTGTTGCTGGAACTCAAACAGGAAATACGTATTTATGGAATACTGGAGCAATAACTAATGAAATAACAATTACAACTGGTGGAACTTATTCTGTTGTTGTAAAAGATTCAAGTGGATGCTCCGGGACTGATACTATTAATATTATTACTCGACCTGAATACAATTTGTTTCCAAAAGATACAATTGTATGTAAATATTCATTTCCAATTAGGTTAAGAATATATCCAAAAAGTTATGATTCAGTTAGATGGTTTAATCAAAGTACAAATCTTCAAACAAGAGTATTTGGGCCTGGTGATTATTGGGTAATTGTTTGGGATTCATTTTGTTTTGATACAGGATGGATTCATGTAGATACTTTTGGCCCTCCGTTTTTATTTATTGGTGGAGATCGTACATTATGTGAAGGAGCTTCAGATACAATTTGTGATTCAAATGTTGTACTTTACAATAAGGGGATAATAAAATATAGATGGTCAAATGAAAATCAAGATACAACACCCTGCATTGTTGTTAATAAATCCGGTATTTATAGATTAATAGGATACAATCAAGACACAGCTTGTGCAGATACTACTCAGATAAATGTAACAGTATTAACTGCACCTCCAATTAATTGTCCTTCATTTCAATTATGCAAAGAAGATCCACCTATTGTCATAAATGGATGTAACCCTGCACCTGGTGATTATTATCATTCTTTATTAGATACAAACGATGTATTTGACCCATTAGTGTTTGGAGTTGGGACTCATTTAATAAAATACACGTATATGTATAATAATCCTAATCCAACCTGCTTTACATATGGAAATGTTGAGGTTATTGTACATCCTTCACCTGAAGTTAGAGGGGACACAACTATTTCAGTATGTGTAACTGATCCTGAATTTGAGATGCCACTTGATGGAGATTCAGGCACATTTTATTACTATATTGATAATAATCAGTCTTCAAATATGTTTGATCCAGCTAGTGTTGGGCCTGGTATCCATACTTGTAAACTAAAAATTGTAAATCAATGGGGATGTAAAGATTCAGCTGAAATTACAATAATAGTTATGGATACATTTGATGTTTGGATTACTCAAAACCCAAATAACCTATCTTGTTTTACTGAACCAGTTACTTTAACTGCTAATGTATCAGATACTGGTAGATTTAATTATACTTGGAATACTGGAAGTGACAAGAAAAAGATTAAAGTTTCTCAAACAGGTGATTACTGTGTAATCGTATATGATAGTCTACTTGCTTGTAGGGATTCAGCATTTTACCATGTAGATTTTGTTGATTGCTGTGATTCAAATCAAGTTCCAGGGACAATAATAGATGATTCATTTCATACTGGGAATAATGTGATATGGGATAACCAAACAATATTTTTGGATCATGATTTATTGATTACATCTGGAGCAACTTTAAATATAAGAAATTCTACTGTATACGTGAGGTATTGCTCGAAAATAACAGTAGATGCAAATTTTTGGCAAGGAGCACCTGGTTATTTAGAAATTGAAAATTCAAAAATTGGCATGTGTCCATGGAAAGGTATCGATGTAAGAGGTAACTATGATGCATGTAGTGATAATGCAAACGCGCATGGTAAATTAAAAATGTATAATCATTCAGTTTTAACCAATGCAGATGTTGGAATTTTTGTAGGCAAAAGAGATGGAACTACACATGACAGAACATTTTCAGGAGGAATCATTGATTTAGTTGATGACACATTCAGAAATAATTATGTAGATATTATGTTCAGTGAATGGAGCTTTGCAGGTATATGTGCATGTGCTTATCAAAGTGGAACAGAATGGCAAAGTACTATTAATAATTGTTATTTTGACACTCTTGCCCCCTCATATTTTTGTGATGATTATGTTGATGTAACATTAGATTACTACTATAATTTTTATTTAACACCACCTCCACAATGTCCTGTTCCTTTATTTAATCCCCCTATCGATCCACAAGTGCCAGTTAGATGTCATATAATTGACCTTTCTCCATATGTTGAAATCTGGTTGTCTCAAATACCATCATTATGCCCCTATTTAGTATGTAGAAAATCATATTGGGAAAGTGGTCAATTTGGCAATATCCTTAATTATAACACATTCAAAGGTGATGGTAGTACTCCACCATGCTATTCAGTTCCACCTCATAACAATTATAGATAACTTTAATAACTATGAAAATGAAACATTTATTTCTTATTTTACTTCTTGTAATCAGTTTACAAGCAAAGTGTCAATGGATTGAAATTTCTCCAAATTATAAAGGTTTTTACAACTTTCAAATGTTAGATAGTTTAAAATTATATTGTATGACGGATGACACATTATCTCCTTGGTATAATATGATAATTAAAACAGAAAATGGCGGTAAGAATTGGGATATTGTTCGTAAAAGTAATACAACACCACCAGAAATTATTGTCGGATATGTATTTATTTCAAAGGACAGTTTGATATATTATACACACCTTAATAAGTTATATTACTCAATTGATGGAGGAAAAAGTATTACTGAAGTTCAAAATCTTCCAAATGGTGGACCATACAATTCTACAACAAATGTACTTTTTAAAAATAAATATACAAGCAGTATAATAGTTTATTGTAATGATTGGAATTATTATATTACAAATGATTTTTGTAAAACATGGAATAAAGTTCAACTTGATGCAGGATCATATCAGTTAACTCAAATTCATTTTATAGGCTCACAATTGGGCTATGCTAACAGAAGGATAAAAGATACATTCACTTTTTACAAAACAAACGATGATGGGAAAAAATGGTTTAAAGGTGGAGATTTTCCTTATCAGCCATATACAACTATTTTTACTTCAGGAAATATTGGATACTATATAGCATATAAATCATATCAAAAATTTGATGTTTATAAAACAATTGATGGAGGTAAGTCATGGGTACCTAAAAATAGTGGTTTACCAATTGACTCTGGAACATCAATAATAGATTTATTTTTCTCTGATGATAAAAATGGATGGGTATCAGTTATGGAAGCAGGTAAAATAAGTCAAATATATCGAACTATTAATGGAGGTGAAAATTGGCGAAGGTTAGCCTTTGATAATTTTAGTTGCAGACTGTCGTATTTTACTGGATTTGATTCAAACAATATGGTTCTTTGGCCACATACTGGTCATAATTGCATATATCGTACAACAAATGGAGGTGGTCCATATTCTGGAATTAAAGAAATTCGTAATAACTCTGAAAATTATCAAATATATCCTAACCCAGCAACCAATTCATTGTTTATTTTATGTAAAAACGAATTAACTTGTTCTGGAAAAGTTCAAATTATTGATCTACAAGGTCAATTGCTTTATCAAGATGAATTGCATAATTCTGATCAGAACATAGATTTAAAAAACCTATCAAGTGGGATATATTTTTTAAAAATTATTGAAGAGAAAAATGTTTTTATTAGTAGAATTATAATTGAGTAATTCAAACAATAATTGTAAAATTTAGTAATAAGGATTGTTTAAACAAAATTAAATATACTATGAGTACATTAATTGCTTTAAGAGGAAAAGGTAGAATTGGTAAATCAACAACAATAAAACTTTTACGAGATATTTTATTAAATACTTACTTTGGAGTTATTGATGAAATACAGTATCGGAGTGGTGGAGATATTTTCTCAATTTTTAAGTTGAAAGGGAAAATAATTGGAATTGCAAGCTCAGGGGATCTATCTGAAATTGTAGAAGCAAATTTAGACGAATTCATTAAAAATAATTGTGATATTGCAGTATGTGCTTGTAGATCATATGGTCAGACTGTTACTGCAATAGAGTTTAACACGTCTTTTAATCATATTTTCATCAGTAAAACAATTGGTATAAGTAAGCTAGATCAAGATTCTGCAAATTTTACTGATGCGAATGAAATACTTTCAATTATAAATAAACTAATTTAATAACTATGCTCAATACAGTTTTAATATTAGCAGTCATTATTTTAATTGTTGTCTATATATTTAGGTTAACTCGAAAAGATTATCATTCAAATTGGGCTCAATTATTACCTAATTTTAAGTTTTCAACAAAGGAATTTTATCAGCTTGTAAAAGCAGAAATGTCAAATCATGGAATTAGTGATTTATCATTTGAAGAAGTATCACTTAAAACTGGTAATATTTTCTCCAGCTACAGACTATACTTAAGAGTAAGTTGGGGAGAATATTTTTATGATCTCTGCTTTGCTCCATTTGGAGATGGTTGCTTTGTTTCCTGGTGGTTAATATTTGAGACTTCAGAAACTGAAATATTTTTATCAAAAATTCCGATTGTAGGTGATTTGTTAATAAAAGTATTTTATCGTAAAACGTACTATAAAGTTGACTCTGCCAGTATGTTTATGACCTATGCCCAACATTCAGTATTAAAAGTTATTGATGAAATTACAAAGGAAACAGGATTTCGATTAACTGAAGACCAAAGGATACCTAAATTAAACGACCTGTTTAAGAGATAGTGTATTCCCAAAAAGCAATATTAAACTTCTATGAATGGGAAATTAAAGGCAGAGGATGTTCTCTTTTCCCATATCAAGTCAATTTAGAACCTACCTTCACTAAATTCTATCATAAATACGATTCAGATATTGAATATTTTGACGATGGCAAAGTTCCAACTCTTTTTGAAAAGCTTTTTTCTTCTCAAAAGAAATTAGAACCAATAGAACAAATTGAAGAAGATCCACCAGATGAATGTGATTACAATATATTTTTAAGACAAATTAAAATTACCTTTTCAAAACTTCAGGAATTTGACAAAGAGATAACATTAGAGTTTTTAGCAATGCTTTCTGAAAGCAAGGGACAAATTTCTTTTGAAATAATTGGGAAACATAAATCAATTGAAATTCAGATTATTTGCAATATATATGATTGCAGACGTTTTATCAATTTACTCCATGCATATTTTCCGGATTTGATAATATCTGAAACTGAAACTTTTAAATTACCATTTGATTCAGAAAACAATATATTGATTGTGGATTTCGGGTACAGTGAAGAATTTATGAGACCAATTAATTCTTCATTTGATTCACTTACAAGTATCATCTCAGTTCTTGATAATCTTGAAAAGAATGAGACTGCAGGGTTGTGCCGACTATGCCTTTCAGCAGCATATCATGAAATCTTTAAATCCTGAAACTGGACGTTGTGTAGTACTTTGGCCGCATGGTGTTTTGTTTAGAGACAGTGAAGCGGAAATACGAAACAAAATGATTGAAGGCGATTATGTGGATGCCGTTATCGGCTTAGGGAAAAACCTATTTTACAACAGCAGCATGGAGAGCATTCTGCTAATTTGTAGGATGAAAAAACCAAATGAACGAAAAGGGAAAATTCTTTTTATTAATGCAGTTAATGAAGTAAGAATTGAAAGAAGTTCAGCTTATTTAAAAAGTGAGCATATTGAAAAGATATCTTCAGCTTATTTGAATTTTAAAAATATAGATGGATTTGCAAAAATTATTAGTGCTAAGGACGTTTTGAATGAGAACAATGGTAATTTGAGCATACAACTATACGTAAGCCCAATTAGTGATGACAGTAGTCAAACAATTGATAATTTGCTTTCTTCAATTAAGACAAAACAAGATGTCATCAATGCAGAATTAGAAAAATTCTTTTTATTAATTGAAAAGCAAGTTAAAAACAACAAATGGAAACCTATTAGTATTGGTGAAATAGCAGAAGAAGTTTCCGATAGAGTTGACAATCCTTCCAAGTCTGGATTTGAAAAATTTGTAGGCCTTGAGGAATTTGAAAGTGGGGAACTATTTATAAGAAAATGGGCATCTACAGAAAACTTAATTTCGGCTATGAAATTATTTAAAACAGGAGATGTGTTATTTGCAAGAAGGAATGCTTACTTAAGAAGAGCCTCTCTAGCTAATTTTGAAGGAGTTTGTTCTGGTGACGCAATAGTAATCAGAACGGATAAAAGGAAAATTCATCCTATTTTTCTTGCATTTATTTTAAATACTAATAGCTTTTGGGAATTTGCTATATCAAATGCAGCAGGAGCATTTTCTAAAAGAGTTAAATGGCGAGATTTATCAAAATACGAAATTCCTCTGCCACCCTTACATGAACAGGAAGTTATTATTGAGCTAATTCTTGGGATACAAAAATTTTCTGATGAATTGTTAAACCAACATAAGGATGGTAAAAGTCTAAAACTAAAACTATTAAATGAAATTTTAGGATAATGGCATTTAACGAACAAAATAGTGTAGAGCATTTTATTATTCACCAACTCACAGGGGTGAACCTCAATGCTTTGCATGACAATGTAGTAAATGAAGAAGCTGTTGAATATGAAGGTAGCGTAAACTGGAAATATGTGCAAGCCGATTTACTGCAACGTGATATTACAGAGGTGTTTGTAGAAAAGGAACTGAAAGAAGCCCTTTGCCGCCTTAACCCAGCCATAGCCGCTAATCCTGACCGAGCCGAAGAAGTTATTCATAAACTCCGAGCCATTCTCATTACCGTAAACAATGTGGGTTTGGTAAGAGCCAACGAAGAATTTTCTAAATGGCTTCGTAACGAAGTAACGCTTCCAATCGGTAAAAACAATCAACATGTTGCTATTCGTCTAATAGATTTTGACGAATTGAAGAACAACAGTTTTGTGCTTTGCAATCAATTTAAACTACGAGCCAGAGAAACTAAAATTCCTGATATTGTAATGTTCGTCAACGGAATTCCTTTGGTAGTAGGTGAAGCCAAAACACCGGTGCGACCTGCTGTAACTTGGTTTGATGGAGCACACGATATTAATGTGGTCTATGAAAATTCGGTTCCGCAATTATTTGTTCCCAATGTGTTTTCATTTGCTACCGAAGGCAAAGAAATATTTATAGGTGGCGTAAGAACTCCTTTAGAGTTCTGGGCACCGTGGCGTTTAGAAGATGAAAAAGACGAGTTAAGTCATTTCATTGGTTTACAAGATGTGGCAAAACAATTAACGCATTTACTAAATCCTTCAACGCTGTTGGATATTTTACAGTATTACACGGTTTACGCCACCAACAGCAAGAAGAAAAAAATAAAAGTAGTTTGTCGCTATCAGCAATACGAAGGTGCAAATGCCATTGTGCAACGTGTAAGAGAAGGACAAATTAAAAAAGGATTGATTTGGCATTTTCAAGGTTCAGGTAAATCATTGTTGATGTTGTTTGCTGCTCAAAAATTACGGAAGCAACAAGACCTAAATAATCCAACGGTAATGATTGTAGTGGATAGAGTTGATTTAGATACACAAATCACCGCCACATTTAACACAGCCGAAGTGCCCAACATGATTACCACCGATAGCATCAAAGAATTGCATAAGCTATTGGAACAAGACACACGTAAAATCATCATCACGATGGTGCACAAATTTAAAGATGCTTATCCCGACATGAATAAGCGGGAAAACATTATTGTGATGGTGGATGAAGCACACAGAACGCAGGAAGGCGATTTGGGCCGCAAAATGCGAAACGCTTTACCAAATGCTTTTCTATTTGGTTTAACAGGGACACCCATCAACAAAGCAGATAAAAATACATTTTGGGCTTTTGGTGCAGAGCAAGACACCGAAGGTTACATGAGCCGTTATACTTTTCAAGACAGTATCAGAGATAACGCAACTTTGCCTTTGCACTTTGAACCACGTTTGCCAAATTATCACATTGACAAAGAGAGTTTGGATGTTGCCTTTAAAGAAATGGCAAACGACCTGAGTGAAGAAGATAGAAACAAGCTAAGTCAGAAGGCCGCTAACATGGCAGTGTTTTTAAAATCGCCAGAACGGGTAAAAACAATTGTTACAGACATTGTAGTACATTTCAAAGCACATGTTGAACCTGAAGGTTTAAAAGCCATGATTGTAACGCCAGACCGTGAGGCTTGTGTGCAATACAAAGAAGCATTAGACCTTTTGATAAATCCTGTAGCAAGCGCAGTTGTTATCAGTTCATCAGCCAATGATGATTTTGATTTCAATCAGACGTATGCAATGGACAAAGACAAGCAAGAAAAAGTTGTTGAGAAATACAATGATGCAGATTCGCCTTTGAAATTTTTGATTGTTACCGCAAAACTGTTGACCGGTTTTGATGCTCCGATTTTACAAACTATGTATTTGGACAAGTCATTAAAAGACCACACACTTTTACAAGCAATTTGCAGAACCAATCGTCTATTTCCGAATAAAACATTTGGTAGAATAGTAGATTACTTTGGCGTATTTGACGACACAGCAAAAGCACTGGCATTTGATGAAGAAAGTGTAAAACTGGTTATTACCAACTTGCAGGAACTTAAAGACAAGTTACCTGAATGTATGGAGAAATGTTTGAACCATTTTGCAGGCGTTGATAGAACAATTTCAGGTTTTGAAGGACTTTCAGCAGCACAAGACTGCATTAACACCAATGAAAAGAGAGATGCTTTTGCAAAAGATTTCAGCAGTTTGACAAAGTTGTGGGAAGCACTTTCGCCTGACACTGTTTTAAATCAATTTGAAAAAGATTACAAATGGTTGTCGCAGGTCTATACTTCTGTTAAACCATCATCAGACGACAACGGCAGATTGTTGTGGCATGCCTTCGGTGCACAAACTACAGCACTCATACATGAGCACATTCATGTTTCGGGCATCAATCACGACATGGAAGAAATGATTTTGGATGCCGAAGTGATTGACGATTTAATGAATAAGAAAGACCCAAAACAAGCAGAGAAAGTTTTGAAAATTCTTATCAGTCGCTTAAACAAACACGGAAACAATCCAACATTCAAACGACTAAGCGAAAGACTGGAAGCTATCCGAGACAAAGCAGAAAAAGGATTGATAAACTCAATAGAATTCATCAAAGAACTTTGTCAGTTAGCCAAAGAAACATTGCAAGCCGAAAAAGGAACAGAACCCGAAGTAGAACAGAAAAATGCAAAAGCCGCATTGACAGAATTGTTCCTTGAATTGAAAACCGACACAACACCCGCCATTGTAGAACGTATAGTAAACGACATTGACGAAATTGTTAGAGTGGTTCGTTTTGACGGATGGCAAAACTCGACAGTTGGTGAAAGAGAAGTAAAACGTGAATTACGAAAAGTGCTTTGGACAAAGTATCAAATTAAAGACGAAGATTTGTTTAATAGAGCCTATGACTACATAAAGGAATATTATTAGCCCACGCTTCGTAGTCAAGCACATTTGCAGGTCGCACCAGCCAACGCTAAGACCAAAACCTGCAAAAGAGCTTGCCTACCCAAACACACGGACAAAAAGATAATGCAGCAAAAATGAAAGAAGAATAACGAGAAAAATGAACAACGAAACGCTAACACGCGGTATATTTTATTGCCGAGATAGTTGGTATTTCAGCGTTTCTGCATCTAATAAACTTTCGTGTAAGTTGACAGGACAGTGCTTCGAAATCGGCAAAAAAAACATACCGCCAAACCGTTAGCGGTTATGGCAAGAAAAAACACTGACAAGAAAAACAAATAAAATGACTATCTTT
>Ga0172369_10008336_pt1 | contig 11775 bp, 13 predicted proteins | sample LakKiv25m_FD_114539 | JGI IMG/M metagenome (GOLD analysis project Ga0172369, IMG submission 114539) | Freshwater microbial communities from Kabuno Bay, South-Kivu, Congo - kab_022012_11.25m | ecosystem: Environmental > Aquatic > Freshwater > Lake | place: Democratic Republic of the Congo... | reverse complement strand
GTTTCTCTGGTCGGTATCGAACTGCTGTCCGTGGAAGCCCGTGTGGTTATCGCCTCGGTTGAAACCTATCTGAAGTATGCCGAAGCCATTGGCCTGACCGCCAGCGCCGCCGCTCCGGCCTGAGTTTTCTGAATTAAGCCCCAGCCCACTGCCCACATGTAGTGGCGGGGCTTTACCATTCATACAAGATAACCCTGCCAGAGACTTCCGTATCAATTCTGTCTCAACCGATTCACAAAAGGGAGAACCACCATGGGCCGTTTAACAGAAGATATGGCGCGACTGCGCCAGAATATTGAAGATCAACGCGTCTCTCGACAAGACAGACAGGCGGGACGGACCGCCGAACTTCATGTTAGAGTGGCAAATGTCAATGCTCTCATGAGCGATTTCGCTTCGGTTCGCGTGATGAACGCGCAACAGGACGCGCAGGCTCGCGAGGCATATGTCAATGCTCTCATGAGCGATTTCGCTTCGGTTCGCGTGATGAACGCGCAACAGGACGCGCAGGCTCGCGAGGCATTTGTTTCGTCGAATATCAGGAATGTCGCCGATTTGCTGGAAAGCATCGGTAACGACCGCCAGACTGCCGCGCGTCAGGATGCTAAATCGCGCGCAGAGTTTGTGACCGATATAGCTAAGCAAACCGCTGATTTACTAGACAGTTTCAACGCTGTACACAAAGAGACCACTGAACGCGGCGCCAAGGAACGGGGTGATTTCATTGCTCACCTGGGTCAGGAGGTTGCCCGTCTGTTGGAAAGCATGCAATTCGCTCGGATTGAGCAAGCTCACGCTGACGCCAAGGAACGCGCTGATTTCTTCAGTGACCTAGCCAACTCAATCAGCCAGTTTTTGGCTGAAACTAAATCCCTGCGGATGAGCGACGCTGCTACAGCAGCGGCTGAACGAAAATCCTTTGTAACCGAACTGTCCGCCGAAGTAGCTAACCAGTTGCATACATTCCAGGAAGCCTTTGCCGCATTAGCCAAGAGTGACAGTGCTGAACGTGCGGCATTCGTAGCTAATCTGGCCAGTAACGTGGCAGCCTTGATCGGCGAGGTGGCGGAAGACCGGCGTGGGGCGCGTGAAGCATTCTTCACCACGGCAAACGTCGGGAACAAGACAGAAATCGTCAAGCCCGCACGCGCTAATGCCCCCCCAAAAGCCGTACAGGTGAAAACTGAAATGCCTCCACCTGTTCAAAATCTTGCTGCAACCGAACCGGCGCCGGCAAACCCGGAAGTAGCATTGGCATCTGGAGTGGCGGACAGCGCTCAACCCGATGCCGAGGCTCCACGCGATGAGCATAAGACCAACAAGAAAAACCGCCATCAGGAAATCAAGACCGAAGTCGATTACTAGTGGCTGATGATAGTAAGCCCATGCGCCTACATGGCCGCTCAAATTGGATTGTATCGAGGTTATGTAGGCACATGCCCGTAAACTGCGGCAGTGGGCTGCACGATATAGCGAAGTATTGGTATAGGAATTTATTGCATGAGTACTCAAACGACACTGACAAGAATTGATCGCGTGGTTAAGGATGATACTATCGTACCGGAAGCCAGCGACGAGTTTGTTGTTACTCCTTATGTTAAAGATGTGGTAGATCGGGCTTTGCTCTATCTCCATGCTGGTTATCCGGTGCATTTTGCCGGCGCATCGGGCACAGGTAAAACCACTTTAGCGTTTCATCTAGCCGCTCAATGGGGTCGGCCCGTTACTCTGATGCAAGGTAACGAAGAGTTTGTTACCTCGGATTTGACGGGCAAGGATATAGGTTATCGAAAAAGCAAAATGGTCGATAACTATATCCACTCGGTAATGAAAACCGAAGAACAGATGAGCCGAGTATGGGTTGATAACCGCCTCACAACAGCCTGCCGTAAGGGCGACACGCTGATATACGATGAATTTAATCGCTCAAGGGCAGAGACGAACAACGTCCTGCTTTCTGTACTCTCGGAGGGAATCCTCAACTTGCCCGGCATACGCGGCTCGGGGGATGGTTATATGGATGTGCATAGCGAATTTCGCGCGATATTCACGTCAAATCCCGAAGAATACGCCGGTACTCATAAAACCCAGGACGCACTGATCGATCGTATGATTACCATCAAACTGGGACATCCGGATAGGGATACTGAACTCAGGATTGTGCAGTCGCGATCGGGGTTGGACAAGCATGAAGCAGCGTATATCACGGATATTGTTCGCGAACTGCGGGGTGAAGAAAACAAGTCGAAAACCAGTCTGCGGGCGGGAATCGCCATTGCGCGGGTGATAAAATGCAAAGGCATTACACCCAGATTTGGCGATACCTTGTTTCATGCTATCTGTTATGACGCCCTTGGGATGGAATCCGCAAAGATCCAGCATGCCGGGCGATCCGTTTTCTATGAGATGATTGACGATGTCATCAAGCAGGTGTGTCCGCCTATCGAGACCTCCACAGGGCAGGCAAAATCACGTAAAATCAAGTCGGTTGATTAACAATCATGGCTATCCGCACGCGACCACCGCGCACTGTCTCCGATATCAAAACCCGCTCGGGTGTGGCCAAAAACCAACATGAGACATATCGTAACTATTTTCAGGTAGGCGCCTTGGAGCTTGAGCGCTGGCGACGGGAACGGGAGCGCGAAGCTTCCTCCAGCCGTATCGCGGTAATTGACAAGCGTCTTGCTGAAATCAATAGGGAAAAGCAACTGCTACTGGATGCCGCGATTGAAAATGCATCTCCCTCCGAAAAAGGTCTGGATGCGAGCCCCCCGGAAAATCAAGCTAGCCGTTTGCGTATAAAATACTAAGGACAAATCAATGAACCAAATTCGCACAAGCCAGATTATCCGCACACATAGGAACTTGAAGGGATTCCGCTCTTGTGTCAATGCCACCGGCAAGTCACAGCACGTTATCGATTATGGTCGTGTCCGGTATGAGGAGTGCCGCCGGTTGAATCGGGAATGCTGTTGGTTTGCCGCACTGGCGACATCCGATCGCCCCGGAGGGGTAAGGTGACTGTTGTCAAGCCAAACAGCGGGCGTGCCAAGGTACTCTACGCGCTCTGCTCCACCGAAGAGCCGCCGCCTAGCCCCAAGATCAAAGGGCTGGAAGCCGCACCGGTTTATGCCATAGATGCTGAAGGGTTGCGGGCCATCGTCAGTGATACTCTCAGCCAACGCCTACGTCCGGAGCGACGCAACATTACGGCCCACCAGGGCGTCCTGCATGCATTAATGGAAGCCGGGACAGTACTTCCGATGCGCTTTGGTGTGATCGCTCGGAATGCGGAGGCGATACGCAAATTGCTGGTCGCCAACCGAAAAAGCATCAACGAACATATTGAGCGGTTCAGAGGGCGCGTGGAAATGGGGCTGCGGGTCTCTTGGGATACCTCTAATATTTACGAATACTTTGTTGAAACTCACCCGCTTCTGAAGGAATCAAGGGACGAAGTGTACGGTAAGTCAGTCAATGTTAGTCGTGATGATAAGGTCGAATTGGGTCGGCTTTATGAATCTCTGAGAGCAGCCGATCGTAAAGCCTGCACGGAGCAAGTCAAGGAAGTCCTGTTTGATTATTGTGAAGAGATTGTTGAAAATCCGCTCAAACGGGATAAGGACATAATGAACCTTGCATGTCTTGTCGACAGAGATAAAATCGATGAGTTCGCCAAGGGTATTTTCCAGGCGTCGAAGTCTTTCAATAACGTCTATCTGTTCGATTACACTGGTCCATGGGCCCCACATAATTTTGTGACACTTGATCTGCATGCACCTTCGACTAAAAAGAAGTCCGAAGATGATGGCGATCACACTGAGTAGATTGATGCCATGCTACTCGTGGACGATATACTCTTGTCTCCAGTCAGGGGAATCACATGGGTTTTTAAGCAGATACATCAGTTAGCTGAAGAGGAGTTGGAGGGTGAGGCGGACCGAATCCGGGACAGTCTCACCGAGCTATACATGATGCTGGAAACCGGTGAAATCTCCGAAGAGGAGTTTGAGCGACGGGAAACAGAATTACTCGATAAACTTGACGCCCTTAACGAGGAAGACGACATACTCGGAAATTCAGATGATGAGGATCAAGAGGTAGAGGAAGAGAGTCCACGCGAGACAGCCAAACCCGTGAGTAAGTGATGGTCATGGCCCTGCCAAGTTTTCTTCAGCAGCCGTCACTCAAAATAATTTTTTTTGGCGGCAAAGGGGGTGTCGGTAAAACGACCTGCGCCTGTGCGGCAGCGCTGAGGCTGGCAACGGATAACCCGAAACAGACATTTTTGTTGATCTCTACCGATCCAGCTCATTCTATTGTTGGTACCTTGACGGATATCGCCATCCCGAACAATCTCTCTGTCAGGGAATTGGACTCTGCCGACGCTCTTCATGATTTTAAGGCCCGGTATGAAAAGCTGTTCGTGGAGATTGCCGACCGGGGTACCTTCTTCGATGCGGAAGACCTTCATGGACTCATGGATTTATCGATCCCCGGCATGGATGAAGTTGCCGCTTACCTTGAAATCGGTGATTTGATCAAGGCCGGTCGCTATCACTGCATTATTATGGACACCGCTCCAACCGGCCACACACTGCGCCTGCTCGAAATGCCCGAGCTTGTCCATCGCTGGTTGCTGGCGCTAGATTCACTGCTCGCCAAGCATCGCTTCATACGGCGGCATTACGCGGGTAACCAAGCACTGGATCACCTGGATCGGTTCCTGCTCGACATGGAGAGCACCGTCCAGGCCATGCAAACCATTCTGCGGGACAAACACCGTTGCCGCTTTGTTTTAGTGATGGTGGCCGAGTCCATGAGCGTCGAGGAAAGCGCTGATCTGGCGCGGACCCTGGCGCATCAGCATATCGGTATGTCCGAACTTGTCGTCAATCAATTACTACCCGTCAATGATTGTTTGCATTGTCAGGAAGGGCGCAGAAGGCAATTGCTCGCGTTGGAGGACGCCAGGAAACGCCTACCAAATCCCGTATTTTGGGGCTTGCCGCTGCTCCCTAAGGACCCTTCCGGTGAGGATCTAAACTCATTGTGGTGCAATGTGATCCAGCTAGGTTCCTTTGAGCCATTACCACCGGTGGCGCGACTATCGGCACAAGTCGAGGCGCCGGCCCCACTACCACCAGCCAGCTATCGGCTTTTCATATTTGCGGGCAAGGGCGGCGTTGGCAAGACCACCATGGCGTGTGCAACCGCACTGCGGATGCGTGAATGCTATCCCCACTTGCGAATTCTTCTGTTCTCCACCGACCCGGCTCATTCCCTGAGTGATGCCCTGGGGGTTTCCATCGGCCCCCAACCGACTGCCGTTCTTCCGGGCCTTGCTGCCCAAGAAATCCAGGCGGAGGCCGCCTTTGATAAGATTCGAGAAGAATACCGCAAGGAACTGGAAAACTTTCTGGCAGAAACTCTCCCCAATCTAGATATCACTTTTGATCGCGAGGTACTGGAACATTTACTCGACATGGCTCCGCCGGGTCTTGATGAAATCATGGCACTCACGACCGTTATGGAACATCTGGAAAAGGGCGCCTATGACCTTGTGGTCATGGATGCAGCGCCTAGTGGACATCTCATTCGCTTACTGGATTTACCAAATTTGATATCGGAATGGTTGAAGCTATTCTTCTCTCTGCTACTAAAATATCGCAAGGTGATACGACTGCCCAAACTCTCTGGACGATTAGTGAGATTGTCCCGCGAGCTCAAAGCGTTACGAAGCCTACTGGTTGACCCGAAGATGACGGCACTGTGGGCTATCACTATTCCCACCCGCCTGGCTCTCGATAAAACCAGGGAAATGGTGGATAACCTGAATCGAATTGGTCTGAACCCTGGCAATATATTCATCAATCAGATAACCCCAAAGAGGAAATGTAATTTATGCGAGTCGATCAACAAGAGACAACTAATCCAGATTGAACGAGCTAAAACAATGTTTCCAGCGAAGAATATAACCCTGATTTACCTGCAATCTGACCCGGGTGGTATTACAGGGCTTGATCAATTAGGTAACTTATTATACATCGAAGCATCGCCGGAAGCCGCTCGATAATCCTCTAAACGATTCGTACTTATCTAAACCCGTGACATTAAAAATCCAGCAACACACCGAGAATCAGCAAATCACGCTATGTGAGGCCTTGGATAGAATCCTCAACAAGGGAGCCGTGATTGTTGGCGATGTCACGATATCTATCGCTGGCATTGATCTCGTATATTTGAGCATACAGGCCTTGGTGGCTTCCGTGGAGACTGGCCGACGACTTCGGGGAAGGAATCTCAATCATGAAGACTAACGATATGCCATTGCCTCCCCGGATACCAGCTAGAATCCCTAAAGAATCGCTAATACCGACCGGCATGGCTCATTCCTCCTTGCGCCCACATTTGGCGATTGATGGCGACAAAGTTCGAAATGGCTTGGCTCAATTAGTGCTAACCTTAGTGAAGCTTCTGCATGAGCTCTTGGAAAGACAAGCTATTCGGCGAATGGATTCGGGCACATTGACCGATGAAGAAATAGAAAATCTAGGCCAAACATTGATGCGGCAGGCCGAGGAACTGGAGCGGTTACGTGAGGTATTCGACCTGAAGGACGAAGATTTGAATCTGGATCTAGGCCCCTTGGGCCGGTTATTTTAAGGAATATTGCCATGAACGAAAAAAAATTGACGCATTCCACCAATTCCACCACCGTTGCTGATTTGCTGGAACGTTTGCTCGACAAAGGCATCGTTATCAGCGGAGATATTCGCATCCGCTTGGTGGAAGTAGAGCTGCTGACCCTTGAAATTCGCCTGCTAATATGTTCTGTCGATAAAGCCATGGAAATGGGTCTTGATTGGTGGACAGGCAACCCCGCCTTTGACTCCAGAGCCAGGGGGATTCCAGCGCCGGACACAGAAGAGCGACTCAAACGCCTTGAAGCCCGATTGGCCACAGCGGAAGAAATAGCCACCCCAAACTAGGTCTAGTCATGCGTGCTCTCATTCTCCTACCCATTATCCATGGCATCAATGACCTCGGCGATCTGGGAGAAGCCGTGACCAACTACCGCACTCCAGAGCAAGCAGAACAACACCAAATCGGCATCGATCATTTCTGGTCGCTTTTGGAATCGGCTATAGATGGCTTTGGTCTAGACTATAAAAAGGTGAAACTCTATCAGGATGGTTTGCCGGTTTGCGGTAGGGAGTCCGATATCGTTGTTGAAACAGCCGAATCTGGCAGCCGCAACTTCTGCCTCCTGCAAAAGCTAATTTACAAGGGTGCTACTCTTGTCGGTACCGAATCCCCTGGGTTGTTGCTAAAGGAATATGCCCTGATGCGTCAAGCCCATGACCCGCAACCTGGCCTGACAACTCCAACTGACGAAACCGCTCAAACATTGCTCGACCAACGAGATACCTTTATTGCCCAGCGCATTAACGATACCCTGAATGAGGGTGAAATGGGTTTGCTTTTTATCGGGCTGCTGCACAAGGTCGAAGATAAACTACCCAAAGACATAACCGTAATCCAGCCTATTGAAAAACCCACTTTAGGCTCCGAAAAACGGTAATCTCAATCAGAGACAGAACGTTTCTGCCACGTTAATTTTGTACCGTCGTTATTTTTTATCGATCTGAAATTGTAATTCTGCATTATTTATTTCAGACCCTCGAATATCCCGGCTAGGTAGGTTCAATAGCCGTCGCCAAACAGTGTGATGATCTAGTTGGCCGGTTAGAAGGTACGCAAGGTGTCGATAATGCCAAAGAGGCTGTTTGGAAATTCGGGCCGCATAGGTTAGGGTAATGTGTTTTTGCTGTCGTTGGGTGGTTGAATGAGTCAAAAAAACGGAAGAAGCGCTATCCGAGCCATCTGAGCGACGGCGCTTGGCGCTGCCTGAAGCCGCTGCTGCCGGTGTCGGCGGTGGGCAGGCCCCGGCAGGTGAGCCTGCGGCAGGTGGTCAACGCGATTCTGTACGTGCTGAAGACCGGCTGCCAGTGGCGGCAGTTGCCCCGCGAGTTTCCGGCCGGGACGGCCGTCTATGACTACTTTTACCAGTGGTCGCGGGACGGGACGTGGGAGCGGCTGAACCACACGCTGCGCGGCAGGCTGCGGCAGCAGGGCGGGCGGCACAAGCACCCGACGGGGGCCTGCCTGGACAGCCAGAGCGTCAAATGCACCGCGGTGCCGGGCGTGCGCGGCTACGACGCGGGCAAGAAGATCAATGGGCGCAAGCGGCACCTCCTGGTAGACACGCTGGGGCTGTTGCTGGCGGTGGTGGTGACCACCGCCAGCGTGCAAGACCGCGACGGTGCGCGGAGACTGCTGCGCCATCTGCCGGGCGGCTGCAAGAAGCTCCGGAAAATCTGGGTGGACGGCGGCTATGCGGGCCAGCTCGTGGACTGGGTCGCCGAGCGGTTCGCGTTCTGCCTGGCGGTGGTGCTGCGCCCCAAAGAGCGCAAAGGGTTCGTCCTGCTGCCCCGCCGCTGGGTCGTCGAGCGCACCTTTGGCTGGCTCAACCACTCTCGCCGCCTCAGCCAAAGCTACGAGCGCCTCACCCGTACGGACGAAAGCTGGGTTTACATCGCCATGACCCGCATCATGCTGGAGCGCCTGGCCTGAGCGAGGAATTTCCAAACAGCCTTTGATAGAGTCCAATTTCTGGGTTGCTCACTGCACGGATAGCGTGGGCGTCCCCACTGCGGGCTGGCCGAAGACCCGCGATACCAGATTCCCAACAATTTCACCCCAACTCGTTCGATTGTTAACTTTATTTCAATGGTTTCATGATGAATTCATGACATGATGGCTGGAGCGCCATTGCCGGGGTGCGTATAATCATGTTTTTGCCGAGTTGGGCGCGTGCCTCCGGCGCTTGCTCAATCAGAAGCAGAATCCTGCATGACTTCCTTCGCCAAAGAGATCATCTCCGTCAATCTGGAAGACGAGATGAAACAGTCCTACCTCGATTACGCCATGAGCGTGATCGTCGGGCGTGCCCTGCCCGATGTGAGGGACGGGCTGAAACCGGTACATCGGCGCGTGCTATACGCCATGCATGAACTGGGCAACGACTGGAACAAACCCTACAAGAAGTCGGCCCGCGTGGTCGGCGACGTCATCGGTAAATATCACCCGCATGGTGATTCCGCCGTGTATGACACCATCGTGCGCATGGCTCAGCCTTTCTCGCTGCGCTACATGCTGATCGACGGTCAGGGCAATTTCGGTTCGGTGGATGGCGATCCGCCCGCCGCGATGCGTTACACCGAAGTGCGCATGGCGCGCATCGCTCATGAGTTGCTGGCCGATCTCGAGAAGGAAACCGTCAGTTTCACCCCCAACTACGACGAGTCGGAGAAGGAGCCCTCGGTCCTGCCGACCCGGGTGCCCAATCTGCTGATCAACGGCTCGGCCGGTATCGCGGTGGGGATGGCCACCAATATTCCGCCACACAACCTCACCGAAGTGGTAGAGGCCTGCCTGCGGCTGATCGAGCAGCCCGAGACCAGCATCCAGGATTTGATGGCCATCATTCCGGGTCCGGATTTCCCGACGGCCGCGATCATCAATGGCGCCAGCGGCATTCGCGAAGCGTATCTGACGGGGCGGGGTCGCATCTATCTCCGCGCCCAGTGCGAGTTCGAGGAGGACAACGGCCGCACCAGCATCATCGTCAACGAGCTACCCTATCAGGTCAATAAAGCCAGGCTCATGGAGAAAATCGCCGAGCTGGCCAAGGAAGGCAAGCTGGAAGGCATCTCCGGTCTGCGCGACGAGTCGGACAAGGACGGCATGCGCATGGTGATCGAGCTGAAACGGGGCGAGTCGGCCGATGTGGTGCTGAATAATCTGTACCAGCAGACCGGCATGCAGAGCGTGTTCGGCATCAACATGGTGGCCCTCATCGACGGCCGTCCGCGCTGCCTGAATCTCAAGGAAATCATCGCCGCCTTCATCAACCATCGCCGCGAGGTGGTGACGCGGCGGACCCTCTTCGATCTGCGCAAGGCGCGCGAACGGGCCCATATCCTGGAAGGGTTGGCGATCGCCCTGGCCAATATCGACGAGGTGATCGAACTCATCAAGTCCTCACCCAGTCCCGCCATCGCCAAGGAACGCTTGCTTGAACGCCACTGGCGTCCGGGCGTGGTGTCCGATCTGCTGGCGCGCGCCGAGGATTCGGTGCGGTCCCGCCCGGAATCTCTGGGGCCGGGCTTTGGGCTGAGCGAAGCCGGATACCGCCTCTCGCAAGAACAGGCTCAGGCCATCCTGGATCTGCGTCTGCATCGTTTGACCGGCCTCGAGCAGGACAAGATCATCGCCGAATACAAGGACATTCTGGCTCGTATCGACGAACTGCTGCTCATACTGGGCAGCGATGTCCGGCTCATGGAGGTCATTCGCGACGAGCTGATCGCCATCCGCGACCAGTTCGGGGACAAGCGCCGGACGCGTATCATCGCGGACCAGCTCGATCTGTCCCGCGCCGATCTGATCCCCGAAGAGGATATGGTGGTCACGGTCTCGAATGAGGGCTATGTCAAGTCACAGCCGCTGACCTCTTACCGCGCCCAGCGGCGCGGTGGGCGCGGCAAGTCGGCGCTCTCGATGAAGGAAGAGGATTACATCGAGAAACTGATCGTCGCCAATACCCATGACACGATCCTCTGCTTCTCCAGCGTGGGCAAGGTTTACTGGCTCAAAGTCTACGAACTGCCCGTCACCAGCCGCATCGCGCGCGGCCGGCCCTTCGTTAACCTGTTGCCCCTGGAAGAGGGCGAAAAGATCAACGCGATCCTGCCGATCCGGGAGTTCGACGATGGCCACTTCATCTTCATGGCCACGGCGTCTGGCATCGTCAAGAAAGTGGCGCTGAGCGAATTCGAGCGCCCGCGCCAAAGCGGCAAGATCGCCATCGATCTGCGGCAGGATGATCGGCTGGTTAATGTCGCTGTCACGGATGGGCGTCAGAATGTGATGCTGTTCAGCAATGCCGGCAAGGCCGTCTGTTTCGACGAAGAGGAGGTGCGCGCCATGGGACGCGGTGCGACCGGCGTCCGCGGTATGTCGCTACAGGAGGATCAGGAGATCATTGCACTCCTCATCGGCACCGAAGGCTCGGTGTTGAACATTACCGAAAATGGTTTTGGCAAGCGGACGGCCATCAGCGAATTCACCCGCCACCATCGCGGTGGGCAGGGGGTGATCGCCATCCAGACCAGCGAACGCAATGGCGCCGTGGTGGCGGCGGTGCTGGTTGGCGATAACGACGAAATCATGTTGATCACCGACGCGGGTGTCTTGGTGCGGACGCGGGTCGAGGAAATCCGCGAATTGGGCCGCAATACCCAGGGCGTCACGGTGATCAAGCTCGGCCCGGGCGAAAAAGTGGTCGGTGTCGACCGCATCCCGTACCTCGAGGACGAGGGAGACGGCGATGACCCGGAACCGGCGGAAAGCGAATCCGAAACTTAACCTTAGGAGACAACCATGAGCAGGATATTTAACTTCAGCGCGGGACCTTCCACGGTGCCCGCGGCCGTACTGGAGCGCGCGCGTGACGAGCTGTGCGAATGGCGCGACACCGGCATGTCCGTGATGGAAATGAGCCATCGCAGCAAGGCCTATGTTGGCATCGCCGAGCAGGCGGAGGCGCTGTTACGGGAACTGTTGTCCGTGCCGGCCAGCTACAAGGTGCTGTTTCTGCAGGGCGGCGCTACCGGTCAATTCGCGGCCATCCCGATGAACCTGTTG
>Ga0172369_10008335_pt1 | contig 11776 bp, 13 predicted proteins | sample LakKiv25m_FD_114539 | JGI IMG/M metagenome (GOLD analysis project Ga0172369, IMG submission 114539) | Freshwater microbial communities from Kabuno Bay, South-Kivu, Congo - kab_022012_11.25m | ecosystem: Environmental > Aquatic > Freshwater > Lake | place: Democratic Republic of the Congo... | reverse complement strand
TGCCATTGAACCGAACACTCGAATATTTTTTACTCCGAAGTGTTCAGCAACTGAAAGAATACTTTCTTTGTAAGTATTTAATTCTTTTATGCTCATTTTTTTTCTGATGCTTTTCTTATTTCTGTACTTGCAACTTAATTTTTTATCCATCAACTTTCAAGAAAGAAATTTTTTATTTATGAACTCAACAAACAGAATAACCTCTCTTTTCAACGTTCAATATCCTATCATTCAGGCAGGAATGGTGTGGGTGAGCGGATGGAAGCTTGCTTCGGCTGTATCAAACTGCGGCGGTCTTGGTTTACTCGGCGCCGGATCGATGAAACCGGATTTACTCGCCGAGCATATTCAAAAATGTAAAGCGGCAACACAAAAACCGTTTGGAGTGAACATTCCTCTTCTCCGTCGCGACGTTGATGATTTAATTGCGGTGACGCGGCAAGAAAAAATTGAAATCGTTTTTACTTCCGCCGGTCATCCGGGGAGACACATAGATAAATTGAAAACCGACAACATAAAAGTTGTGCACGTTGTTGCAAATGTAAAGCAGGCGCTTAAAGCCGAAGAAGTCGGCTGCGACGCAATTGTTGGAGAAGGCGTTGAAGCCGGCGGACATAACGGCGGCGATGAAATAACAACGCTCTGCTTAATTCCACAGTTAGTTGATGCAATAAAAATTCCGGTTATTGCAGCCGGTGGAATTGCGAATGGACGACAGATTGCCGCAGTGTTTTGTCTTGGCGCTGAAGCTGTGCAAATAGGAACGTTGTTTGCCGCAACGGTTGAATCTTCCGCGCATGAAAATTATAAAAGAAAAATAGTTGAAGCGAAGGATTCCGATACGGTTTTGTCATTTAGAAAAATTGCGTTGATGCGAATGCTGAAAAACGATTTCGCGCAAAAAGCTGTCCAGGCGGAAACAAACGGTTTATCAAAAGAAGAGATGCTTTCTTTCCTCGATCACAAGCGGGAGATGAAAGGAATTTTTGAAGGCGATGTAATTGAAGGCGCGATGGAAGCCGGACAAAGTTCCGGCTTGGTGAAAGAAATTTTATCCGTGCAGCAGGTGTTTGATAAGTTGATTAAAGAATTTGTTGAAGCCAAAAGAATTTAGCGACCTTTCTTTTTTCGCTTATAAAAAGGAATCAACGGCGAACGAACAGCAGCAATGTTTTTAGCAGAGCTGGTTCATGGTTGAACACAATGTTTATTCCGATTAAGATGAGAATAATTCCTCCGCAAATTTCAACTATTTTGCCGAATTTTTTCCCCAGCCGGTTGCCGGCAAAAAGTCCCGCCAAGGAAAGCGCTGCGGTAATAAATCCAATCATAATGCTTGGAAACCAAATATCATAATTCAACAGCGCCAGACTGAACCCCACCGCAAGCGCATCAATGCTGGTTGCAATTGAAAGCATGATTAAAGACATTCCTCTTGAAGGGTCGGACTTCTGCTTAACTTCTTCGTTTGAAAATGCCGCTTTAATCATTCGCAATCCGATAACAGCCAACAACAGAAACGCAATCCAATGATCTACTCCGGCAACAAGCGGCTCAATAGTTGAGCCAAGATACCAGCCGATAACCGGCATCAGAAATTGAAAGAGCCCAAAATGAAACGGGATGCGAAAATAATCGCGCCACGTCCTCGCATTAATTAATGTGCCGGAACTTAATGAAACCGCGAACGCATCCAACGCTAAACTGACCGAAAGAAAAAGTGTCGCTATAAAACCCATAGTAAATAACTTGATAAAGGAAGCGGAAGTGATTAGTAATCTGTTTTTATTGCGGAAATAGTTGCCTAATTTTGATGTATCAATTTAAGGATAAGTTATGAAAAAATTTCTTACGGCTTCATTATTTCTACTCTTGATGAACAGCGCACTTTTTGCCCAAACCGAATTTCAACATTTTCTTGATTACGCAAACTCGATAACCGATTCACTTAAAAAAAATGCCGTACTTGATAGTTTTATAACCTACCATCGTGCAATCCGCATTCCGATTGCAGAAGACCATTTTGCAATTTTTTTATATAAGGGAAATGTTTCAACGGTTGCCGTTGCAGGCGATTTTAACGGATGGAATCCCTCGTTGCAATTAACAAGAGCGCCAAAATCAAACTTCTTTTACGCCGCAAAAAATTTTGAAATGAATGCACGACTCGATTATAAATTGGTTGTGAATAATGGGAACTGGTATCTCGATCCGCTTAATCCCAATACTTGCAAGGGCGGATTTGGTCCAAACTCCGAACTTGCAATGCCGGAGTATGTGCAGCCGCAAGAAATAAAATATGATCCGGCAATTGCGCACGGCAAAGTTGAACAGAAAATTATTTTCAGTGCAAATGTGAATTCTTCTTATCAAGTAAAAATTTATCTGCCGCCCAATTATGATTCAGCGGCAAGCAAAATCTATCCCACCGTTTATTTTCAAGACGGATACGAGTACATCGATTTGGCAAGCGCAGTTAACGTAATTGATAATTTGATCGCGGCAAAGAAAATTGAAAATGTAATTGCGGTTTTTGTAAAACCAAACAATCGGAATGAGGAATACGCACTTTCGAAGCGTACGCAATACCGCGCATTTTTTGTAAATGAACTTGTTCCGTTTATTGATTCGGTTTACAAAACGGAACAATCTCCCAAAAGAAGATTGGTGCTCGGCGATTCCTACGGCGGAAATATTTCAGCGCTAATTTGTTACTATCATTCCGATGTTTTTGGAAATTGCGGACTCCATTCCGGCGCGTTTCAAGAAAATAATTATGAAGCGTATAACCTTTTTATTTCTTCGCCTAAAAAAGAAGTGAAGTTTTCAATGGTGTGGGGTTCGTACGAATCACTTTTCACCAACATGCGTCATTTTAAAGATTCTCTCACATCAAAGAATTACGAATTCAATTGGTCGGAGTTGCCGGAAGGACATAGCTGGGGCTTGTGGCGCGCAAACATCGATTTTATGCTGGAATATATTTTCCCGTATCAGCCCAACGGCTTAAATGAAGGACGAAATGATCCGCTTAAAAAATTTGAGCTGCAACAGAATTATCCGAATCCTTTTAATCCCAACACATCCATCACTTACCGGTTATCGGATTTCAGCAACGTAAGTTTAAAGGTATATGATATTCTCGGAAACGAAGTTGCAATTTTAGTGAATGCACAACAGCATCCCGGCAGTTACAACGTTTCTTTCAACCAACAACTAACAGCTAACCACCAGCCGTTATCAAGCGGCGTTTATGTTTATCAATTAAGAGCCGCTACACAGAAGGGCGAAGCCATTCAAACAAAAAAGATGATCGTTTTAAAATAAAAAAGCCGGCGTGTGCAACCGGCTTTATTGCAATTAATTATCGATCTTTCTTTTAACCAATAACCACAAATCTTTCGCTTGGCGTCATCGAAATACCGCAACGTTTCGGCGCAGTTCCATCATACGTATTTCCGCAAGTTGAGCAAACAAAATATTTAGCGGCTAACGTATTTTCTTTTCCGGCGTTTAGCTGTTCAAGCGCGTTTTTATATAACGTTAAATGTTTCTGCTCTGTTTTATACGCGTACGAAAAAGAAATTGAAGCAAGAGTTACCTCTCCTTCCTGCGATGTTTTAATGAATCCCGGATACATCGTTGAAACTTCATATCCTTCTCCTTTAATTGCATCGGCAAGATTTTCTTTTGTTGATTTTACGTCGAACTTCGGCGAAACTTTCGGCGCTTTTTCACCTAATTGTTCCAACACGGCAGCATGATTTTTTGCGTGAATGCTTTCTGCTTTTGAAGCAGCTTCAAACAAAACCGCAACTTTTGCGAATCCATCTTTTTTTGCCTTCTTTGCATAAGCGGCATACTTTGCGCTTGCGGTTGATTCGCCTTCAAACGCAGCTTTAAGATTTGAAACGGTTTGGCTTTTCGTATCAATTTTTGAAGCTTCAACATTGCTGAAAGCGAAAAGAACTACAAGCAGAACAATAAACGAACTTAATACTGTTTTCATTTTATCTCCATTTTATTTTTTGTGATGTTATTTATTTAAGAGATTTTTTCAATCATCATTATCTTCACTGTTGGCTTTTTCAGTGCCGGTAGCATTCTGATCCAATCCAAAATTAAACTGAACTCCGGCGGCATGTTTGTAAACTAATTCGCCGCCATAAAATCCAGTTCGTGCAACAGAAAGAACTCCGACAAGAAAAAGAAGAAACGCTACATATTTGAACGCGCCGTCAAACTTTTTGAACCAGACAAGAGCAATTCTAACTGCGGCTGCGCCAACCATCAACCAAAGCGTTAATTGAGCGGCGTGCTCATGAGTTTCCAAAGCGGTTTCTAATTGTCCGGTTTCGGAAATGCCATCGCCGGCAAGATTGCCGGTAATATATGCGGCAACAACTCCAAGCGTTCCGAGAATTAGTAAGTAGAATGCGGCAGTAGTAAAAAATTCTTTCTTAAGAATAAGTCCGACAAGCTCGGAAAGAAACCCAACGATCAAAAGCGCGATGGGAAAATGAACAATCATCGGGTGAAGATGAGTGGTGTCAATCATGAAAAAACTCCTAATTATTAACCTCTAACTTAGGCGTGACCAACTTAAAACTTTCTAAAAGCCAACTTAAAAAAAGATTAAAATTGATTTTGTTTTGCAGCCGAATAAATTGGAAAGTTGTTTAAGAGGATATGAAAATAAAGATAAGTAATCACCGGGGAATAGAAATAAAAAAACGCAGAGCGAACTTGAAAAAGTTACTACTCTGCGTTTGTAAAAATTAATGGTGCGATTGAAAAAGTCCTAAAATATTTCCTTCATTATCTTTTAGAAGTGCGTACCAGCCGTAAACCGGGATAACGGTTTTTTCGCGAAATATTTTTCCGCCTGCCGCAACAACTTTATCAAGCGTTTCTTCAATATTTTTTATGTGCACATGAAAAATTGTGGTATCGCCGCTGTTCACTTTTTTTACTTTGCGAAGCCCGATGGTAATTCCTTTATGTGAATTGAACAGCGAATATCCGTTTCCAAAATCTTTCAAATCCCAATCGAATACTTTTTGATAAAACACTTTTGAAGCTTCAAGATCAGTTGAGGGAATTTCAACATGAGCAATAAATTGATTTGACATAAACTAACATCCATTCTTTAATTAATAATTCTACCGGTAAAAATTAACGTTTCAACCGAAACAATGCAAACGGACAAATCACTTTGCCTGTTCAACTTTTTGTTTTACTTTATCTATTTTGTTGTAATCAATTTCCGAACCCAACAAGCTGTGCGGAATAAGAAAAATAACAAGCATAAGAATAGCTGCAAAGCCCACCCATACTTTTTCATTTCGTTTTTTGAGTAGCGCGACAGCCGCAATAATCCAGCCTACAAGCGCGATCAATGTTTTGTTATCGGTTAAGTCGTAACCGAAAGGAACGCCGGTCCAATATTCGCCGAAAGCATATTTCTGTACAAAAGGTCCGAAGAGAAATCCACCGAGAAGCAGAAAGGCAAAAGTAAAAATGGTGTACTTTTTTATTTTTGATTTATTGTTAAATATTTCCAGCCCGGTGCGTGTTGATAAAAACATTGCGCTGAACATCATTAACACGTGCGGAATTAAAATGAATAACGGAACATCGCCTTTAAAACGAATCACAACAGGTTCCGGAGGAAAAGAAATTGTTTCAGTTCCGGTAGAAAGAGAAAGTTTGTACATCAATTTTCCGGCGGAAGGCTGAGCCGGAAGTTCGGCAGTGAGCGCGTTGTTTTTGTTACGCATTTCAACTTTCGTCCATTCATCATCGGTTTTAAATCGCTTCCAAAAAAGATTTCCCGAAATATTTTTGTCGGTCGTATTCAGTTTCACTTCGTGATTCGTAAAGCCGGAGTGTGTCCTATCGAGGTGATATTTAGTTTCTTGTCCCGCGACTTTCACTTTTACGGTTAATGGATACGTGGGACCTGTTACCCTTTGATAATAAGCTGAAGCTACCGTGATGAGAAATGCCAAAATCCAGAAGATCACATTTTTTTTCATATCCATGTTCCGTTTTAATAAGACAATAATTTAATTACTACCTCACCTTACGCAATTGTAGGGCGATTCTCAGAATCGCCCATGCATTTTGTTTTCAAATATCCTTTTTCCGAGCGAAACAGTTCGCCGCCGGCGAATTCGCTCTACAATTTTGCGTAAGGTGAGTTACTACTTCATTCCTTAGTTTCGATAATTTTATAGCTGTGTGAAACCTCAGCAGCTTTTTCAAGCATCTTTGTTACCGAGCAATATTTTGTTTGCGAAAGTTCAATCGCTTTTTCAATTGCTTCCTTTGGTAAGTTTTTTCCTTGAAAGAGATATTCAATATGAATTTTTGTGAACACTTGCGGATGTTCGTCCGCAACTTCCGAAGTAATGTTCATTTCAAATCCATCAAGTTTAACTTTTTTCTTTGAGAGAATTGAAGCTACATCGCTGCCGGTGCAGCCGCCGAGACCGAGCAGCAATAATTCTTTCGGTCTTATTCCTGCGTTGCTTCCGCCGAATTCTTCAGGTCCGTCCATCGTTATCCAATGGTTTGAATCGGTTTTCCCGACGAAGGTGATTCCCTTAACTTGTTTTACAAATGCTTTTTTCGTTGCCATAAATTTTCCTTTCAAATAAAATGTTTTTGTTTTTTTATTTGATTCACAAAATGGAAATAGGCTTCAAACTATTATTCCATCGGCGGCATATTATACTGTGACCATTCCTCTTTTGCCGGTCCGTATAAACCTGGAACCTTTAATCCGGCTTGCCGCATTAGCACCGTCATTTGCGCACGATGATGAATTTCATGCTTCATCAGCACAACAAGAATGGTGTTTTTCGTCCACTCTTCTCCGTACATATTAATTTTCTCAACAAGAGATTCATCAGACCATTTTTCTTTCAATTGAACTAAAAGCGAAGCAGATACTTTTTGATACGCTTCCAAAATTTCATTAGCCGTTGCGGGAATCGGAGCGTCCTCGGCTACATCCGTAATTTTCAAATCGGTTTTGTTCATCATCTCAACAACGGAAGTAGTAATATGCCAGGCTAATCTCGCCAAGGTTCTTCCTTCAGCATATACTTTTTGAGAAAGAGAATCATCTGTTAGATTCTTAAAAAGTTTTTGCGTCGCTTCACTTTCGTTTTGCAATTCCTTTAACGCTTCTTTAATTGACGAGAACATTTTATTTCCTTCAAATAATTTATGATTTGATGGATTAAATTAAGTAATTTTCTTTAAGAAAAATTATCAAGGAAGAAAGAAAATGAAATTACAAACTTCATCGGCAGTGGTAACCGGCGGCGCAATGGGTATTGGACTTGCGACTTGCAAACGTCTTGTAAAAGAAGGCGTTGCGGTAACAGTATGGGATATGAATTCCGAGGCGTTAAATAAAGCTAAAACCGAACTTGAAAAACTTGGCGGAAAAGTTTTCGCGCATCAATGCGATGTTACAGATAAAACGAGAGTGTATGAATTAGCCGAAACCGCAATAAGCGAAATGGGGAAAGTTGATATTCTGATCAACAACGCCGGAGTAGTTTTCGGAGGAGAAATTTTAGACGGCACCGATGAAGAATGGGAAAAAACCATCAACGTAAATTTAACTTCGCTTGTTTATACCATCCGCGCTTTTCTTCCGCAAATGTATGAACGCAATCTCGGACACATCATCAATATTTCTTCCGCATCCGCAACGCTCGGAGTTCCCGGTTTGGCGGTTTATACGGCAACCAAATGGGCGGTATGGGGGTTAACGGAGTCGCTTCGCTTTGAAGCGTTTAACAATGGAAAAACCGGAGTAAAATATTCTTCAATTCATCCAAGTTATATAGCGGAAGGTTTATTCCACGGCGCAAAACTTGGATTTCCCGGAAGCTTAATTGTGCCTCTTTTGAAAAATCACGATGTTATTGCAAAGACAATTGTTGAATCAGCTTTGAAGAAAGGGAGATATTCACCGAAGCGTCCGGTTACACTAAATATAAATCCCCGTTTACGCGGCTTGTTACCTGATTCCTGGTTCCAAAAACTGATGATCTTTTTCGGAGTTCCGCAAAGTATGAAAACATGGACGGGAAGAAAGTGAATTGAGAAAGAAGAAATCAGAAATATGAATTCGGAATGAAGGAATGGAATGATATCATGCAAACCCTATTTTTAAATATTGTGATACTGAACGGAAAACAAAGCATTTGGAATACATGTACCTATCCGCCTTTGGTGGATGCAACGCCGTGCAGTAATGTATTCTTTAATCAATAAATCTGTGCGGCATAGGTAATAGTGATAGTGCTTAAATATTGAGGTAATTATGAATGATAATTTAATTCAAATTGGTTCTGTAGAAAGCAGATATAGTAATGCAAAAAATAGCTGGAATTCTAGGTTACTTGGTTATCAAGTAACTATATATCATAGTGGATTAAAAGAGCATAAATTACTATCAGCACCAGAAAAATATTTATTAGAATCAAAAGTAAATCTACAAATACAGAAATGGAATGAACGTTGGAATAAAGAGGTTAATTATGATGACGCGAATTCAAGAACAGAAGAAGCACAACAAGAATTGGAAGAAATAGAAAATCTACTAATACATACTTTGACAATAGACGACACCATCCAATGGCATAAACTCAAAGACAGAAAGAAATTTACAGAAAAAAATCCTGGTGATTTTTTAGAAGGTACATTAAACGATATAAGTAAACCTGTAAAAGGCGAGCTATTATCCTTGTCCGCTAAACCTGATAAGAATTCGTCAAAGTTTCAAATTGAAATTACATTTTTTGACAAATTATTCTCGTCTCTTCGTACTAAAAAAGAAAAACTTGTTAATGATAAATATGACTATGCAGTTGAAAATTGGAAAAAACAGTGTAAAGAAATTGAATTAAAAAATTCCCAAACCGAAAAGGAATTTGAAAACAATAATATTGATTATGAGAATAAAAGGAAGCACTATATTGAAGAAAATAATAGGTTAGTTGAAAGTTGGGAAAAACGCAAAGCAGAGTTTTATAAACAACAAGAAGAGTATAATTCCAAAATTGATAAACTAAAAGAGGCTTATTTAAATCAAAGTGAAGAAGCTATTACCGAATATTGTGAAAGAGTCCTAAGTAATTCGGAATATCCAGATTCTTTCCCTCAAAAATTTGAGATTGAATATAACACCACTAATAAGATTCTTATCGTAGAATATGAACTACCATCTATTGAATGTTTTCCAAAAATAAAGGATATAAAATATATTGCAGCTCGTAAAGAACTAAAAGAAACATTTATCAGTGATTCACAACTTAATAAAATGTTTGATGATGCAATGTATAAAATTACACTAAGGACAATTCACGAACTTTTTGAAGCTGATAAAGCCAATGCGCTTGATGCTATTTCTTTTAATGGATGGGTTAATGCCATAAATAAAGCAACTGGGAAAACAGAAAATAATTGTATTGTTAGCATACAAGTGAAAAAGGAAGAATTTCTTGAAATTGATTTATCAAATGTTGACCCACGAACTTGTTTCAAAAACTTAAAAGGAGTTGCGGGAAGTAAATTAAGTGCCCTCACACCAATTCAACCAATTCTTCAAATAAGTCGTGTTGACAAAAGATTTGTTGAGGGATATAATGTTGCTGAACAAATAGATAATTCAACTAATTTAGCGGCTATGGACTGGGAAGATTTCGAGCATTTAATAAGAGAATTATTTGAAAAGGAATTTCAATCAAACGGAGGTGAGGTAAAGGTAACACAAGCAAGTAGAGATGGAGGTGTAGATGCAATGGCATTTGACCCTGACCCTATTCGCGGTGGTAAAATTGTAATCCAAGCAAAAAGATATACTAATACAGTTGGAGTTTCAGCTGTCAGAGATTTATACGGAACCGTTGTAAATGAAGGTGCAACAAAAGGGATTCTCGTATCTACGGCAGATTATGGACCTGACGCTTATGAATTTGCAAAAGGAAAACCGTTAACACTTTTAAATGGTTCTAATCTTCTGCATTTATTAGAGAAACATGGTCATCACGCAAAAATTGATTTAAAGGAAGCAAAAAAAATATTATCTGAAAACAGATGATGCACTATAACATCTTTAATACGACAGCGTCGGAGAGGTAAGCAAAAAATCCATGCAAACGGGCAATGAGAAAAATAGCATCCCGCTTCGTGTAACTTCGTGGCTCCTTCGCGGAACTTCGTGTAAGAAAAGAATACTTTCACGAACTTGTCTGCCTCTGGCAGAGAAGCACGAAGAAAAGTCGTCTCGTGTAACTTCATGTAACAAAAAGAATCCCGGGGCTTGAGTAGAATGTTTTTGGTTTTGGGAGAATGATTTTTGATAATTAAATGGTTCGTTTTACCAGTGTTAAACAAAAATGGAAATAAATAAATAATTCGGCAATGTTGTCTTTTCACGTAAAGCGTGATAACACGGCGTAAAGCGTTTGTAAAAAAGTACAATAAAAGTTAATTTTAATTATGATTTCGAATGAAGATAAATCCAGACTCTTAGAACTTGCTAAAAAATATAATATCTCAAAATTGTATTTATTCGGCTCAAATATTGAGGATAAAAAAAATCCTACTGATATTGATTTGGCAGTTGATGGAATTGAAGATTCACTATTCTTTAAATTTTATGGTGAACTTATTTTTTCTATGTCCAAACCGGTGGACTTAATCGACTTAAAGAAAAAATCATTATTAAATGAGATGATAAAATCAGAAGGTGTTCTTCTTTATGGATGAGAAATTATCTAAAAGAATAAACGCTGAATTAGAAAATATTGATGAAGTATTGAAAGAGATGCCTTCTTATGAAAAACTTCCCTATTTATCCATGCTGGAACTTGCCGGAGCCGCAGCTTTTCTCCATAATTTTTATCATGGAATAGAAAATATCTTAAAACAAATATTCTTATCGAAAAACTTTGAAATACCGGAGGGTAAATCTTCACACAAAGAACTTCTCGAAAATTCCGCAAAAAATAAAATACTATCTGATGAGTTAAAAGATTCGCTGGGAGAATATCTTGCGTTTAGACATTTTTTCAGCCATGCTTACGCATTTGATTTATATGCTGACAAGATGGAACCGTTAGTTCAAAATTCAAAACGAATATACATTAGTTTCAAAACAGAGATCAGTAAATTTTTATAAATATAAAAGCGCTAATCCCTTTAATCGTGAGAGCCGGAGTGGCGGGTCAAAAGTCTCCGACAAGTCGGGGCAAGCAAAGAGAAAGAGAATCCCGCTTCGTGTAACTTCGTGTCTCCTTCGCGGAACTTCGTGTAAGAAAAGAATACTTTCACGAACCAGTCTGCCTCTGGCAGAGAAGCACGAAGAAAAGTCGCTTCGTGCAACTTCATGTAACAAAAAGAATCCCGGGGCTTGAGTAGAATGGTTTTGGTTTTGGAAAATTGAATATTTGTAAACAAAATACATGAGCAATTCTCAGCTCGCCCTGCCTCTGCGGTAGGCTCGCCAAGATTGATAATAATATTCATTCACGTGGTTGTCGAAACGGAGTTTCGACTTACAATTTAATTTAGACATAAAAAAAGCGGTGAGAAATCACCGCTTTTTTACTTTTAAACAATAATTTTTTCCTGACTTGTCCGGGAGAAAAAATCAAAAAAATAAGTTATTGTTTTTCAATAAGTTACGGAGGTAGAAACCATAAATTGTCGCACTAAGGGGCTTACCCCCCCCACTTATGAAGTATCA
>Ga0172369_10008327_pt1 | contig 11784 bp, 7 predicted proteins | sample LakKiv25m_FD_114539 | JGI IMG/M metagenome (GOLD analysis project Ga0172369, IMG submission 114539) | Freshwater microbial communities from Kabuno Bay, South-Kivu, Congo - kab_022012_11.25m | ecosystem: Environmental > Aquatic > Freshwater > Lake | place: Democratic Republic of the Congo... | reverse complement strand
TTCTTGGAGTTTATTTGGGATTTGGAGCCTTAAAGCTTGGAGCTTGTAGCCTAGGGCTTGGAACTTGCGACTTGTGACTTGTGACCTGCAGCTTCGTCGCGAATTGACTTGACGCTCTATTACGGAGGAGAGAGATGGAAAAGATCATCGAGCGAGCAAAGAGTATTCTGCTGTCTCCAAAGCAGACTTGGGAGACCATCAAAACGGAAGAGACGACTACCGTCGCGATCATTAGAAATTACCTTCTCTACTTGGCCATTGTGCCTGTCATTTGTTCCTTTATCGGCAGGGTAATTGTGGGCGGCCCATTCTATGGCAGGATGCCGCTCACTGGCGGTTTGACCTGGGTAGTGTTGTCTTACGTTCTCTTTTTTATCAGCGCCTACCTCTCGGCCTTCGTTATCAATTTCTTGGCGCCAAACTTCGGTGCGGTCAAAAACGATTTGGCCGCTTTCAAGTTAGTGGCTTACAGCAGTACCGCGCCTTTGCTCGCCGGCATTTTTTATCTCATTCCGGCGCTGTCGATATTTTCCATTCTGGGCGTTTACGGCATCTATCTGCTTTATCTCGGACTGCCGGTCTTGATGCAATGCCCCGAGGATAGGGCCCTGTCCTATACGGTCGCGTCGATCCTGGTAATGTTCGTTATTTTTGCCATCGGCACCGGCGTCTTGGGCCTGCTGATTTGCAATCGACTGCCTTGAGCCTCGTTTCTTCGCGAGCGGCGCGTTCGAAGTGGTGATGTCTTCCTACCATACTTTGCAGATAAGTTGCATTTCGACAGAGTCTGTCGGTCAAATATTCCGACCAGAATTTTCACGCAAGATTGTATAGTCGCGGACAAGACACGATGAACGATGGTACGGAGTTGCTTTATGCATTCCCGACTCTTTGTTCATTACGAGTATCTTTTTACCTTTTTGATACCTGAATTTTGCATGGGGCGCAACATTCTCTTGCCTGCGATTGAAATCGTAGGCTAAAAACTGAAAGTCATCTGAAGGTGACTTATCGCCCAATGTGTGGCAGCCGCCTTCAGGCGGCTTGAGTTCGAAGCCTGAGAATTCATTCTCAGGCGAAGGCTGATTTTCACCATTCACCTACTTACCTTTTACACTTGAAGGGAAAAGCATGAAAGCTTTAATCACCGCGGGCGGAAAGGGAACACGACTTCGCCCTCTTACGCACACTCAGAACAAGCATCTGTTGCCGATAGCCAACAAGCCTATTTTACACTATGCGCTGGAAAAAGTCGCCGAAGTGGGAATCACCGAAGTGGGAATTATTACTCATCAGGAAGGCTCGGAGGTCAAATCGGCCCTGGGCGATGGGGAAATGTGGGGTCTCAAAATCACCTACATTCCGCAGCAAGAGCCGGCTGGACTGGCCCATGCGGTGAAGATATCGCAAGATTTTGTCGGCAAAGACTCGTTCATCTTTTATCTGGGAGACAACATGGTGGTTGGGGGATTAGGCAAGTTTATCAAAGCGTTTGAAAAAGAGAAATCCAACTGCCATCTCACCTTGGCATTGGTGAAGGACCCGGAGCGCTTTGGCGTGCCGGAAATCAAAGGCAAGCGTATTCTCTCCATCGAGGAGAAGCCGAGTGTGCCGAAAAGTGAGTTTGCGGTGGCAGGCATTTATATATACGACAGCACGATTTTCGAAGCTGTGAATAAGATCGAGCCCAGTGCGCGCGGCGAGCTGGAGATTTCCGATGCCCATCAGTATCTTATCGAGCATGGCTTCCAAATCAGCTATTCGGAGATTACCGGCTGGTGGAAAGATACCGGAAAGCCGGAAGATATCTTGGAAGCGAACCGGCTGATCTTGGAACACACCACGAATCGGATTGAAGGCCTGGTCGATCATCGTTCCATGGTGACGGGCAACGTGGTGCTGGAAAAGGGCGCCAAGGTCATCAACAGCGTCGTTCGCGGCCCGGCCGTCATCGGTCGGCACACCATCATCAAGAATTCTTTTGTCGGCCCATTCACCTCCATTGGCGATGAATGCACTATACAAAACAGCGAAGTGGAGTTCAGCATCGTTCTCAACAAGTGCGAAATCTTGGAGGTCGGTGTCCGCATCGAAGGCAGCCTGTTGGGCGCCAATTCGCGGGTCATCAAAGCGGATGGCAGACCCCGAACCCATCGGTTTATGATAGGTGATCAGAGCTTGATTGAGGTGAGTTAGATTCTTCACTATGTTTGACTGCTAGGCTCAAACGCGATTAAGGATTCGCGTGGACCGACGGCAAAAGCCAATTTAGGTCATCCGATGTTACTTTTTATCGGTTGTGATTGTCTCTGTGATTTGGTAATTTGCCGAGGAAAAAAGAGGTAATTGTATGCTGAGTACCTAACTCGGACAAGCCGAAACCAAACAGGTAAAAACCTTTGCTTTTTTTGCACAAATTTTACTTGGAAGGTACTATACAGCCAAGTATACCAAGATAAGCTCAGGCTACCTGGGCCAACTGGTGGAATGGCCTGAAGTCGTGACAGAGGGAAAAACATTAGAGGAATGTCGTGGTTCTCTCAACGATGCTTTGCATGAGATGATTTTGGCCTATCGGCAAATTGACAAGGAGATACCTGTTGGCAGGGCGCTATTGGAGCAGATTCCCGTAGAGGTTTGACATGTCGGTGAAGCGTCGCGATTTGAGCCGATCTTTTGAAGAAAACGGATTTCGTCTGCTTCGCAAAGGAGCAAAGCATTCGATTTATGCAAAAGAGGAAAAGATCATACCCATTAAACGCCATCGAGCAATCGATAGGATAACGGCCAACGAATTATGCAAACAAGCAGGTCTCAAGCCAAAGTTTTTATAAAATCAGGGAAAAGTAAAGATTGCGAAATCGACGTTCCGCGATCTTTCGATTAGCACTTTTATTGGAAGCATTATGCGATTACCAGCACTTTTTATCTGTTTGCTTTTAATATTCTCACTTCTTCGGGGACAAGATTGGCAGCAGCCGGCGACGCAGTCCTTTCACGATCAAGAAGCGGCTTTGAAGAACAAGATCGCCAAGGCGATCGTGCAGGGCAGAGTCGGTCAAACGGAAGGGCAAGCTGATTTTGATGTGAAATACTACAGGCTTGATCTCCGCATCGATCCACAAAAACGAACCGTTTCCGGTTCGGTGACCGTTAGCGGCATAGCGCTTTCCGATGGACTGCAACAGATCGAATTGGATCTGCATCATCGCATGGTTGTGGATTCGGTGACTACCGACTCGGCGAAGCTTTCATTTAATCACCAAGCGGATTTGTTGAGCGTGCAATGGCCGGTGGCTCTCGAAGCAACTCAGTCATTTTCGTTCAAGGTTTTTTATAGTGGCACTCCCGAACAATCCTATTTCGGCGCTTTTGTTTTTGATAGTAATGGCGGCCAGCCCATGATTTGGAGCCTGAGCGAGCCGTTCGGAGCGCGCAATTGGTGGCCGTGCAAAGACGCTCCGGCTGACAAGGCTGATTCCGTCGACGTGGTCGTTACGGTTCCATCCGACCTGACCGTTGCTTCCAACGGCCTGTTGCGTTCGGTTACCGAGCAAAACGGCTGGAAGACTTTTTGGTGGCATGAAAGCTATCCGATTACCACCTATTTGGTTTCCGTCGCCATTCACCCCTATTATCAGTTCACCAATTACTACGTCAACCCGCAGGGCGACTCCATGCCGGTGATGAACTATGTTTTTCCCAGCCAGAAGAAATACGCCGAAAGCGAGCTGCCGCGAACAATCAGGATGCTGGAAATTTTCTCCGGCTTTTTTGGCCCATACCCGTTCTTTAGGGAAAAATACGGTCACGCCCAGTTTACCTGGGGCGGCGGCATGGAGCATCAAACCATTACCAGTTTGGTCTCCTTTGGCGAAGAGCTTGTGGTGCACGAGCTGGCTCACCAGTGGTGGGGAGACATGGTGACCTGTGAAACCTATCATCACATCTGGCTCAACGAAGGCTTTGCCACCTATTGTGAGGCCTTGTACTATGAGAAATTGCTGGGGAAGGATCGTTACCATCAGCATATGAACGGCATGCAATATTTTGGCGGCGGCACCATCTACGTCTATGATCCTGTGAATGATCAGATTTTTCATGGTGGATTGAGTTACAACAAGGGCGCTTGGGTCCTTCACATGCTCCGGCACGTGGTCGGCGATGAGGCGTTTTTTACCATCTTGCAAAGCTACTATAAGGATGAGAGGTTCCAGTACAAAACTGCTACTACGGAGGGCTTTCGCGATTTGTGCGAAGAAATAACCGGCATGGATTTGCATCGCTTTTTTCAGCAGTGGATCTATGAGCCGGGTTACCCGACCTATTTGCTGAATTGGCAAGCCAAACAACAGGACGATGGCAGCTATAAAGTCGATGGCATGCTCGATCAATCACGCGACAGTAGAATTTTTTGGATGCCCGTCGATGTGACGATCAAAACTGCAACCGCAGAAACGACCTTTGTTGTCTGGGCCGATGATGAGGCCAATTCTTTCTCTTGTACGCTGAAGCAGCAGCCGACGGAAGTCGTCCTTGACAAAGACAACTGGATTCTCAACCAACAGCAGACGATCTCGATTCCGCAAATACGGTTCGATGGGCCTATCGTTGCTGATTTCAATGGTAATGGCAATGCCCGACTGGATGCCGGCGAACAGATCGAGCTTTATCTCAAATTCTCCAATCCGGGCGCCCGCGCCAATAATGTTATTATTGCTGTCTCCAGCCAGGATGCGGACGTTTCTTTTCTTAAAAATTCTTCTGCTTTGGTGAACATACCGACCGGCAGCGAGCCGGTGCAGACGACCGAACCGCTGCTTTTAAACGTGGAACCGACTGCTATCTCGCATCGCGCCACGTTTACACTAACTCTGGAATACGGTAACACAGAGAAACGCTCCTACGTTTTTACCTTGCCCATCGGCGAACCCAATGTGCTATTCGTAAGCGATGCCGCCGATCTGCAAGAGAGCGCTTTTGCCAAGTCTGCCTTGGATAGCGGCGGCGTCCACGCCAAGCTTTGGGAAGCCAGTGTGAATGGCGCGCCGAATGCGGACACCCTGAGCCGCTATCAGGCGTTGGTCTGGAATACTGGGAGCAAGAGAGAGCAAGTTCTTGCCTCGGCGGAAATCGAGCTTCTCAAGACTTTTGTCGATCAGGGCGGAAAGCTATTGATCGCGGGGCAAAACATCGCTGCCTTTTTGAATGGTACTGAAGCCGGTCAAGCATTTCTGGCGGATTATCTGGGCAGCTCGTTTTACCAGGATACTTTTACCGGCTCGATCATCAAAGGACTCACGTCTGTTCCCATGACGGACGGCGTTTTTATCCGTTTTCTGGATGATCAGAATAAGCGTACTCAAGAGTCGCCGGATATGCTGACGACGACGGGAAGCGGTGAAACCGTGCTGCAATTCATGCCGACTAATTACACTGCAGGCGTCCGCTTGCAGCGCGGCTCCGCACGAATTGTCTATTTCGCCTTTGGATTGGAAGCGCTCAGCCGTCGCGCCAAAGACAGCAGCAAAGATTTGCTGCACCGGACCATGTTGTGGCTCCAAGGCATCGATACCAAAGTAGCCCAAACCAATAACGGCGACAAAGGCCCAGATCTTCTTCGCCTTTTCCCGAATTATCCCAATCCTTTCAATCCAAGCACGGAAATCACTTTTACGCTGCCGACTCCTGCAAAGGTGGAATTGGCCGTCTACAATTCTAACGGGCAAAAAGTGAAAAGCTTGCTTGCAACTGATTATGCTGCCGGCACTCATTCCGTCACTTGGGACGGCCGGAATCAGAGCGGGGAGGATTCTGGCAGCGGCGTATACTTCATCAGAGTTGAGGCAGGACGACAATATGCGATGCAAAAGGTCTTGAAATTGAAGTGAGCCATTCCGGTCGCCTGCAATCCTGCTGCCAGAAAATAGCTGGGTATTTCCTTCCCCCATTGTCTGCGAAAAAACTTTGCGGCTGCGAAAATTATTCATAGTCGAAAATCGTCGCATTGGCTTTGCTGAGTGCTCGCAGCGCAAAATAGCCCTGAGCGTGCAATGCATACGATGAAAAAGACACACCTGTCAAGATTAGATTATGAGTAAAGCATGTCATTTAGAAGGAATCATTGTGCAATGGCGAACTATCTGTAAACTGCAGTGTTGTGCGTCGCTTTGCAAAGATTCTTCCAGAATGACACTTCTTTTCATTTCGCGTACTGACCCTTAGCAAGCATATCTTGAGACCATTTTGAGCTGCCGCTTTATTTAAAGGTCTCTGCTACGCTCTCAGCCAACCGAATTTTCCTCTGGAATATCACTCTCGCCGTGCAGCCTGGCACCAATTTTGAACTGCGCCATCTCGAATACACATAAGGCAATCAGGGTTTTCAAGCGCTTGGCGCTAAGCGCTATGCTATCCTGAACGATCATCAGGCATTCAAAGCTTTCCAAGCAAAACTCATACTTACAATTCTACAGGGAGGTGTCATGAAAAGATTCTTGTTCATTTCCAGTCTGCTGATCATTGCTGCACAAGCGTCGGCAGTGGACAAAGCCGCTTTCGACATTGTGCAGCCAAAGCTACAAAAGACAACAGGAATCGAAGCAGCCACTGACTTTGGCGAGAAATCGCTCAGAAACGAAGTCATGGAGTTGACTGTGATCAGCGGCGGCTATCTTACCATCGGAACCGTCAACGGCATTTCATCGAGCCCGTTGGATGACCGGTGCGGCATCACCTTTGGCCATCCGTATGCCACGACTTCCTACCCGATTCTTTGTCTGGATGGAGAGTGGCAGAAATTCGATGAGATGTTGTCGGATTTGGGGCCCATTTTTCCCAATCAAAAAGGCGACACGCTCGTTATTGCTGGGGAAAAATCCAGACTTGTCGAGTCTTCGTTTGCTCTGAATTTTTCTGCGGATCGTAAAGCAGTGGAGCTAACGCTTCGCTACCGGAACCTCGATGCCGTTAAGCATAGCATGGGAATGGGATTGGTTATCGATCCCGCCTTGGGCCTGTGGGGAGACGGCTGCTTGGTTCTGAGCGGCCGAGATGTCAGCAACGATACACTGCTCACTGCTCCATCCATTCCTGATGCATTTTTGTTGTGGGAGAGAGCCGAAGGTGCACGCGGTTTGGCAGCCAGGCTTGACCTCGCCGACAAGCCTGACAAAATTGTGATCGCTAATTGGCCTGATATCTACGACAATTCCTCGCCTCAGTTCGAGCCCAGCCAATTACGAAAGCTCTACGATCTGGTGCTGAAAATGATCTGGAGTGAGAAAATCATAGCTCCCAATGAGGAGATTTCTTGCAAGCTTTCAATCTCTCTCCAAAATCCGGATTTTTCTTCCCCTGCCTTTATGCGTTGGGACATGCCGGCGTTTTTGTCCCTTGAAAATGGCTTGCTGTTTCCAGCAGCAATGCCGACTTGCGTGCAGATCAGCGAAATCCAGGGCGGAACAGTCAACGGTGGGACTTTAACTGCGGTGGCGGAATCGCCGTTGTCCATCACTCCCGCTGAACAAATCATTTCATTGAGCTCGACTAAAGGTGCTTTTGCCAGCCTGGGAGTGCAAGCTCAGGAGGTTTACGAAGACAAAATTGTCGAGACGACCTTGCGTTTGTTAAAGAACAACGTGGTGGTTGACGAGCTGCGAAGAAACGTTTTTGTTCCGGCCACGCCGGTTTCCGATACCGGTCTGGTGGTCACCGTGGATACAGTAATGACCATGAACTTCCCACAAGTTGGTGTAGTATTCGGCGTGGAAATTGACGCGACCGGGCAAAAAGTTCTGAATCTGCAGAAACAGAATGTCTTTCTCTATGAAAACGAGCTTCGCATAAAGGACTTTTCCCTCGGGAAATATTCCGGCGGCGGCTCCGACCTCGCGGACGTGGTTTTTGTGTTAGATTGCAGCGGCAGCATGGGCGACGACATCAATCAGGTTCGCCAATATCTCGGTGAGTTTGCGGACAGCCTGGCCGCCCGAGGCTATGATTTTCAGATCGGCGTGGTAACCTTCAGCACGACCGTGGATGACGTCTGGGACTTTACTAACAACATCGAGCAAATTAGACAGAATCTGGCCAGTATTCAGCTTTGGGGTGGTGTAGAAGATTCCCCGGCGGCTCTTTATCGTGCGTCTCAGCTTTCCTTTCGTCCAGGCAGCAAACGGACGATTATCTGGATTACCGACGAGCCCTATCCCGAAATCACTTATACCAAACAACAAATCGTGGATCGAATGCTGTCTATGGATATTCGTGTGCACGGCGTCGGCCTGTTGGATTTGCAGACGGCCTGGTTCAATCCGATTGTCTTGCCGACTGGCGGCAACTTTTACAACATCCGTGGAAATTTCAGAGACATTTTGCTTGATGTCAGCCGCATGGGCACGCAGGATCGCTATCAGGTCCTTTACTCAAGCCCTCCGGCGACCGGAGCTTTGAGGCAAATTCGTCTCACTGTACATTATGCAGGATTGGGCGGAACCGCCATGATTGACTATGAGCCTGCAGCCATGAGCGGCAACGGGGAGCGCCTGGTCTGCTACCCGAATCCCTTCAATCCGGCGACCAATATCCTCATCAGCAATCTCGATGGTCTACACGGCGAGGTGGAGATTTTTAACATCGTTGGTCAACGGGTGAAGCATTTCTCCGTGGACAAAGAAAGGTCACAACCGATACTCTGGAACGCTCGGGATGAGTGCGGCCTGCCGGTGGGAAGCGGTTTCTATATTGTGCAACTGTCCCTGTTTGATCAAAAAGGGAATGCTCATCGTGAAGTGGAAAAAATTCTTTATCTCAAATAGGAGAGGAGGGCTGACCATGTTAAAGATTCGAGAAATTCTGTTTCTGCTTGTGCTTTTGAACGTAGCATCGGCTTTAGCGGACGGGCTGTTATTGCCGTCGAATCAAAATTATCCAAAGGACTTTTTGCGTCACCGAATGACGCGCGTGACGGTTAAGATCCACGGCCTAGTAGCGGAGACCTATGTGTATCAGGAGTTCGTTAACGAGTGGACGGATTCAACGGATGCGGTCTATTCCTTTCCGCTGCCGCCGGATGCCAGGGCCACCGAGCTTTTGTACTGGCGGAATGATTCCACTTTTAAGGCTCTCCTCAAAGTGCGAGAACAAGTCGCCAATCCAGGTACCGGCGAAGGCGGAGTCGTCGCGGAAGTCAACAAGTACATCGGGCGCAATGGTATCAAAATCGAGCTGAAGAACATTGCTCCGGGAAGCATTCAGCGCGTGCAGTTGCATTACGTCAGCCTGTGCGATTATTATCGCGGGAAAGCAACATACAAATTTCCACTCGATACCGGCGACTTTACCAAATATCCTCTCGAGCATCTGCAGTTTGTTTTCGACGTGGAGGCCAATTCCCCCATCACTGCCTTCGACCTCCCAACTCATCCGGATTATCGAGTTGTCCGGCAAGAAGGACAAAAACTGACTCTCGATCTGATCAAGCCAAAAGCCTACATTGATCGCGATTTGGAGTTCTGGTACCAAACCGATAGCAATGCCCTGGGCGTGGACTTTTATTCGACGGCCAATGACAGCATGGACGGGCATTTTGTGCTTTTCGTAAGACCGCAGAACCAAGCCACTGCCGGCAAAGTTTTGCCCAAAAGAATTATCTTTTTATTGGGCAATTCCAGCGGGATGTTTGGCTACAAACTGGAGCAAAGCCTTTCTGCTATTTCCCAATGCCTGGACCTGCTGAGCGAAAGTGACTATTTCAATATCGTCCTTTTTAGCTCCTACGTGACAGCATGGCAAACTCAAACGGTGGTCGCGAATGCGGTGAATATACAGAGCGCCAAAGCCTATCTGAGCAAAGTCGTCTCGGCTTCCGGCAGCCGCATGGATTTAGGTCTTGAAACGGCCCTGGGGCAGATCAAGGACAACAGCTTTAGTAATGCGATCTTGGTTTTCACGGATGGGCGCTCCCCGCTTGATCCTCGTCGGATCGAAACGCTTAATACACACAAAGCCGGCATTTTTCCAATCGGCCTTGGCGACGATCTGGACCGTGCGCGGCTGGAGATGACCGCCTTTTTGAACTATGGCTTTGTCACCTATTTTAACCAAAATAGCGGGTTGACCGCCGGAATGATCCGCGTCTTTAATCAGATCAGCCAGCCGATTTTAAAGAACGTGGCCATTGAATACGGCCGAGCTGATCTGTATAGTCTTCTGCCCGCCAAAATCCCGACGACCTATGCCGGCTCTTACTTTTTTACCACCGGACGGTTTAAGAATCCCAGCAAATCCGCTCTGGCCATTGCCGGCACTTCGGTGACGGGTGTGAATGCGTACGACTTTCAGTTGGAATTCAGTCAACTGACAAATGCAAACAGGTTTGCGGAATTCATCTGGGCCAAGGAGATGATCGATGCCCTCGAACGGGAGGTCGAAATCTACGGCGAGACGGAGGCGTTGAAGGACACATTGATCGATATTAGCTTGCGGTACAATATCCGCTGCCGCTACACCGCATACATTGCCGATTACAAGACGGTCTTTACGGGTGTGGAAAGCAGCGATAAGACCTGGGTGTCGATGCCGACTTGCTATTTGATCGGCAATTACCCAAATCCTTTTAACCCTACTACAACTATTCAGTTCTACCTCAGCCAAGAATCAGGCGATGCCAAGGTCAAGCTGATTAGAATCTTCAACGCGCTGGGACAGTTGGTGGCGGTCATCGATATCAGCCATTACTCGCCGGGCCTGCATAGCATCCAATTCGACGGCAGGGATTTCTACGGCAATCCACTGCCGGCAGGATTGTACTTTGTCCGGCTACAGGTTGGCGATGAGGTGAGCACGATTCGCGTTGCGCTGGTGAAATGATGTCAACCTGCCGCTACCTGTTCCTCCATTTTCCTAAATAAATTACTGTTTGAAGCAGACGGCCGACTTGCCCGCTGAGATAGTTTGGCGGGCAGGCTGGCCTTCCTTCTGTGCCGTAGCCTGCACCTTCCTTCATCGGTAATACCTCACTTTTTGAAAGAGATGCCTGCATCCGCAGGCATGACACCCACTGCAGCGTCATTCCTGCGCATGTAGGAATCTCCTTTGATGCCCGTAAAGGTTTACAATCCACCCGTAAGTGAGGTTTTACCTTCATCGCAAATAAGCCCTTGACAATCGCTTACCAAATGGATATATTTTGCTGTCGATCTTTTTGAAAGATCTCTGTTTTTCCAGCCCGCACTTTTTTAATCCAAAATTGCAGACAACAGGGAGAGGCCACAGCCGATGGCAGCAAAGGCTTTGCAGGAACCATAAGGCGGCCAACACGTATCGGCAAAAAGATAGCTAAAAAGGGGAACGCGCCATGAAGGAATTTGTGGAGTACATCGTCAAGCATCTCGTGGATTATCCGGATGAAGTGAAGGTGGTGGAAACAACTACGGCGACATCAGCGGTCTATGAAACACGGGTAGCCCGGCCTGATATGGGCAAAGTAATAGGCAAAAACGGGAGGACAGCTCATGCGATCAGAATCCTGGTGAGTGCTGTTGCAAGAAAGTCCGGAAGAAGCGCGACTTTCGAAATTGTAGAGTAGGCTGACTTTCAAGGTGCTGCGGGAATAGAATGGAAAAAAATACTCTTGTGTCGCTTCTGACAGTTGGGAGTGAGCTATTTGTGGTATTTTTCGCCGCTCAGGATGGTAAAGGCGCGATACAACTGCTCCAGCAAGAGCACCGCGGCCAATTCGTGTGAGAAGGTCATTTGGGACATCGAGAGCGTAAAGTTTGC
>Ga0172369_10008325_pt1 | contig 11785 bp, 11 predicted proteins | sample LakKiv25m_FD_114539 | JGI IMG/M metagenome (GOLD analysis project Ga0172369, IMG submission 114539) | Freshwater microbial communities from Kabuno Bay, South-Kivu, Congo - kab_022012_11.25m | ecosystem: Environmental > Aquatic > Freshwater > Lake | place: Democratic Republic of the Congo... | reverse complement strand
GCGAGCAGCGATACCGGCATCGGCAGCAGCGCCAGCGACGGCGCCAGCGGCCGCCGCAGCGTCGATACAGGCAGCGGCTGCAAAGCCGACCGCGTCACCTGCGGCGTGGAAGGCCTCGTTCGGCGAGATTCCCGCCGACGACCGCAAACAGATCGAAGTCTTTCTCGCGTCGCGTTTCGGCGCACCGGGACTGATCGAATCGAAGGCGCTGTTCCACTCGCTCGGCTGCCGAGGTTGTCACAAACTCGCCGGCGTCGGCGGTGACGATGGTCCCGATCTGACCAAGGAAGGCTTGATCGATCCGGGCCGTCGCTCCTTCGCGCACGTGCCGGGCAAGCGCACGATCGCCAACTGGATGGCCGCGCACTTCCGTGCGCCGTCGGTGGTGGTGCCGGGTTCGGCGATGCCCGAGTTCGGTCTGGGTGAACAGCGCATCGACGGCCTGGTCTTCTACATGTTGTCGCTGCGTCACAACGACCTGCCCGAGAAGTTCTTGCCGAACGACCGCGCGCTGGCCGATCGCTTCGGCAGGCGCGAATTCGCCGCCGATGGCGCGACGCTCTACGGCTCGTTCTGCGCCGCCTGTCACGGCCCCGGTGGTGAAGGCATGCGCTATCCGGGCATGACGGCGTTCCCGGCGATCGGGAACCCGGACTTTCTGGCGGTAGCCTCCGACGACTTCTTGCGCGCGACCGTAACGCACGGCCGTGCGGGCCGGCGCATGCCGGCGTGGGGCGAGACCAGCGGCGGCCTGCACGCCGACGAGATCGAAACGGTTGTTGCCTATCTGCGCACGCTGGCCGGCAACACGGCTTTCGAAGGCGACGACAAGCCGCCGCGCTGGGTGGTCGCCGACGCCAAACGCGGCGGCGACCTCTACGCGAGCCACTGCGCGAGCTGCCACGGCAACGCCGGCGAGGGCAAGGAAGGTCCGGCTCTTGCCAACGCTTCACTGCTTGCCAACGCCAGCGACAGCTACCTCGTCCGCACCATCGGCCGCGGGCGGCGCGGCACTGCGATGCTCGGTTTCACGCACGGATCGACGGTGCGCGAGGCTCTGTCCGAACCCGACATCGAGTCGATCGTGGCCTACGTCCGCACCTGGGAGAAACGTGCGAAGCCGTAGTCGTGCCGCGACGGGCGACGTGCCTGCGCTCGTGCACCGCGACGGCGCGCGACTTGGCAATGCGACCGCGACGCCGGAATTGACCTACGTCCGCAGCTGGGAGAAACACCGATGAGATTCGACAAGCAGACCCGCAGAGAGTTCCTCCAAATGGCGGCGAGCGCCGGATTCGGTGCGTTCGTGCTTTCGGCCACCAAGGGCTGGGCGCTGGAAGCGGTAGAAAATCCGCTCGCGGCCTATCCGAGCCGTGACTGGGAGAAGTCCTACCGCGACCTTTGGCACTACGACTCCAAGTTCCACTTTCTGTGCGCGCCCAACGACACGCACAACTGCCTGCTGTCGGCCTACGTGCGCTCGGGTGTGGTGACGCGTACCGGCGCCAGCATGCGTTACGGTGAGGCCGTCGATCTGGACGGCAACGGCGCTTCGCACCGCTGGGATCCGCGCCTGTGCCAGAAAGGATTGGCGCTCACGCGACGTTTCTACGGCGACCGCCGGGTGCGCCACTGCATGGTGCGCGCGGGTTGGAAGAAGTGGGTCGAGGCGGGGTTCCCGCGCGGCGCCGACGGCAAGCCGCCGGTGGAATACTTCAACCGCGCACGCGACGAGTGGGTTCGTATGAACCACGACCAGGCCGCGACCCTGGTGGCCAAGGCGATGGTCAACATCGCCGAGACCTACAGCGGCGAGGCCGGCACCAAGCGTCTGGAGGCCCAGCACTACGATCCCGTCACGATCGCGACGGTCAACGGCGTCGGCACGCAGGTCATGAAGTTCCGCGGCGGCATGCCGCTGCTCGGCATGACACGCGTGTTCGGCATGTACCGGCTGGCCAATTCGATGGCATTGCTCGATGCCAAGATTCGCGGCGTGGGCGCCGACAAAGCAGTAGGCGGGCGCGGCTTCGACAACTATTCGTGGCACACCGATCTGCCTCCGGGGCACCCGATGGTCACCGGGCAGCAGACGGTCGAGTTCGATCTGAACTCGGTTGAGCACGCCAAGACCGTGGTGGTTTGGGGGATGAACTGGATCACCACCAAGATGCCCGACGCGCACTGGCTGACCGAAGCGCGCATGAAAGGCACCAAGGTCATCGTCATCGCCTGTGAGTACGGCGCGACTTCCACCAAGGCCGACGAGGCGCTGGTGGTGAGGCCGGGCACCACACCGGCGCTGGCATTGGGGCTTTCGAGCGTGATCCTGCGCGAGAAGCTCTACGATGCCGATTACGTGCGGCGCTGGACCGACCTGCCGGTGCTGGTGCGCATGGACACGCTCAAGTACCTGCGTGCGCAGGATGTCTTCGGCGGCGAACCCGCCGCGCTCGCAAATCAGACGCGCGTGATGGACGTCGGCGAGAAACCCGCGCCTGCGGCCAAGCACACCGACATGCTGATCACTCCCGAGATGCGCAAGGAATGGGGCGATACGGTGTGGTGGGACCGCACCTCGGGCAGCGCCAAGCCGCTGACCCGCGACCAGGTCGGCAAGCTCTCGAGCGTCGGTGATCCGCTGCTCGAAGGGTCGATCGAGGTGACGCTGGCCGACGGCAACAAGGTCCTCTGCCGTCCGGTGTTCGATCTGGTCAGCGAGTACGCGGCCCACTTCGACCCCAAGACCACCGAAGAGATCACCTGGGCGCCGGCTGCGGCGGTCGAGAAACTGGCACGCCACATCGCCGCGCAGCCGGGCACCACGATGTTCGCGATCGGGATGGGACCCAACCAGTTCTTCAACAACGACAACAAGGACCGCACGACGTTCCTGTTGGCAGCACTGACCGGCAACGTCGGCAAGATCGGCGGCAACGTCGGCTCGTACGCCGGCAACTACCGGGTGGCCAACTTCAACGGCGCGCCGCAGTACATCAACGAGGATATCTTCGACCTCGAACTCGACCCGACCAAGGCGGCGCGCGTCAAACAGTACTGGAAGCAGGAATCCGCGCACTACTACAACCACGAAGACCACCCGCTGCGCATGGGCGAGACGCTGATCACCGGCAAGGGACACGTCCCGACTCCCACCAAATCGATGTGGTTCTGCAACGCCAATTCGATTCTCGGCAACGTCAAGTGGCACTACAACACGGTGGTCAACGTGTTGCCGAAGATCGAGATGATCTGCGTCAACGAGTGGTGGTGGTCGACGTCGTGCGAGTGGGCCGACGTAGTGTTCGCGGTCGACTCATGGGCCGAACTCAAGCATCCCGACATGACGGCGTCGGTTACCAATTCGTTCCTGAGTATCTTCCCGCGCACCCCGCTGCCGCGCATCTTCGAGACCATCGGCGACATCGAAGTGCTGGCGCTGATGGGCAAGAAGATGGCGGCCGAAACCGGTGACAAACGCTTTGCCGAGGCGTGGAAGTTCGTCGACGAGGGTAAGGTCGACGTCTATCTGCAGCGCGTGCTGAGTGCCTCGTCGGCGACCAAGGGCTACATGGCCGCCGACCTCGAAGCCAAAGCCAAGGAAGGCGTGCCGACGCTGATGATGAATCGCACCTACCCGAAGTCGGTCGGCTTCGAGCAGATCGAAGACTCGCGGCCCTGGTACACCAAGACCGGACGCCTCGAGTTTTACCGGGAGGAAGACGAGTTCATCAACGCCGGCGAAAACCTGCCGGTGCACCGCGAACCGATCGACTCGACGTTCTACGAACCCAACGTGATCGTTGCGCCCAAGCACGAGGCCTTCCGCCACCACGGTCCCGAGCACTACGGTGTGGATCCGAACGACCTGTCGTGCGAGGTGCGCCAGGGCCGCAACGTCGTCAAGACCTGGGCGGAGGTCGCCAAGACCGCGCATCCGCTGGCCAAGGACGGATACGGGTTCGTGTTCCACACTCCCAAGTATCGGCACGGCTCGCACACGCTGCCGATCGACACCGACATGGTGGCGATGCTGTTCGGACCCTTCGGCGACATCTACCGTCACGACAAGCGCATGCCGTTCGTCAGCGAAGGTTACGTCGACATACACCCGGACGACGCCAAGACCCTCGGCGTCGAGGACGGCGACTACGTGTGGATCGATTCGGACCCGAGCGACCGCCCGTTCAAGGGTTGGCAGAACAACGCCAAGGACTACGAGTTCGCGCGTCTGTTGTGCCGCGCGCGCTACTATCCCGGAACGTCGCGCGGGGTGACGCGGATGTGGTTCAACATGTACGGCTCCACTCCGGGCTCGGTCGAAGGCCGCAAGACCCGCGAAGACGGTCTGGCCAAGAACCCGCGCACCAACTACCAGGCTCTGTTCCGCTCGGGTTCGCACCAATCGGCAACGCGCGGGTGGCTCAAACCCACCTGGATGACCGATTCGCTGGTGCGCAAGGAGATGTTCGGACAGGCCATCGGCAAAGGCTTCCTGGCCGACGTGCACTGCCCGACCGGCGCGCCGCGCGAGTCGATCGTAAAGATCACCAGGGCCGAGCCCGGCGGCATGGAAGGCGTGGGGCTGTGGCGTCCGGCGGCTCAGGGACTCAGGCCGCGTTACGAGAGCGCCGACATGCAGACGTTCCTGGCCGGCAACTTCATCGACGGTTCGGATAAAGGGGAAAGCTGATGGCACGCGTACGCAACTGGCAGATCGACCGCGAGATGTCGTACTGGTACCCGGAGAACCGCCCGAGGAAGCAGTTCTCCGCGATCTTCGACACCAACAAGTGCATCGCGTGCCAGACCTGCACGCTGGCCTGCAAGACCACCTGGACCTCGGGCAAAGGCCAGGAGTACATGTTGTGGAACAACGTCGAGACCAAACCCTACGGTTTCTATCCGCTGGGCTGGGACGTGAAGCTGCTCGGCAAGCTCGGCGGACAGCAGTGGAAAGGCGCGCGTTACGAAGGCCGTACGATCTTTGAAGCGGCCGAAGGCGGCGAGCGCGTGCACGGCTGGCGGCCCGAGGAAATCGACTACGCCTACCCCAACGTCGGTGAGGACGACTGCACCGGCGCCAAGCTCGAGCGCGGCGATTTCCTGACGCTGCCGCACAACCGCTGGTTCTTCTACCTGGCGCGCATCTGCAACCACTGCACCTATCCGGCGTGTCTGGCGTCGTGTCCGCGCGGCTCGATCTACAAGCGCCCCGAAGACGGCATCGTGCTGATCGACCAGAGCCGCTGCCGCGGCTACCAGGAGTGCGTCAAGGCCTGCCCCTACAAGAAGACCTTCTTCAACCCGATGACCGGTACCTCCGAGAAGTGCATCGCGTGCTTTCCAAAGATCGAGATCGGCGAGGCCAACCAGTGCTTCGTCAACTGTATCGGCAAGATCCGCCACGCCGGCTTCGTCTCCAAGCCCGAAGAGGCGCGCGAGGACAATCCGCTCGACTACCTGGTACACGTGCGCAAGGTGGCGCTGCCGCTGTATCCGCAGTTCGGTCTGGAACCGAACATCTACTACATCCCGCCGATCCACGTGCCGCGGCCGTTCCTGCTGCAGATGTTCGGCCCCGGCGTCGATCACGCGCTCGAGACCTATCGCGGCGCCGCAGACGATCCGGAACTCACGGCGCTGCTGTCGCTGTTCGGATCGACGCAGTTCATCGTTCATCGCTGGAAGCGCGAGAACGACACGGTGCTGGGTTTCGACGAGAAGGGCGCCGAGTTGGTGCGCGTGCCGCTGCGCGAACCGGTACACATCCGCGAGGCCTGGGATTCGGCACGCAGTATCGCGCGTGTGAACATCCCCTGAGGAGAGTGGTCATGAAGAACACTAGCCGCCCCTCGAAGAATCCGCCGAAGAAGTCGTTGAAGAACTCGACTGTGCAGATTTCCTGCGCCTTGCTGATCGCGGTCGTCGCCGTCGCCGGTTGCGCCAAGCCGGCGGCCGCGCCGCCGGTCGAAGTCGATGCCGGGCGCGTTTCCACGCTGCCTGCGGGGCCCGCCGATGCGGCCTGGAACGCGGCGCCGGTGTACGCGGCCGCGTTGCTGCCTCAGGACATGGTCGAGCCGCGCCTGCTCGAGCCCTCCACTGCGTCGGTCAACGTCCAGGCGCTTACCGACGGTATCTCGGTGGCCTTTCGTCTGACGTGGGCCGACGACACCAAGGACGACCTGCCGGGCGCCGGACGCTTCGTCGACGCGTGCGCGGTGCAGCTTCCGGCCGCGGCGTCGGCCAATGTGCCGGCGCCGCAGATGGGCGAGGCCGGTGGAACGGTAGAGATCTCGTATTGGTCTGCCGCATGGCAGGCCATCGTCGACGGCCGCCCCGACACGCTAGCCGCGATCGAGCCGCGGGCGGCCGTCGATCACTATCCGTTCGAAGCAGCCTCGCTGGCCGAGGGATCGAAGGAGCAGAAGGACATGGCGCTGCGCTACGCTCCGGCCCGCGCACTAAGCGGTGCAGCGCGGCCCGCCGCCGGCAAGTCGGTGCAGGACCTTCGCGCCGAAGGCCCCGGTACCATCACGCCCGCGACCGAGACCAAGTCGGCCGGCAAGGGCGTGCGCGATGCGTCGGGATGGCAGGTGGTGATAGTCAAACCGCTACCCGATGGTTTGCGCGGGAAGACGCGCTCGCAGGTGGCGCTGGCGATCTGGAACGGTTCACACAAAGAGGTGGGCCCGCGCAAGATGCGCTCGGTGTGGATTCCGCTGGCGCTCGGAGGCGGCGCGTGAGCGCCATTGCTCGGGTCGCGCAGCGTAAGTGGCGGCGACCTGGAGGTGGCGCATGAGCGGCATGGATTGGAGCGCGTCGATGTGCACGGCCAGCGAGTGGCGGCTGCTCGGCCTGTTGTTCGAAAGACCGCGGCCGGGTTGGCGTGAAGAGATCGCGTTGCTGCGCGGCGAAGTCGTCGATGGACTGCTGCGTGATGCCGCCGATGCCGCGGCCGATGCCGACGAAGGAACGTATCTGGCGGTATTCGGGCCGGGCGGATGCGCCTCGCCGCGCGAGGTCGCCTACCGAGGGCGCGAAGAACCCGGCCAGGTGCTCGCAGACATCGCCGGCTTCCACCGCGCGTTCGGTTTTCACGCGGCGGTCGAAGACCCGCTCGACCACGTTGCCGTGGAGGCGAGCTTCGCGGGCTTTCTGGCGTTCAAGCAGGCGTTCGCGAAGTCGCAGGGCGACGACCAGGCCGCCGAGGTTTGTGCGCAGGCGCTGGCGCGTTTCTGCGAAGGTCACATCCGTTACTTCGCCGAGGCGCTGGCACTCAAACTCGACGCGGTCGGCGAGGCGGCGCCGCACCTGGCGCAGGCCGCCATCGCGTTGGTCGAACGTGCAGGGCGCGCGCCGGAAGGGGCTCTGGATGCGCCGGCTGACGACGACGACGTCGTCGAGATGATTTGCGGGACTTGCAGCGGCGCGGAGTAGCGGTGCGTGATGGTGATCGCCGGGAGGATACGGGTGATTCACCACTCGACTCTGGGGGTATGAGCGCGATGGACGATGTATCGGCGAAGCGTGAGACGATGAGCAGATCAGCAAGTCCAAGTGCGAAAGTTGCCGCCAGCTTACTGAGGGCCGCGGAATACGGTGACGCGCGGCCAAGAGAAAGTCTGCCTGGGAAGCGTCATCCTATCGCGCGAAGTTCAGTAGGTGTGGTGGTCGCGGCGTTGGCGGTCGCGCTCGCCGGCCGCGCCAGCGCCGAAGACAGGCCCGCCTACCAACCGCTAAGTTTCACGGAGAACTGGTCGGTCATCGAGAACGCTCCAGCCGAGAGCGCCGACCTGTTCGATCCGATCAAGTACATCGAGCTGGACCACACGGGGTGGGCCTGGCTCAGCTTGGGCGGACAACTGCGCGAGCGGGTCGAGGCCTGGAACGGTTTCGCCTTCGGAGCGCCGCCCGAGGCCGACGACGACGCGGTCTACCTGGTCAGCCGGCTGCTCACCCACGCCGACCTCCACCTGGATTCCCACCTGAGAGTTTTCGTCGAGGCGCGCAGTTCGTTGGCCACCGACCGCGACCTGGTCGGCGGCCGTCGCGTCTTGGAAGTCGACGAGATCGACCTCGAAAACGCTTTTGCCGATCTCGCCTTCGACGTCGGCAGCGCGAAAGTCACGCTGCGCGGCGGCCGCGAGGAGATGCTGCTCGGCAAGGAACGTCTGGTCAGCCCTCTCGACTGGAGCAACACCAAGCGCACCTTCGAAGGCGCGGCCGCCATCGTGACTGTGGGCCGGTGGAATACACGCGCGTTCTGGTCGCGACCCGTTCTGATCGACAAGTACGATTTCAACACCAACGACGACGCGACACAGTTCTACGGCATCTACGTCGCTCACGCACCGGTTTCGCCCGGAGCGTTCGGCTTCGATTTCTACTGGCTCGGACTCGCCCGCGAAGGTGTCACTTTCAACGCGACCACCGGAACGGACGAGCGTCAGACTCTCGGCGCTCGCGTGGGCGGGCCGATTCCGCTTGGCACCAGCGACTACGAGGTCGAAGCCGCCTATCAACTCGGCGAAGTAGGTTCAGCCGACGTCAGCGCCTTCATGGTAACAGCGCAGACGGGGACGACGCTGGCGCAGGTGATGGCCAAGCCGCGATTCGAACTCGGCGTCGACTACGCCAGCGGCGACGACAAAGCCGGCGACGGCGACGTCGAAACGTTCAACCAGCTCTTTCCGCTCGGCCACGCCTATCTCGGCTACATCGACATCGTCGGCCGTCAGAACATCATCGACCTGAGAGCCAGTGCCGGTTGCGCGTTCGTGGCGGCGAGCAACATCAAACTCGACGTCCACCATTTCATGCGCGCCAGCAACGACGACGCGCTCTACAACGCGAGCGGCGCCGTGGTGCGGGCCGGCAACCTCGGATCCGCGCGCGAGATCGGGACCGAGTTGGACCTCACGCTCAAGCGTGCCTTCGGCCGTCATTTCTCCGCGCTGCTGGGTTACAGCCACCTGTTCGCCGGCAACTTCATCGACCAGTCCGGCCCCGACAAAGACACCGACCTCGGGTACCTGTCGCTTCAGTACACTCTGTGATCCGGCGCAGCCGGCCGCTGCCGCCCGGCCAGGCGGCACGATCCTCGCGGCCGCTACGCTCATCGCAACCTCGCTACCGGTGCCCGTCGGGATGCCGAAAGATTGGGTGGCTGCCACTTCGACGGCAAGGCGAGAAGCCGTGACGCTGGAGAATCGCGATGACTTTCCTCCGGGTGAGGGCGGGAGGTGCGGGCTCACACTGCCGCTGACACGCGACCCCGCTGCTGGGGTTGTGCGATAATCCCGGCTAGTATGGCCTCGTGCCGGCCATCTCGATCTTCTTCGGAATCGTTGTCCGCATGTTCTACAACGACCACGAACCACCGCATTTCCACGCCGAGTATCAAGGACAGCGTGCCAAGTTCGATCTGTCGGGCCGACTGCTCGCCGGCAGCATCGAGTCAAGGACGGCACTGCGCCTCATCAAGCGGTGGGCCGGACAGCACGAAAAGGAGATTCGCGCGAACTGGCGGCGTATGAAGGTCGGCAAGACGCTGGAGACTATTGAACCGTTGCGCTAGGAAGGGCGTATGAAGAGGTTGCCATGTGTTGTGGACGCCGAGTACCGCGGCGAGTACCGGATCCGGGTGACGTTCGACGACGGATTGGCCGCGCTCATCGATTTCCGCCGATGGTTGAACGGACCGGTGTTCGAACCACTGAACGACGTGAAATTCTTCAAGCGGTTCTTTCTGGACGGGTGGACGGTGGCTTGGCCTAACGGAGCGGATGTCGCGCCGGAGACTCTATACGAATGCGCCCAAGCGGCGAACGCGCGTGGCGCAGCTTGACCCGAGCGTCCAATGAGGCTTTGCCACCGGCGCGGCATGTCGGAGGTCGAAGCCGGACTGGCGCGGCTGGCAGCGCGTGGAGCGATTACGTGGACGGAGCGGCGGCCTCTGTTGCGGTTCCGCCAAGTCAGGTGCCGTGCTGCATCGTTGTCGCAAGCGATCCGCACACTCTGTAATCCGGCGCAGCCGGCCGCTGCGGCGGCGGTCGGCTGGTGCTCGACGGTTCTAGGGCCGCCGCATCAGCCGGCACGGCAGCACACCGCCCGTCCATTCGCGATTGAGAGTTCACGCTACGATGCGAAGCGGTTCTCCTCGGTTGTGAAGAAGGACCAATTGGTCTCCACGCAAGGCGAACTCGGCGTAGGTCCGTCCTTCGTCGTCGGAGAATTCCACTTCGTAGGTGTCCGCCGCCAGAATCTCCACTATCGTGCCGACCTCGCCACGCTCGAGCTTGCGTTGCGGAAGGTCTTCGAGCAACGCGACCGTGTCGAGCAACTTGACGCGTGTCCGTCGAGTCATGACTGTCTGCTCCGTAGTACATAGGCGGTGGAAACGTTGCTGATCTCGACCAGCGGCTCACCGGCACGGAGAAGTTCCAGCGCGTCAGCTAAGGCGGCTTGCAGGATCTGGCGGATGCGCGCGTTCGATGTGTTGCCGGACGTAATCCACAGGATCTGAGGCGGCGTGCCGAAACGCTCCAGTAGATCGAGGAAGTCGCGGTCCTTGGTCATGACGACAGCCTGGGCGTCGCAGGCCGCTCGGAATATCTCCGGATCTTCGGAATCGCGCATACCGAGATCGCGGACGGGAATTGCCTCGACATCGAAATTGGACGACATCCACGCGGCCAGAGCCGGCGAAAGCTGCGCGTCGATCCAGATCTTCACGCGGCAAGGACGGGATGATTCAGCCTTCGACTCGCGTAGTGCAGGCAGGCCTGGATGTCTTCGAGTGTGAGATCGGGAAGCTCGGCGATCACGTCCTGAGTGGAGAGTCCGGCGGCCAAGAGATCGAGAACGTCGACGACACGAATCCGCATGCCACGAATGCACGGACGTCCGCCACACTGCTTCGGGTTCACGGTGATCCGGTTTGCCAGTTCGCTCATCAGGGCACCTCGTAGATTGCGGAGTATCGGCCAGAACCAGGAGCAGGTCCAGTGGAACGCCTGCGATAGTACGGCGCGGTTGCTGAACGGATCGGCCGCTGCCGCCCAGGCAAGCGGCACGATCCTCGCGGCCGCGACGTTCATCGCAACCTCGCTACCGGCGCCCGTCGAGATGCCGAAAGATTGGGTGGCTGCCACTTCGACGGCAAGGCGAGAAGCCGTGACGATGGCGAATAGTGATGATTTCCCTCGCGGTGATGGCCGGGAGATGCAGGCTCACACTGCTACCCGGATCTTGGTTGCGCCGACCTCATGGTAGATCGGTTCGCCTGCCTCTACCCTGTCTTGCACGTGGAGGCGGATAGCGTCGGCGATGAGCGTTCGTGCTTCGGCTTCGGTCTCGCCCTCCGTGTAGCAGCCTTGCAGCGCCGGACAGATTGCGACAAAGCGTTGGTCTTCGTCGCGCTCGATCACCACCGTAAACTCGTATTCGGTCATACAGGCACTGTACCCGGAGCCGGCAAACGCATACAACCACCAGACCTTACGATATGCCAGAGCAAGCATGATCGCCAAGGTTAGGGAATTCACGCGGGCAGTTCCCTCTATCCGCCGACGGCAGATAACGCGCTTTATGTTCGCCGGCCCTGCTTGAGGCAAGCTGGCCCGGGTCTGCGGCTCCCGTCTTTCACGCCGCGCCCCCGGCCGCCTTCGAGTCGACATTCATGTCGACTACGTCATGGACCTGTCGCAGCGGACTGGGGCATCGGTGGTCATGCCGACGATCACCGGCGCGGTTGCCCGGAATCCCTATGAGCCGCGACACG
>Ga0172369_10008321_pt1 | contig 11789 bp, 10 predicted proteins | sample LakKiv25m_FD_114539 | JGI IMG/M metagenome (GOLD analysis project Ga0172369, IMG submission 114539) | Freshwater microbial communities from Kabuno Bay, South-Kivu, Congo - kab_022012_11.25m | ecosystem: Environmental > Aquatic > Freshwater > Lake | place: Democratic Republic of the Congo... | reverse complement strand
GTCCTGTCCCTTGTACCGCTGCTGGCGGGCGATCCTTCCGACGGTCAGAAGCACCCGCTTCCCGTCCAGCCCGAGCGACAACGCCATGGCCTTCGCATCCGTCCCCGGTGTGAACATGTCCGGATCCGTCCCCGGCCTTATCTTCACGATGCGGGAAGGAGGGACTCCCAGGGATTCGATGTACCGTTGCGTGTAGTCGCTGATGGTGAGGACAAGGTCCGCATCTCGAAGGGCGCACCGGATCGGGACGGTCAGCAGCCTGTCCATGATCTCGAGCGCATACGTCCACACCAGGTATGGCGTGCCGAACCTTCGCTTCAGCCGCCTCGCCGCCATGGCAGCCGTCACGTGCCCGCAATGCATGACCCGGCGGGGATTGTCTTCCAGGTACTCCTTCGCCGCGTGATACGTTCCCGTGACGTACATCATCCCCCGGATCCCCGGCACCGCGGACCGGGCCGTCAAACGGTGCGGGGAATATTCCTGGCCCGAATCGAATTCCTTCGCGCCTGGAATGTCGGGAGCGATCAGTGCGATTCGCCTGAGATCCACCCTTCCGTAAACGCTGATCAGATAATTCGATACGCCCCCGAGCAGCGGAGGGAAATCCGGGCAGAGCAATAGCCCATCCGGCAGCTCGTACCGTTCGTCCCGGACTTCGGAAGCGAGCCGAGTCGTCACGCCCTCTCCCCGCGGACCCTTTCCGCGCCGCACATCACGTTCGAGAAGGATACACACCTCGAAACCACATGCAGGGATATCGTCTGCACGACCAGGATCTGGAGGGCGGTAGATATCGTGTGTCCGTAATCGCGTTCGATCGCGGCTGCGCACAGGAATCCGAACAACGCCACCATCCCCGGCATAAAATGGGGAGACATCCTCCTCCTCCACGATTCCAGCACCCCCACCAACCCGCCCCAGATCACCGCTCCGACCAGTACGGAAACGGCGCCTCCTTCGGCGAAAAGGTCGCCCGGCATCGACGTGGAAATCGCCGCGTCGCTCCGGACGTACTCGTCGTCGTAGCTCCATATTGTCCTGCCGAATTCGACAGCCCGCATGTCGGCGGCCTTTCCTGAATACACCGCGCGGGGCACGAAGCCCCGGAACAGGGACGCGACGAGAAGGTTTTCCTCCCGGTAGGAATACACCGAAGGGACAAGGTCGATCGTCAGCAGCATGGAATCCAGCGCGTGGAACCGCCTCAACGGTTCCACCCAGGGGGCGAGCATCGGGACGCTCTTCCATTCCTCCACCTGGGCGAGGACGTCGGACGTCGTCTCCCCCATCCAGGCCATCCTTCGATAAGACTGGACCAGGAAGGTCGTGACGACGAGGAGCAGCAGTACCGAGACGACGACAACGGCCATCCGCGGGCGTCTGCCCGAAAAAAGATACGCGAGAAATGGAACCAGGAGTACCGTCAGGACGATCTCGCGGTACGGGTTCAACCACAGATTCAGCACCCCCGGCGCCAACAGGAAAAGGAGGGTGAGCCGTTTCGCCGCTCCCATTCGTTTCCCGGTTCCTTCCGCGCGGAAATGATTCCACCAGGCGATGGAGGCCGGAATGACCCACATGGAGCCCGCCAACGCCAGGGGAGTTACCAGGGAGGCGGGGAGCGGCAGCCGGATGCTCGCGTAGTAACAGCCCATCGTCACCGGGACGGTGAACGGGGCCAGGCGCAAAACGATGGTGGAGGATAATTCACCCAATTCCTTGAAGGGAGTCAGAACCTCCGACCGGGAAACGAACTGGAACGTCGCAGAGAACAACATCCAGAACGAAAAAAGCAACATCAGCGTTTTGTTGATGGTTTCGACCGGCAACATCGCCAACCGTGTCGATCCGTTTCCGAAGATCACCGAATCCCAGGACAGGATGAAAAACCTCAACAACATGCTTAATCCGAACCCAAGCCATGCCCAGCCGAATATCGACATTGGGACAGACACCCAACCGTCCCGTCTTACGTGTGTACAACCGATGAGGCTGGAAACCCATAACGCGATCAGAACCAATACAAGGAACCACGTGAAGTGGTCCGTCGATAATCCGTAACCGCTAAATTCCATAATGTTTGGAATGAATCACTGTTGTTTTTGTGCCACAAACAACATGATGTCGCTTACATGCATATCTCTTTCAATCATGTGAATCTATCAATCTGATCCAACGAAAAACCGCAATTATCGCAATGCTCTACCCTTTCCATGACAGGATGCTTTTCCGCCGAATATTCCCCACCACGCTTTCCATCGACCACTGTTCGAGAAACGTATCCCGGGCGCGATTTCCCATCCTCGAAGCGGCCTTCGGGTCGACAATGAGATCAACGATCGCCTGTGTAACGCCCTCGGCTCGATCGCGGATCACCAGATCTACCCCATCCTGTACCGGCAATCCGGCAACCATCACCGGGGTCGTCACGACCGCCTTCCCGCGGGCCATTGCTTCGACCAGCTTGAGCGGCACACCGCCGCGGACGAACATCGGAAGCGCGATCACCGCGCACTCCTCCATGAATTTTCCGGAATCGGGAACCTGCCCCAGGACGTCGACGTTCGGGAGCTTCTTCAGGCGTTCTTCCACCGGCCGGGGCATCGCGGCCCCCGCCAACCGAAGTCGCGCCTCCGGACAGCGCGCGAGCACTTCGGGGAACACCTTCTCCGCGAGAAACGTCGCCGCTTCCAGATTGGGCTGGAACGAATACAGCCCGATGAATCCGACATGGCCTCTGGCCGGGGCCGCTTCGGCCGGACGGATCCGGTCGCCGTCCATGAAATTCGGAACCGCGAGGACGTCTATGCCTCCGCAGATCCGGGAAAGGCTCTGCGCCTCGGACCCGGAGGTCGCCCAGACCTCCGAACAGCGCGGCAGGAAGATCCGCTCCTGGGACAGGCATGCAAGGTGATTCGCGTAGAGGCTCAGGCGTTTCACGTAACCTTCACCGCGGTGGCTTTCCATCAGGTCCGCGGTGATCTCCGAGAGGACGTCGTATGCGTCGGCGATGACGCGGAATCCCCCGCTTTCCAACGCAGGCGCATAATGCGAAAAGATGGACGGGAAGATCACGACGTCCGCCCGTACCCGTTTCGCCTCCGCCACGATGGCTTCGCACGCACCGACGGCGTCGTACCGCATCGAAAACGGATACGCCCGTCCCGGAATCCCGACCCACCCGCGAATGAGAAAGTCCAGCTTATGGAAAGCGAGCGACGCCACGCCGTATTTGTCCTGTTCGCGTCGATACCCCGCGAATTTAGCTCCATCGCACGAACTGGACAATTCCTCTTCCCCGGGACCACCCGGCCCCTGCTCCGTATTCCCGAAATACAGCACGCGGGTGTTGCAACCCAGCCGCCGGAGCAGACCAAGGATTCCCGAGATCCTCCGTTGGGTCCCGGATACGGGGGGGAACGGCGGACAGGTGAACACGCAGAGGACGGTGGGAGCCGTCGACGAAGCAGCAGCTCCATCTCGACTTCGAGAGGCCATTGACGTTCCGGAGCTCAATGGCTTTTCGCAATTTCGAAATAGATTTCCATCATCTGGTCCACCACCGGGACGGGGGAATATTTCTCTTCCATGAGGGCGCGCGCCGCTTCCAGCATCCGTTTCCTTGAGGAAACATCATCCAACAATTCGACGATCTTCCCGGCGATTTCGTCGTCCGATTCCGCAACCCAGCAATGGACGCCGTTTTGATATTGAATTCCTTCCATCCCTTCCCATGTCGTCACGACAGGGACGCCGTACGCCATGGCCTCCATCACCTTCACCTTCATCCCGCTACCGCGCGAGGGGGCATAATTCATGACGGCGATCCGTGAGAAAAAATCGGCGGGGTGGGAAATGTTTTCCTCGATCGTTACATCCGGAAGCGGCAAGTACTCTCCAAGGTATTTTTTCGCATCCCATCCGGCGATGATCAATTTTGCTTTCGGACACTGTTTCTTCACACGCGGCCAAATATTCTGTAGAAGTCGTTCCCCCGCCGATCTCGACGGTATCCAGTGCATGGAACCGATAAGGCCCACGACCGGTTCTTCGGTAACCGGTTGAAGCGGATATACGGAAATATCGAGTGCGATTGGCACCGTGAAATAATTCGCGCTTGGTGCGATAGCTTTCGCCCCGCCCAGAAGCCGATGTGTCAGCAAACGGATGTTTTCAGTAGACGATAAAATTTCTTGGTGGCTCGTTGAATCTGAAAATACGCTTTTCGTTCCGCATTGTTGAAAAATTTCTGCGATTCCCAATCGATGCTGGCAAGGAAATATATGTTCAATAGACTGCGAGCTCTCCCGATACCTGCCCAACCGGACCAAAGTTCTTCAAGATTCAGCACATCGTACCCATCGGCCAATTCGCGATTTAAATCGTCGATAAACGTTCCCGTATAAATCATTTCACTGTACGGCCGAAGAAGATTCCGGGCTTTCCGTTTCAAGATCCCGCAATTCACTTCCAGCGGATGCCATCGAAATGCGAATTTGCCTCTGGTTTCTTTATCCCGTAATAGTTGTTCGGATTCCTTCACCCGATCCGGTGAATCTTGAGAAACAGTCAGATTCACCACATTGAATCCTCGCCTTTGCAACTCCCGTATCAAAACATAAAACCATTTGGCGGCGGCATTTCCGAACGGGTGTGGTACTGAAGGAGATACGATGACGATCTTCAATTAATTGCAGGTCTTTCTTATATTAACCACATTATTGTAAACACTCATGGTTTCAATTGCTGTTTTCTCCCATGAAAAATCTTTTGCACGCTCTTTCGACCTGTTGGACAATTCGTTCCGAAGATCACGATCATTGCAAACCGCCAATATATTTTCGGCAATATTTTCACTTTTTCCCGGGTCGAACAGCAAACCGGCGCCGTTCAACACCTCCGGGAAACATGTCCGGTCGGAGGCCAACACCGGGATTCCCGACGCCATCGCTTCCAGAAGCTGAAGGCCGAAACCTTCATACAATGAAGGATATATGAAAGCCAGCGCACCTTGATACAGGGCGGGAAGATCCTCGTCATCGATCCTTCCCGGTGTAATTATCCTTTCGCTTAGGCCATATTCTTCAATTATATTTTTAATACATCCAAAATCCCATTTTCTCTCACCAGCCAAGACCAATCTTGGAACCTCGCTGGTTAGCAACCGATATGCACTCACTAAAGCATTCACATTTTTTTTCTTATCGAATCCTCCAAGATATAAAACGTATTCCGATGGCAATCCATATTTATTAGACACCGATGCGATTTCATTACGATGAACTGGGTTAAAATACACATCTGATGCGGCCTCATAAATAACAACCACCTTCTCGTTTGGGATATTCCAATACTTAATTATGTCTTTTTTCGAATGTTCGGAAACCGTTACGATCTTATTTGCCGCATTGACCGAAATATAATCGGCGTATTTTCTCCTTAAGTAAGATTTTAATGGCCCTCGTTCGACGAACTTCGGCATTGTTTCTATCATGTCATGTAACGTCAATACGTATTTACAAACGCGCCAAGCCGGCAAACCACGATTCCCCGTGGAATGGAATACATCCACACCATATCTTGACAACTGCTTAGGAAGTTCGACTTGCTCCCATAATATTTCCCGATTTGCCTGAAACACTACTTCTTTTATTTCTATAAATTTTCGAAAGGAAGGATCAATCGGTACGGGAGAATAAACAAAAATATTGACTGCATTATTATATTTATTTTGAAGAGCTTTGATTAACTCTATGGTGTATCGGCTTAATCCTCTGTATTCTCCATCAACAAGAGGCCTTCCGTCGAAAGCAATATTCATATTAATTCTACAACCACAAAATCATGTGATTTGGAAAAAGGCAATACGGTGGTCAACCAACCGGCTTATTCCCAATAACTACAATCCCGTTTGCGTAATCTACTCCGAGCAAGTAGCACAACAATTTCTGAATGAAGAATCTCACCCTATCCCGGAAATTTTTAGGTCGCTCGCTAAATCGTGTACGGAATGCCTCTATGGCATATCCATGTATTACGAAATCCGCCGCCAAGTCCGGCAAAGGATATTGTTGTTTGTGGCCAGCGTCCTGGGACCACATTGAAATCACGCAAGCGGGATTCGGCGTCGATATGGCCAATAATCCTCCAGGGCGCAGGATCCGATCGAATTCCTCCATCAAATTTACATATTCATTAAGCGTCATATGCTCGATTACTTCGAAACAAAATATGGCGTCATATAGACTTGAAACTTCCGAGATCGACGAGTATTCATGACGATGTTCTTTCGATACATCCAACGTATCGTAATTCCCCTTATAACCTGCTGCTTGAAATTTTACTTTTAATCGACAATCTCCCGCACCAAAATCGAGGATTCGAGATAATCCTTTTGATTTATTAAAAATCATATCCTCAACTTCGTTTAGAGTTTCAGACCAATACCAAAACAAACATTTCGGACGTATCGTTTTAATTATATTTTCTCGCGCATTGAATCGTTTCCAATAGTTCTCGTACCACCTGTCGGACTGGGATGTTGATATACCGCTATTTTCTTTATTCATTAATAAATGCCTCAAGAGTTATTTAACAACCGAAGTCGATTCATTATGTCAAGAATTTCATTTTTCGAAAAAGCCCTGAAGGAACCGTATATTGCCAATATAATCGCCAATACTGGAAGGGAGGCTAATGCAAAAAATCGTCCACCAAAATATTTATTTATCAGAAAAGACAACAAAAAACCGACAATTGCCATTTCCGCCAATGGCCTGACAATATAGGGAAAAAAGAACTTCATGGAATATCGTGAAATCCGGTGCCACAGAAATATGTCCCCGATACCAACGAAAACGAGCCACCCGGTGACGGACACTGCAATCGACCGGGGTGCTCCCAATGAATTCCAGCACAAGATTCCCATACCGACCGCAAGAATCAACCCAATCGCTCCAATTGAAAAAGTGATCGCAGGCCGATTCCATCCCTCGATGCAGCCCGCATCGAAAGATCCCACCGAAACCAACCAATAGCCCACCGTGAATATCCGTAAATAAAAATCGCATCTGCTGGCGAGATCAAGGCCTACCCAAGCCGATAAAAAATTATTTCCCAAAAACAGAATGGCCAGCGCTCCACCTCCTGTCAGCATATGAACCAATCTCGCACTCGAAAAATACTTCCTGAAAAATATTTCCGGATTGTTTTGTTCCGCCGCGGCTGTTGGATAAATTGCCGCTACTGCAGGTCCGGCAATAAAATTCGTTTTTTGCGCGAATCCAAACGGCACCGTGTACACAGGCAGAAAGGCGGTTCCGCAATATTTCCCCACTAAAACTTTATCGACTTGCAAAACGACAATCTGGGTCAGGCGATTAAGGTACGTGAACACGGAAAATCCAAGCATCCTGTGGAATTGGCTTCGCAGATTGACGGAACTACCAGAACCGTGGAAATACGATTGACACACCGAAGCTCCCAAAATCAGCCCGAGGATCGCGCCGATCAATTGTGCGATCGCAGCCGCGACAACCCCCTTGCCCATCCATGCCATGGTTGCCGCGCCACCAACCGACACAGTAACCGATATGGCGCTGATGATCGAAGCGTGTGTAAAGCGCCGCAAACCGCGTAACGCGCTGATGAAAATACCCCCCAGGCTGGAGCAGGCGAATGAAAAGGTCGCGATTCGAAGCATTTTTTCCATAACGGGTATATCCATGGCCGTGCTCGGAAGAATCGCACGAGCAATCCCGCCCGTCGATGAATACACTATCAGTATGAACAACAACGCAACCCCGAGTTGACACAGCACGCCGACCCGCATGGTTGCCGCCAGCAATCCTCTATCGTTTATCGCGTCGGCTTCCGCAACGAACCGGGAAATTGTCCACCCGAGTCCCAATTCCAGAAACGCGCCGAATCCTGCGATGGAAAATGCCAGAGTGTAAATACCGTAGGAAGCAAGCCCGAGGCCGCCAATCATGACGGGAATGGTGATGAACGCGAGAATCGCTCCCCATACTGCGTAACCGACCGAAAGGACTCCCGCCCCCAACAGCGAATCCTTGCGACGATTCAATTGGGTAATGGATCCCCGCCGACGGACCTGTCAGGCAACCTTCCCGTCCAGGACCGACCTGTATACGCGCAACGTCTCCCGGCACATGCGCTCCAGCGTGAACTCTTCCCGCGCCCTCGCATACGCCGCTTCTCCCATGGCATCCCTTTTCTTCTCGTCGGAGAGCAGCTCGTTCAATGCCGTGGCTAGGGCGGGTATGTCGCGCGGGGGAACGACCAGTCCCGTTACTCCGTGCCGGTTCACGTAGGTGACACCGTTGTTCAGTTCGCAGCAAACGACAGGCTTCCTGCACACCATCGCCTCCACCTGCGCGATGCCGAATGCTTCACTCCGCTCCACGGACGGCATGCAGTACACGTCCGCGGCATGGTGGTAGGCGGGCAGTTCCTCGTCCGGAATCCTTCCGAGGAAGACGACCTTGCCGCCCAGTCCGAGCGAATTCGCCAGTCGCTTCAATTCAACTGTAAGCGGGCCGGTTCCGCCGAGCAGCAACGTGGCGTCCACGTCCTTCATCGCGCGCAGCAGGTATTCGTACCCTTTGTAATAGACGTGCCTGCCCACCGAAAAGATCGTCTTCTTCTCGCCGTACAGGGCCTTTAACTTTTTTACGGAAATCTCCCGACCCGGTGTCATCGCCAGCCCATTGAAATCGATCCCGAAGGGAATGACGTGGAGCTTCCTTTGGTTCTCACAAGCCGATAATTGTCTCGACTCGGAAAAATGCCTCGGTGTAGGCGCGATAATCGCGTCCGCTCGTCGCACAATCCGGTCGAGAAACGGTTTATAGAGATGCAAATATCCCTGCTGGCGGATCACATCGCTGTGCCATGTGATTACGATTTTTATTCTCCGGGGAAGAAACACGACCGAAAGGTGGGAGAGAGGATCCGGGAAGTGCAGGTGCATGATGTCGTAACCGTTTTCCTTCCACAACGCCCTGACCTTCCCGGGCATGGAGGGAGTCACCGCGGTGCCGGCAAGCAGCCCCATCGATGCGATCTTGAATATCCGGTTCCCGTTCACCACCTCCAGTTCGTTCCTGTACGAATCGTTCGAAACGATATTGTCGACGTGGATATAACGCCGCAACTCCGTCTGGAGCTGTTCGACGTGGCGTTCCAGCCCCCCGAAATTGGAATTATGGAAACGGCCGAACTGGAGCACCTTCATCGGCGTCACGAACCGGTCGGGAAGAGCGTCCTTTTCTTCCTTGCCCCGATCAGGAATACGGCGATCCAAAACGGCATCGAAATGAACACACCGGTAGCCGCGGATCCGGCGCGGTCCGGCCCGTGGACGACATCGGGAGCCCTCGGTGCGTCGATGATCCGGAAACCGAACTGCTCCCGATTCCTCGCCATCATCTCCCGCTCCACCTCCTGGCTGTAGATCGAATACAGCCGGTCGCGGCTCAGGGCGTCGATCGTCCTCCCGATCTGCTCCTCGATGAACTTCTTGTTCCGGGCGGCCCGCTCCAGGGCCTCTTCCTGAAGCCTGCTCTTCGCCTCCTCCAGGTACTGCCGGACCATGGCGGAGGCGCCATCCGCCGAAGGGGCGTCGAAGGAAATGGTCAGGGTGTTGTTCCTCCGGTTCGTCTGTATCGTCAATCCCTTCCGGGAGGCGCGGATGGCGTCCCAGTCGACCGGCGTCCGTCCGGCGGAATCCCTGCGGAGCAGCACCCTTTCCTTCCACCCCGGCACCAATTTCCCGGAAACCGGGTTGTACCGCTTCGGGTAGACGATCTGCCAGGCGTTGTACTTCCGGAAAATCCGGATCGCAAGGTCCCCGCTTCTCAGCAGGGTTTCAAGGTCCTCCACCTTCGAAGGGCCTCCCACGGAAATTCCGTAAGACGCCAGGACCCCGAACGCCGGACTCTGCTTCCCCTCTTCCACCGACGGCGTGATGATCGCGGTAGCCCGGTAGGTGTCGGGCCACTGGAGCGTCCAGGCGAACGTGACGGCGCCGACAAGGACGGACAATACCGTGATCTTCCACCATTGGGGACGGATGACCGCAGTCCATCCGTCGATTCCGGATCTTTCCTTCGACATGTCCACGGGTTCCGATTCTGTCATATGGGGTCCTTGCAAAGTGATTCCTTCAGGATATCCTCGACAGGCGTTCCGCCTGCGCCGTCACCATCATCTCGACCAGCTCGCGAAACGACACTTGCGGCGCCCACCCGAGGGTCTCCCTTGCTTTCGAGGGATTTCCGACCAGGCTCCCCACATCGAGGGAACGGACCAGGGTGCTGTCGACTTCCACCCACTCCCTCCAGTCGAGCCCCGCATACCGGAATGCCATGTCAAGGTACTCCCGGACCGAGTGCGACTCTCCGGTGGCGACTATGTAGTCGTCCGGGGAATCCGCCTGGAGCATCATCCAGATCGCCTTCACGTAGTCCCCGGCAAATCCCCAGTCCCTGCGCGCATCGATGTTTCCGAGTCTGAGCTTCTCCGTCTCCCCGGCGGCGATCTGCGCCACCGCGCGCGCGATCTTCTGGGTCACGAACCGCTCCGGCCGGCGCGGGGATTCGTGATTGTACAGGATCCCCGAGACCGCGAAGATCCCGTGCATCCTGCGGTACAGCCCGACCAGTTGGTGTGCTGCGAGCTTGCTGACGCCGTACGGCGTCATCGGGTTATGCGGAGTGCGTTCCGTCTGCGGCGATTCCGGGGGGTCGCCGAAGATCTCGGAGGTCGACGCCTGGTAGAACCGGGAACCGCGGCAATGGTCGTTGACGACTTCGAGAAACGCTGCCACCAGCAGCGTGTTCACCTGGATGGTCCGGTACGGGTCGTCCCAGGAGTCGGGAATGAACGAGAGCGCCGCGAAGTTGTAAATTTCGTCCGGCGAAAAGATTCTCGTCCAGCGGACGATGTCTTCCTTCCGGACCAGTTCCGTTTCCTCGATGACGATTTCCTTCATCAGGTGCGAAAGAACCGAGGTGTCGTCCCCTTTTTTGAGGAAACCGAGGACCTTGTACCCTTTTTCGATGAGGAGTTCGGCCAGGTACGACCCGTCCTGCCCCGCGATGCCGGCGATAATGGCGCGTTTCCCGTTGCCCAATGGTTTCCTGCCTTTTACTTGTAACCTTAGAACACCACGAGCAGCACGCCGGCGGTGACGGCGATCTGGTACAGGATCTGGGTGATGTCCTTGATGTCCTTCATCACTCGCGTCTGGACCAGCTTCTCGGGAACCAGGATCGAGTCGCCCGGCTCCACGCGGGCGTTCATCAGGCCGCGGTCCCCGAAGGCGAAGAAGCCGCTGTCCGCGGTCTCCCGTGTCACCACCGAGCCGTCCGCCTTCAGCAGGAAGATGTGGTCCCGGTCCGCGTTCTCCGTCGGCCCGCCCACCAGCCGAAGGTAGTAGCCGACCGAGTCGCGGGCGGGATCGAAGACGACCCCGGTGGGGTTGTAGACGCGGCCGACCACGTTGACCACGTTCATCTTCCGCGGAACGTCGAGCCGGTCGCCGTCCTCCAGCAGGACGTCTCCCAGCGTCCCTTCGATCTTCCCGATGGCGGCCAGGTGGATGATGACCCGTCCCTTGGCCCGGGTTTTCCTCAACTGGTCGATCAGTCCGCGCCGGGCGGCCGCCAGCTCCTTGCTCGCCTCGACGTCCTCCTTGTCGATGGCGCCGCCGACCTGCTGGGACTTCTGGGCGACCTGGAACTCGAGGTCCGCGATCAGCTTGT
>Ga0172369_10008319_pt1 | contig 11791 bp, 8 predicted proteins | sample LakKiv25m_FD_114539 | JGI IMG/M metagenome (GOLD analysis project Ga0172369, IMG submission 114539) | Freshwater microbial communities from Kabuno Bay, South-Kivu, Congo - kab_022012_11.25m | ecosystem: Environmental > Aquatic > Freshwater > Lake | place: Democratic Republic of the Congo... | reverse complement strand
GGAGCTGCGCTTCGCCATCCGCGAGGGCGGGCGCACCGTCGGCAGCGGCGTCGTCACCAAGGTCATCGAGTAAAGCAGAACGAGGTCATCCGCCGTGCGTTCCATCGTCAGTCTCGAGTGCACCGCCTGCAAGAACCGCAACTACTCCACCACGAAGAACAAGCGCACCACGACGGAGAAGCTGCAGTTCTCGAAGTACTGCCGTTTCTGCCGCAAGCACACGCCGCACAAGGAAACCAAGTAGCCGGGCGTGCCCCTGCCAGCCCCCTCCCCTCCCTCCCTTGGAAGAGTTCCGGGGGATGGAGGGAGTGTGCGCGGGCAGCGCCTCGCGATCCGTTTCCCCCGCGATTTTGCGCGGGGCGGGCGGGCAAGGGCCGGGCGCCATGGGGAGGACTTGCACGCCGGCCCGGGTGGTGCTACCGTGCCGCCCCCTTTGCGCCCGGAAGGGCCGGAGCGCGCGGGGTGGCCGGTCCGCCGGGCAGCGAAAGAGGAGGACGGTGTCGGCGGTTGGCTCCCGGACGCGCGTGTCGGCGGATCCGGGACGGCTTCCGGCACGAGGCGGGAGAGGACGAAGGCCAGTAGCTCCAACTGGTAGAGCGCCGGTCTCCAAAACCGGATGTTGGGGGTTCGAATCCCTCCTGGCCTGCCAGACCGAGACGGAACGGGCACGCGGCGCGGGGACGTCGCAGGGCTCTTTCCGTCCTTTCCTGTTTGAGGGGCCGGCACCGGGCCGGCTCCGGGCGGGTTCCGAGGCCGGTGGACGGCGCGGGACGCGAGACGGGTGGCGATGACGACGCAGCGGGTTCTGGTCCTGACGTACATCGTGCTGGGGCTGCTGCTGGCCCTGACGCTCGAGCAGATCTACGGCGGCGTGTTCGGCCGCTGGGCGGTGCTGGGTTTCCTGAACCACAGCCCGCTGCCGCAGCTCGGCGAGTGGACGTGGGCGACGGCGCTGGGCTTCGCGACCGCCGCCGGGGTGGGCGTGTGGACGTGGCGCAGCCCGAAGCTGCAGCCGGTGGCGGTCCAGGTGGTGGAGGAGATGCAGCGCGTCACGTGGCCGACGCTCGCCGAGACGCGCGCGGCGACCGTGGCGGTGATCGTGGCGTCCGTCGTGTGCGCGGCGATGCTGGGCCTGTTCGACTGGGTCTGGTCGCTGCTCACGTCCCAGGTCTACAACCCGCAGTAGCGCACCCGCGATCGGGCGCGCCGCACGCGGCGCGGCCCGCGGCCCCGGCGAGGGAGCCAGCACGATGGCCAAGAAGTGGTACGTGGTGCACACCTACTCCGGCTTCGAGAACAAGGCCAAAAAGGCCTTGGAGGAGCGCATCCGCCAGGAGGAGCTCGGCGACCAGTTCGGGGAGATCATGATCCCCATGGAGAACGTCGTCGAGATGGTCAAGGGAGAGAAGCGCACGAGCAAGCGCAAGTTCTTCCCCGGCTACATCCTCGTGCAGATGGAGCTCAACGACCGGACCAAGCACCTCGTGAAGAACACGCCCAAGGTCACGGGGTTCGTGGGCGACACGCTCAACCCGCCTGCGGTGCCCGACCACGAGGTGGCGCGCATCACGACGCAGGTGAGCGAGGGCACGAACCGGCCCAAGCCGCGCGTGCAGTTCGCCGAGGGCGACACGGTGCGGGTCATCGACGGGCCGTTCTCGAACTTCAACGGGACCGTCGAGGAGGTCCAGGCCGACAAGGGCAAGGTGCGCGTGCAGATCAGCATCTTCGGGCGCGCCACCCCGGTCACGCTCGACTTCATGCAGGTGGAGAAAACCTAGTCGTTCCGCGGCCTTGGGCGCACGCTGCCCGCGGCCGCCGACCCGAAGGCCGGCGCCGGCCGCCGGCCCCGCGCGTCCCGGGCGGGACGCGGGAAATCCGTGGGAGAGCGCCCCGCGCTCGCACGACCACGAACGCGAGGGAGGCCGCCGACCTCCCGGAGCACGCCATGAAGAAGATCACCGGACAGGTCAAGCTGCAGCTTCCCGCCGGCAAGGCCAACCCGGCGCCCCCCGTGGGCCCGGCGCTGGGCCCCCACTGTGTCAACATCATGGAGTTCTGCAAGCAGTTCAACGCCGGCACGAAGGCCCAGGAGAAGGACGGGCTCATCGTCCCGGTGGTGATGACCATCTACTCCGACCGCTCGTTCTCGCTGGTGTTCAAGACCCCGCCGGCGGCCATCCTGCTCAAGAAGGCGGCCGGCCTGCACACCGAGAAGAAGAAGGGCTCGGGTTCGCACAAGCCGGGCAAGGAGACCGTGGGCACCCCCATCACGCACACGAAGATCGAGGAGATCGCGCGCATGAAGATGGGCGACATGACCGCCGGCACGCTGGAGGCGGCCGTCAAGACCATCGAAGGCACGGCGCGGTCGATGGGCATCCAGATCGTCGACTAGGCGAAGGCGGCAAGTGTACGCCCCGGCGACGGGGCCTTCACTGCGGCGCGGCCCGAAGGCCGGCGACCGCAGGAGCGCGGAAGCAGCCCCACGAGGCGCTCGCGCGACGCACGGAGATGCAGATGGCCAGCAGACACGGCAAGAAGTACGACGGCGTCCGGGCGAAGGTGGATCGGACGCGCCGCTACACCCTCGAGGACGCGGTCAAGCTCGTGAAGGAGTGCGCGGTCCGCAAGTTCGACGAGACGGTGGACGTGGCGATCAAGCTGGGCGTCGACCCCAAGCACGCCGACCAGATGGTGCGCGGCGCGGTGGTGTTGCCGCACGGCATCGGCAAGAGCGTCAAGGTCGCGGTGTTCGCCAAGGGCGACCGGGCCAAGGAGGCCGAGGCGGCCGGCGCCGACGTGGTGGGCGCCGAGGACCTCGCGGCGAAGGTGCAGGAGGGCTTCCTGGACTTCGACAAGGCCGTGGCGACGCCCGACATGATGGGCGTCGTCGGCCGGCTCGGAAAGGTGCTGGGCCCGCGCGGCCTCATGCCCAACCCGAAGCTGGGCACCGTGACCATGGACGTGGCCAAGGCGGTGCGCGAGCTGAAGGCCGGCAAGGTCGAATTCCGCGTGGAAAAGGCCGGAATCGTGCACGCACCGGTCGGCAAGGCGTCGTTCCCCGCCGAGAAGATCCGCGCCAACCTCGAGACGGTCATCGAGACCGTGCTCAAGGCGAAGCCGCCGGCGGCCAAGGGACAGTACATGCAGTCGGTCTCGATCAGCTCGACGATGGGGCCGGGCATCAAGGTGGACGCGAGCGCGCTCATCCAGGCGCACAAGTAACGGCTTTCGGCATTCGACTTTCGGCTTTCGGAAATGCCCTGACAGCCGGATTCCGAACGCCGAGGAGGATCCTGGTCCAAGACAGCAGGTCGCCCGGGACGGCCGGGCATCCGCCGTGCGAGCCGGCCGGATCCGCGAGGAGACGGACGGCGGCGGAGGCGAAGGCCGCCGGGGGCGCCAAACGGTCCCACCCGCAGAGGGGAGGGACGGCCTGCCGAGACACGGGAACGGACGCGGCGAAGAGCCGTGAAGTCTTGTTTTCCGACCTTGGCCAGGGGTCGCGCACGGCCGGCGGGAGCCGGAGGGCGCGGCCGAGCCGCGGGATGCCGCAGGACGGCCCCGCGAGAAGGACCGGAAGGGAGGTGAGCGAATGGACAGGTCGACGAAAGAGGCGACGGTCGGCATGCTGCACGAGAAGATGTCGAAGGCCGTGTTCGTGGCCGCGCTGGAGTTCGGCAAGGTGGACTCCAACACGACCATCGAGCTGCGCAAGGCGATGCGCGCGGGCAAGGTGGAGTACCGCGTGGTGAAGAACACGCTGGCGCTGCGCGCGGCCAAAGGCACGGGCGTGGAGCAGATGTCGGCGTACTTCGCGGGTCCGGTGGCGGTCGCCATCGGATTCGGCGACGTGGTCGCCCCGGCCAAGGTGCTGATGGCGTTCGTGAAGAAGGCCCCGCAGGCGCTCAAGGTGAAGGCGGCGGTCGCCGAAGGGCGGCTGCTGGACGCGGCGGGCGTCGAGGCTCTGAGCCGCATGCCCGGACTGCCGGAGACTCGCGCGCAGATCCTGGCGATGATCAAGACGCCGGCGGCAACGCTGGTGCGCATGATCGCCGCGCCGGGAAGCAGTCTGGCGCGCGTGGTCAAGGCGCACGCGGACAAGGCGGGCGAGGGTCAGAAGGCGGCGTGAAAAGCCGGCTTTCGGCTTTCGACTTCCGGCTTTCGGGCCGGATGAACGGAGGCCGGGGCCACGACAACAGGCGCGCATCGCCCCGAGGGGCCGAAGGCGCGCAAGAGCAAGCCCGGAGCGGGCCGCAGGCCCCCGGGCGGACCGAAAGAGGCAGGAAAAATGTCGGACCTGAACGCGATTGCGGAGAACCTGAGCGGCCTCACCGTGATGGAGGCGGCCCAGCTCGTCAAGATGCTCGAGGAGAAGTGGGGCGTGAGCGCGGCGGCCCCGGTGGCGGTGGCGGCGGCGGGCGCAGGCCCGGCGGCGGCGGCGCCCAAGGCCGAGGAGAAGACCGAGTTCACCGTCGTCCTCGCGGCGGCCGGCGACAAGAAGATCAACGTGATCAAGGAAGTGCGCGCGATCACGGGTCTGGGCCTCAAGGAGGCCAAGGACCTGGTCGAGGGCGCCCCCAAGCCCGTGAAGGAGGGCGTCAACAAGGAGGAGGCGGAGAAGATCCGCAAGCAGCTCGCCGACGCCGGCGCGACCGTCGAAGTGAAGTAGCCGGCTTTCGGCATTCGGCGTTCGGCTTTCGGAAGAGCCTGCAGACGAGCCGAAGTGCAGGGGATGACGGAAGCCGAACGTCCGCCGATCTTCGGGTTGCAATTTCGGGGCCGGGCGGCCATGTTGGCGTCGCAGTCCATGGCGCGCCGCCCGGTTCCGGATGTGAACGTCGGTGAGCGGAAGGACATGCGTGCGGCAGGGTGAGATGAGGGCTTCGACCCGCGACTCGGATTCCGAAAGCCGAAAGTCGAGGGCCGAAAGCCGAACGAGGCAGGGATGAACGGCTCCCCGCTCCCGGTTGGAACGCGACCGGGCCCGGTGAGCCGCGCATTTCTCCGCGGGTAGGTGCTCCGCGCGCCTTGCGGCGGCGCGAGGAGTCGACAAAGGGCTGCGGCCGGGTGTTCGGGACCCGAAAGCCGAAGGTCGAAAGCCGAAAGCCGAGGAAGGTGACCGCCAAATGGCGACGACGATCCAGAACAACTTCCGCATCCGCAAGTCCTTCGCCAAGATCCCCAAGGCGATCGACATCCCGAACCTCATCGACATCCAGAAGAACAGCTACAAGCAGTTCCTCCAGGCGGACACGGCGCCCGACCACCGCACGGACACCGGGCTGCAGGGCGTCTTCAAGAGCGTGTTCCCCATCAAGGACTTCAACGAGACGAGCTCCCTGGAGTTCGTGAGCTACCACCTCGAGAAGCCCAAGTACGACGTCGACGAGTGCCACCAGCGCGGCATGACGTACTCGGCGCCCATCAAGGTGGTCGTGCGCCTGGTCGTGTGGGACAAGGACGAGGCGACGGGCGCCCAGAGCATCCGCGACGTCAAGGAGCAGGAGGTCTACTTCGGCGAGATTCCGCTGATGACCGAGAACGGCACGTTCATCATCAACGGGACCGAGCGCGTCGTCGTCAGCCAGCTCCACCGCAGCCCCGGCGCGTTCTTCGACCACGACAAGGGCAAGAGCCACTCGTCGGGCAAGCTGCTGCACACCGCGCGCATCATCCCCTACCGCGGGTCGTGGATCGACTTCGAATTCGACCACAAGGATATTCTCTACGTGCGCATCGACCGGCGCCGCAAGCTGCCGGCCACCGTGCTGCTGCGCGCGCTCGGGGCCGTGCCCGACACCTCCAAGAAGAGCCCGCTGGACTTCCGCGGCGGCACCGAGGAGATCCTCAACACCTACTACCGCACCGAGACGATCCTCATCGAGGGCAAGGGCCGCTACGAGAAGGAGATCGACCTCGAGCTGCTCCTGAACCAGCGCGCCACCCGCGACGTGAAGCACCCCAAGACGAACGAGGTCATCGTCAAGAAGAACCGCAAGTTCACGAAGGCCGCGGTCAAGAAGATCGAGGCGGCGCACCTCAAGAAGATGCCCGTCGACGTCGAGGAGCTGCTCACCAAGGTGTTCGCGGTGGACATCGTCGACGAGGGCACCGGCGAGGTGCTCGTCGAGAGCAACGAGGACGTGAGCGACGAGAAGATCGAGCTGCTGCGCGAGAAGGGCGTCGCGCAGTTCAAGATCCTCTTCATCGACAACCTCAACGTCGGGCCGTTCCTGCGCAACACGCTCATTCTCGACAAGGTGGCCTCCCCCGAGGAGGCCATCCTCGAGATCTACAAGCGGCTGCGCCCGGGCGACCCGCCCACGATGGAAACCGCGACCAGCCTGTTCGTGAACCTGTTCTTCAACCCCGAGCGCTACGACCTGTCGAAGGTCGGCCGCCTGAAGCTCAACTACAAGTTCGGCATCGACGAGCCGCTCGAAATGTCTATTCTCACGAAGAAGGACGTCATCGAGGTCATCCGCTACCTCATCGACCTGAAGAACGGCAAGGGCGAAATCGACGACATCGACCACCTCGGCAACCGCCGCGTGCGCGCCGTGGGCGAGCTGCTGGAGAACCAGTACCGCATCGGCCTCGTGCGCATGGAGCGCGCGATCAAGGAGCGCATGAGCCTGCAGGAGATCGAGACGCTCATGCCGCACGACCTGATCAACGCGAAGCCGGTGACCGCGGTGATCAAGGAGTTCTTCGGCAGCTCGCAGCTCTCGCAGTTCATGGACCAGACCAACCCGCTGAGCGAGGTGACGCACAAGCGCCGCCTGAGCGCGCTCGGGCCGGGAGGACTCACGCGCGAGCGCGCCGGCTTCGAGGTGCGCGACGTACACCCGACGCACTACGGCCGCATCTGCCCCATCGAGACGCCGGAAGGGCCGAACATCGGCCTCATCGCGAGCCTCAGCTCGTTCGCGCGCGTCAACGACTACGGCTTCGTCGAGACGCCGTACCGCCAGGTGGTCGAGGGACGCGTCACCGACGAGGTGAAATTCTACTCCGCGCTCGAGGAGGAGAAGTTCACCATCGCGCAGGCGAACGCGAAGTTCGACAAGAAGGGCCACTTCGTCAGCGAGACGGGCCTCGTCTCGTGCCGCAAGGGCGGCGACTTCGTGCTCGCGCGGCCCGACGACGTGCAGCTCATGGACGTGAGCCCCAACCAGCTCGTGTCCGTGGCCGCCTCGCTCATCCCGTTCCTGGAGAACGACGACGCGAACCGCGCGCTCATGGGCAGCAACATGCAGCGCCAGGCCGTGCCGCTGCTGCGCACGCACGCGCCGCTCGTCGGCACCGCCCTGGAGGGCAAGGTCGCGCAGGACTCGGGCGTGTGCATGGTCGCGCGGCGCGACGGCGTCGTCGACAGCGTCGACGCGGGCCGCATCGTCGTGCGCGCCGAGGTGGCCGCCAGCTCCACCGACATCGGGAGCGAGGTGGACATCTACAACCTCATCAAGTACCAGCGCTCCAACCAGAACACCTGCATCAACCAGAAGCCGGTCGTGAAGCAGGGCGACCGCGTACACAAGGGCGACGTGCTCGCCGACGGTCCGGCCACCGAGGTGGGCGAGCTCGCGCTGGGCCAGAACGTGGTGGTCGCGTTCATGCCTTGGCAGGGGTACAACTTCGAGGACTCCATCCTGCTGAGCGAGCGCATCCTGAAGGAGGACGTGTTCACGTCGATTCACATCGAGGAATTCGAGTGCATCGCGCGCGACACGAAGCTGGGCAAGGAGGAGATCACCCGCGACATCCCGAACGTGGGCGAGGACGCGCTCAAGGACCTGGACGAGAGCGGCATCATCCGCATCGGGGCCGAGGTGAAGCCGGGCGACGTGCTGGTCGGCAAGATCACGCCCAAGGGCGAGACCCAGCTTTCGCCCGAGGAAAAGCTGCTGCGCGCGATCTTCGGCGAGAAGGCGGGCGACGTGCGCGACAGCTCGCTGCGCGTGCCGCCGGGCGTCAGCGGCACGATCATCAACGCCAAGGTCTTCAGCCGCAAGGGCGTGGACAAGGACGAGCGCGCCAAGGACATCGAGGCGCAGGAGGAGGCGCGGCTCCTCAAGGACCAGAACGACGAGATCAAGATCCTCAAGGACAGCGCGTACGAGAAGGTCGCGCGCCTCATGAGCGGCAAGGAGACCGCGAACAAGCTCGTGGACGACAAGGGCAAGGTGCTGCTCGTGAAGGGCAAGATCCTGAGCGAGGAGGCGCTGGCCGAGGTGCCGGAACGCTACTGGGGCGAGATCGCCTTGGGCGACACGGCGCTGGAGACGCGCGTCAAGAAGATCATCGAGAACTTCAACGAGCAGCGCGAGCTCATCAAGCTGCAGTTCGGCGAGAAGATCAGCCGCCTGAAGAAGGGCGACGAGCTGCCGCCCGGCGTCATCAAGATGGTCAAGGTGTACGTGGCCATCAAGCGCAAGCTCTCGGTGGGCGACAAGATGGCCGGCCGCCACGGCAACAAGGGCGTGGTGAGCCGCGTGCTGCCGGAGGAGGACCTGCCGTATCTGGAGGACGGAACGCCGGTCGACATCGTGCTCAACCCGCTGGGCGTCCCCAGCCGCATGAACGTCGGGCAGATCCTCGAGACGCACCTGGGGTGGGCGGCGCGCGGCATCGGCAAGGTGCTGCAGAAGATGCTCGACCAGAAGCAGCACGCCGACGCGCTTCGGCGCGAGCTGAAGAAGTCCTACGACACGCCGGACCTCGTCGAGAAGCTCGACAAGCTGTCGGACGAGGACCTGGTGAAGCTGACCGAGCGGCTGTCGACGGGCGTTCACATCGGGACGCCGGTGTTCGACGGGGCGCGCGAGGAGGACATCCACGCGCTGCTCAAGCAGGCGAACCTGCCGCAGACGGGCCAGATGATCCTGTTCGACGGGCGCACGGGCGAGGCCTTCGACCAGGACGTCACCGTGGGCGTCATGTACATGCTGAAGCTGCACCACCTGGTGGACGAGAAGATCCACGCCCGGAGCATCGGGCCCTACTCGCTGGTGACCCAGCAGCCGCTCGGAGGCAAGGCGCAGTTCGGCGGCCAGCGCCTGGGCGAAATGGAAGTGTGGGCGATGGAGGCGTACGGCGCGGCGTACTCGCTGCAGGAGTTCCTGACGGTCAAGAGCGACGACGTGGTGGGCCGAACGCGCATGTACGAGTCGATCGTGAAGGGCGACAACTCGCTGGAGAGCGGTCTGCCGGAGAGCTTCAACGTGCTCATGAAGGAGCTGCAGTCGCTGGCGCTGGACGTGGAGCTGCTGGAGGAGCAGCCCGTGGAGGCCGGTGCGTCCGACCCGACCGCGGGCGTGGGCACGGGCGTGCGAAGGACGGGAACATAGGCGCCGGCAGGCCGCTCCTCATGCAGGGCGAGGCAGGCGACGGAGCGCAGGTCTTTGGGGAACGAAGGGCAGGACGCAAGAGGGACGCGGTAGAGAAAAAGGAGCAGGCCCCGTGAAGGACATCTTCAACTTCTTCGAGAAGCCGAAGGATCCGCTGTCGTTCTCCGCCATCAAGATCTCGCTGGCGAGCCCCGACAAGATCCGCCAGTGGTCCCACGGCGAGGTGAAGAAGCCCGAGACCATCAACTACCGCACCTTCAAGCCGGAGCGCGACGGGCTCTTCTGCGCGAAGATTTTCGGCCCCGTGAAGGACTACGAGTGCAACTGCGGCAAGTACAAGCGCATGAAGCACCGCGGCGTCGTGTGCGAGAAGTGCGGCGTCGAGGTCATCCAGAGCAAGGTGCGCCGCGAGCGCCTCGGCCACATCACGCTCGCCACGCCGGTAGCGCACATCTGGTTCCTCAAGTCGCTGCCGAGCCGCATCGGCAACATCCTCGACATCACGCTCAAGGACCTGGAGAAGGTCCTCTACTGCGAGGCGTACATCGTCCTCGACCCGAAGCAGACCACGCTCGCGAAGGGCGAGCTTCTCACCGAGGAGAAGTTCCACCGCCTGCACGAGGAGCTGGGCGAGGACGCCTTCCTCGCGCAGATGGGCGGCGAGGCCGTGCGCGAGCTGCTGCGCGACATCAAGGCGAGCGACACCAAGACCTACGGCGAGGGCCTGGAGGGGCTCGCCGCGGAGCTGCGCGCGCAGAGCAAGGAGACCTCCAGCGAGGCCAAGCGCAAGAAGTTCGCCAAGCGCCTGAAGGTCGTCGAGTCGTTCCTGCTCAGCGGCAACAAGCCCGAGTGGATGATGCTCGAGGTCATCCCCGTCATCCCGCCCGACCTGCGCCCGCTCGTGCCGCTGGACGGCGGCCGCTTCGCGACGAGCGACCTCAACGACCTCTACCGGCGCGTCATCAACCGCAACAACCGCCTCAAGCGCCTGCAGGAGCTCAACGCTCCCGACATCATCATCCGCAACGAGAAGCGGATGCTGCAGGAGGCCGTGGACGCGCTGTTCGACAACGGCCGGCGCGGCAAGACCATCACCGGCCCCAACAAGCGCCCCCTGAAGTCGCTGAGCGACATGATCAAGGGCAAGCAGGGCCGCTTCCGCCAGAACCTGCTGGGCAAGCGCGTCGACTACTCGGGCCGCTCGGTCATCGTGGTCGGCCCCGAGCTGCGCCTGCACCAGTGCGGCCTGCCGAAGATCATGGCGCTCGAGCTGTTCAAGCCGTTCATCTACAACAAGCTCGAGGAGAAGGGGCACGTCACCACCATCAAGAGCGCCAAGAAGATGGTGGAGAAGGAGCGGCCCGAGGTCTGGGACATCCTCGACGAGGTCATCCGCGAGCACCCGGTGCTGCTCAACCGCGCGCCGACGCTGCACCGTCTGGGCATCCAGGCGTTCGAGCCCGTGCTCATCGAGGGCAAGGCGATCCAGCTCCATCCGCTGGTGTGCTCCGCCTACAACGCCGACTTCGACGGCGACCAGATGGCCGTGCACGTGCCGCTGTCCATCGAGAGCCAGGTCGAGGCGCGCGTGCTCATGATGAGCACGAACAACATCCTGTCGCCCGCGCACGGCAAGCCGATCATCGTGCCGACGCAGGACATCGTGCTGGGCGTGTACTACCTCACGCGCGAGCGCACGTTCGCCAAGGGCGAGGGCCGCATCTTCGCGAGCCGCGACGAGGTGCGCGGCGCGTACGACCACGGCGAGGTCGAACTGCAGGCGCGCATCACGTGCCGCGTGAACTACCCCGGCGGCGTGCGCAAGCGCGTCGAGTCCACGGTAGGGCGCGTGCTGCTGAGCGAGATCCTCCCGGAGTCGATCCCGTTCGACAACATCAACCGCACCTTGGGCAAGAAGGAACTGGGCGCGCTCATCGACACCTGCTACCGCCTCTGCGGCGAGAAGGAGACGGTGCTGCTGGCCGACCGGCTGCGCACGTGGGGCTACAACAACGCCACGCGCGCCGGCATCTCCATCGCGCTCAAGGACATGGTGATTCCCGACGCCAAGGCGACGCACCTGACCAAGGCGAACGGCGAGGTGGCCGAGATCGAGAACCAGTACCTCGAAGGCCTCATCACCGACGGCGAGCGCTACAACAAGGTGATCGACATCTGGGCGCAGGTGACCGAAGAAATCACCAAGAAGATGATGGAGCAAATCTCCCGCGAGAAGGTACACAAGGAGATCGACGGCAAGGTGCAGGAGAGGGAACAGCCCTCCTTCAACCCGATCTTCATCATGGCCGACTCGGGAGCCCGCGGCTCCACGCAGCAGATCCGGCAGCTCGCCGGCATGCGCGGCCTCATGGCGAAGCCCTCGGGCGAAATCATCGAGACGCCGATCACCGCGAACTTCCGCGAAGGCCTCACCG
>Ga0172369_10008313_pt1 | contig 11795 bp, 9 predicted proteins | sample LakKiv25m_FD_114539 | JGI IMG/M metagenome (GOLD analysis project Ga0172369, IMG submission 114539) | Freshwater microbial communities from Kabuno Bay, South-Kivu, Congo - kab_022012_11.25m | ecosystem: Environmental > Aquatic > Freshwater > Lake | place: Democratic Republic of the Congo... | reverse complement strand
CCTCATCCCCAACCCTTCCCCCGAAGGGGAAGGGAGTCCCCTCTCCCTTTGGGAGAGGGCTAGGGTGAGGGAGATTTATTTTCCTTTATAAATCGGCACACGCTTCTCCACGAATGCCTTCACGCCTTCGCGCATGTCTTCGCTGGCGAAGCATTCGAGCGTGCCTTCGGTTTCAAGTTGCATGACGGCTTCAAGGTCGAGGTCATAGGATTGTTGCAGCACTTCTTTTATAAGCCGCACAGAAATGGGCGCGTTCGACGCAAGCGTGCGGGCGATGTCTATGCCTTCCTGCAAAATAGATTCGGCAGATGTAATCTTCGTGACCAAACCCATCTCGAAAGCGGATTGCGCGGAAATGCGTTCGCCTGTCATCATCACATGCGCGGCGCGTCCCATGCCGATCAGGCGCGGCAGGCGGTGCATGACTCCGTTGGTCTCAAAAATTCCGCGCTTCACTTCGGCGAATTGAAAATACGCGCTCTCCGCCGCAATGCGGATGTCGCTTGCAATCGCAATCTCCGCGCCGACGCCGACAGCAACACCATTGATGGCAGAGATAATCGGCTTGCGCAAGTTCACCATGCGCCGCGTGAGTTCTTGCATTTCATCCAACTCGGCGCGCGCCTGCTCTGCCACCGTCGAACCGTCGAAGAGGTGCGACAGTTCTTCGAGGTCAATGCCTGCCGAGAACGCGCGTCCATTGCCTGTGATAAGCGCGGCACGAATCGCGTCATCATTTGCAATCGTATTGAGCATGTCAAGCAATTGCTGGAACATACTGCGCTTGAACGCATTCAACACGTCGGGACGGTTGAAGGTGATAACGGCTATATTTTCTTGGGCTTGGAAAAGGATATCTGTCATTTGATGGGAATCTCGATGAAGGAGGCTTGGTCTCCGCCAATCATAATCTCCACGCTCGGACTACCCATGAGCGGGATTCTGGCAAAGGTGTCTTTGTCTGCGCCTGAAATGGATACTCGTACCTTCCACCCGCGGCGGATCAGCGCCGAGATGGGATTCAACCCGAAGGTCAGTTCTGCCACTTCGCCAGGAATCAGCGGCATGGCGTTTGCGCGTTTGAAGGTGTGATAGGGAACGAATTGTTTATACGGCGGCGTGTCCGTTGAGACTTTGCGATGGATGGCACGCAGCATTCCTTCGGTGAGGTAATGTGCGTTGTCTTGTTCATCCATCGCTTCGAGATAGACGAAGAAGTTGCCGTCGTCATGTGTTGATTTGACGAACAACGTCACGATGGGATAGCCCGTGATTTCGGTATCCTGTTCAAGCGGCGCGGATGTGTACGAGAGTTGTCCTTTGATGGGCGCGTACTTTACAGGTCGCTGGTCGAGTTCAGTTTGCCAGCGGTTGTTGAGTCCTGTTGAGGCGTTGAAATCTGTCTGGTAGCGGTCAGCAGGCTGGGGCGGGGGAAGAAGCGAGGAGAGTCCGCTTTGGGATTGGAAAAAGAATCGGGTGGAGGTCAAACCCGCAGGTGGAAACTCAGGCGTCGATTTCCATTCATTTTCAAAAATGGTGAAGTAATGCAACTCGCGGGTCGCGGGCGGATTATCGAAGAAGCGCAAGGACTCTTTCATTTGCGCGAGCAGGGGGAAGGGATTTTCCTTTGCGCCGACGTGCTGGGTTGCGCCGTGATTCCACGCGCCGATGACGGCACGCTGCGGTCGGGGATTGTTTGCGAAGCGATGAATGACGGCGTTCGCGGTGGCGGCGTCGAACCAACCGCCCCAATGGTCGAGCGCGTGCGTGGTGGGGCGGGTGAACATGCTGATGTCGTCCATGCGGATGTTGAGCTCGGGGTCGAGGTCATCGCGGAAGGTGACGTGACGCAGCGCGGAGTCAACTTGCTGGTTGGCGTGTTTGGGAACGGGATGGTTGCCAACAGGCTTGACGCCTTTGACGAGAATCTTTTCGAGCGTGCTCATGCTTTTGGGAAGTTGATTGGCGTCGAGGGCGCGGTTGTAATCTGCCCATTGCGTGAGCATGAACTCGTTGGGCACGCCGCCAGGGAAAGCGATGTCGGTGAAAACGTCGAACTCGTTGAAGCGCACGAGTGCGGTGGTGACGGCGGGATGTCCGCACGCGCCGAGCATTTCAGCAGTGGTTGCTTGATACGAGTTGCCGAAGCCGCCGACTTGACCATTGCTCCACGGTTGCTGCGTGACCCATTCGGTTAGGTCGTAAAGGTCGGTGAGGTCGGTTGTAGACCACGGGTGCGGATGATTCCCTTCCGACGCGCCCGTGCCGCGCATGTCAATGCGGAGGATGGCGTAACCAAAGGCGGTGAAAAAACTGCGGGCGGAGTCGGGCAGAGAGAGAAACCATGAGAACGGCGCTTTGAGTTGTTGATTGCGCCAGTATCGAGTGGCAGCAAAGATGGCAGGAATTTTGGTTTCGGGCGTGAGTCCGCGTGGGAGGTAGAGGTCAACGGCGAGGCGAGTCCCATCACGCATGGGGATGTACAACGTCTGCTCGGTGGAGCCTTTGTAGGAAGGAGGGCGGAGGGGGTTTGCAGAAGGAAAGGTCATTTTGGAATGAAGAATGCAGAATGATGAATGCGGAATTTTTTTACCACAGAGAACACTGAGTTCACGGAGGAAAACTTTTTAAGAACTCTGTGTTCTCTGTGCGCTCCGTGGTGAAATCTTTTAGCGATCAAGAAAATCGTTTAACACTTGCTGAAACTTTTCTGGTTCTTCGAGGAATGCCCAGTGTCCGCTTTGGGTGAATTCGGCGGATTGGCAGTTGGGGAGCGTGGCGCAGAGTTCATCGGCGACGGGTTTGCCTGTGTATTGCGAGTCGGCGACACCGTAGATGAAGAGGGTTGGCACTTGCAACTGACTGAGTTCTTTTTTGTAATCGTAACCTGTGAGCGAAAAAGAAATTTCACGCCACGGGGCGAAGGAGACTGTGCCTGTGTCTTTGAGTAAATCTGTTTTTGTCTTATCGAATAATCTTTGCGGATTATCTTTTTCGGATGATTTGGTAAACCATTTATCAGCGGCTTTCGGGTCTGCGGGCGGCAAGCCAAGTGAAGTGGAGTACAACGCGCCGCCAAAATATTTCCACACGAAACGGTTGCTCATGCCGTTGTTGATTCGAATCCCACCCGCAATGACCATCTTCTCGACATGTTCAGGATATTTGAGCGCGTAACGTTGTGCCAGTGCGCTACCGAAGGAATGACCAACGAGGATGACCTTGTCCGCTTTGACCACGTCATGGCGCAGGGTTTCGAGTTCTTCCACCAACTGCTCAATGGTGTAGTCTTCGGGGTTGGGCTTGATTTGCGAATTGCCCGAACCGCGCTGGTCGTAGAAGATGACGCGAGTCTCTTCGGCGAGGAAGTCGAATCCGTTCTTGAAACTCAGGCTTGAGTGACCAGGTCCGCCGTGGACGAGGATGACGGGCGGAGCGCTTTTGTCCGTGCCGAGTTCGCGGTAGTACAAGTCGTAGCCGTTGACGTGGGCGGGAGTCGCACAGTCCACGCAGGGGCGGGATTGGGGCAGGACGCGGTTGTAGGCGTGGTTGGCATACGCGGCGTAGAGCGCGAGGACGACAAGAACGGCGAGGAGGACTTGCAAGACGATGAGCATAAGAAAATTGCGTATTAGGAATTAGAGATTAGGAAGAGCGTAATTCCTAATCCCTAATTCTCCTAATTCCTAGATTTCCTTTTTGGCTTCACCCTTTGTTACTGGCAAAATCGCAACGGTGGCGAGGACGAGGAAGACGAACATGATGAGCCAGACCCAGCGATAGTCATTGCCCATCGCTTCGACGAGAGTCCCGCCGAGGATGGGTCCGATGATGAAGCCGAGGGTCACGGCGATTTGGCGTAGACCAGTGTAGGTTCCCATTAGCGTTTCGACGGGAGCGCTGTCCACGATCATAGCGACTTGGACGACGTTGGCGAGGGGCCAGGTCAGACCGCAGATGAGCAGTCCCACGTTGAGCATGGTCGCGTCGGGGAAGAGGTAGATGACGAGAGCACCGATGGCGTATCCCACCAAGCCGACGATCTGGGTGTTCTTGCGTCCGATCTTGTTAGAGATCAAACCAGAGGGGACAGCCATGATCATGAACGCAATCGCTGGGATGGCAACTAGCATGGCGGCGGAAGATTCTTCCATGCCAAGGGCGAACACACCATAAGAACTGAGGAAGGCTTGCATTTGAGCGAGAGCCACATATGCAAGTAAGTTACTCAGGAGCAGATACTTTAAACTGGAGGCGTGTTCTTTGGGGAGTTCGCGCAGGAAGGCGATGATGCCTTTCAGATTGAATGGTTCACCCGCAAGTTCCTTGGCGCTGGCGAGTTCTTCAGGTTCTTTGACAAATGCCCAGGTGAGGATAAAGATCAGAAGCGCAAGACCAGCCGCGATCCAGAAAGGAAGCGGTCCGTACACGTCATAGAGCGCCGCGCCAGCCAGGGCAGTGATCACCACCAGCAGACCCGCAATCGCGCCCGCAATCCCATTGGCTGTGGCGCGCTGAGGGGAAGGGGTCACGTCGAAGAGAAGAACATCCGCAACGGGGCGCACGACGGCGAAGGCAAGCAAGACGAGGAAGAGCGAGATGATGAAGGGGATGAGCAAGCCCGTTAGTTGACCCGTTTGCCCGTTGAGTTCGGGGGCGATACCCATCGGGATGAGCGTGACGAAGATAAAGGCAGCGATGGCAAGCGGCACGCCAAAAAGGATGAACGGCATACGGCGACCCCATTTCGAGCGCAGGCTGTCGCTCCATGCGCCGACGATGGGACTGATGAACAAGCCCGCGATATTGTCGAAGACGAGGATGAAACCCGTCAGGGCGGGTCCGAGACCGAAGCCGACGGTGGTTGCGCCCGCTTCGGTGAAGGCGGGATTGCCTGCCTGCAAATAGACAGGGACGTAGGTGTTATACAACTGCCAGATGACTTCCATCACGGCGGGCAGGGTCGCCGCGATGATGATGTTTCGCCAACTCAACTTGATATGGGACATTTTCTCTTCTCCTGTGAGGTTTTGAACAATCGTTCAAAAAATTGTTCTAACGTTAAAACAGAATACAGGAAAAAAAGTTACGAGTCAATAGGGAGTTTTTGTTCGAAGATATTGAGAATATAGTACTTATCACCATACTGGATATATTATGGTGCGGAATTATCCTTTTGGAAAAACATTCGCTTGTGTTGTATAATGAAAATCATTTTCAATAATATATTCAGGTGTCTATGCCCTCTCTTGCAATTATTTTCAGTTCTACTAGTGAGAAAACTTTAATTCATTCTTTTTTGGATATGCAATACAACCTTCTTTTTGGTGCGGATATGTCCGTTACGAAACATGCTGAGTTGACCTTGGTCCTTGCGGAAACAACGGAGTTTTCCTCCCTTCCTCACTCACCCTGGCTGGCATGGGATCAGACAGGCGATCCGCAGGCTATCTCTAAAGCCTATCAGGCGGGAGCACGGGCGGTCTTTCCAAAAGAGACTTCGATGAATGTGATTTTGGAAACCATTCAACGTACCATGGTGGAGTTGCTTGAAAGCAGGAAAGATACCAAACCCCGTACACAACGGATCTATCGCCGCGGCGAGTTGATCTTGCTGGAGGCAGATGCGGTTTTGCATGTGGAAGATGGCATCCTTGCCACGACCATGATCCATCAGGACGGGGTTGAAGTTCTGCTGGGGTTGAGTGGCAGGGGGCAAATTGTGGTGGCGCACCCTGACGACAATTGCCATATTCAGATCATCGCCCATACCGAAGCGAAGGTCAAAATTGAGCCGTGGGGTGTTGCCGCAAGTACACCCGATTTTCTTGCAAAACTGCGGGCGCGTTTGCAGCAGATGGAGGGTTGGGCAGCCATGCAGGCGCGCCCTTCGTTACAGCAAAGGGTGCTGGGACTGTTGGGTTTGTTATCAGAACAGTTTGGAGTTGCCTCGAAGCAGGGTGTTCTGATCGACGTTCGAATGACGCACGGTCAACTGGCGGCAGCCGTAGGCGCAACGCGGACATCCATCACCCGCGTCTTAAGTGACCTGCGGGCGCAAGGCAGGGTATCAACGGTCAATAAAGATGGGGAAGACTTGTTTTGTCTGGTGGAACAGCCCGAGCATCACTCACATTACTAATCGAAATATGGACTCCGCAAGTTCTACTTGCGTGTATCATTTGATACATATAATGGGTGGCAAAATTTACAAAAATGGTGCGTCTCTTGAAACGACACGTTTCTCCGTATTGAAATAATATTTCAACAAGATACGGCATGACAGACACCCAAACGCATTGGACAAAACTCTTACATCAGGCAGGCTGCCGCGTCACCGCCCCGCGTGAGGCAGTTATCACTGCGATACAGCAGGCAACCCGTCCGCTGGGAATCTATGAACTTCATTCCCTGGCGCGTGACCAATATCCATACTTGGGATTGGTCACGGTCTATCGCACGGTGGAAAAACTCATCGAGTTGAATCTCGTACAGCGCATTCACCAGCCCGATGGACAGCACACCTACCTGCCTGTCGCAAACCCCAACCAGCACATGCTGCTATGCCAGGGTTGCGGACACGTCGCCTTCTTTGAGGGGGACATCAGTTCGCTGGCAGAATCCATTTCGCGCAAAACGGGCTATCAGTTGGATTTGAGTCTGGTTCAGTTTTTGGGCTTGTGCGCCGATTGCCTACATCAAACAAAGGAATGAGAAGATGAAAAATAGATTATTTTCGATTGTTGTTTTATTGACCCTCGCGGCGCTTTTCCTTGCCGCGTGCGGATCCGCCCCCTCGGCTGATTTTGCACCTACAGCGGAATCAGCCACCGAAGCCGCCGTCGCGGAACCCGCGGCTGAAGCCGCCTCCATCAAAGTTCTTGCCGTTGAAACCTTTCTGGCAGATATTGCCCAAAACGTGGCGGGCGACCGGGTAAAAGTCGATTCGCTTATGCCGCTGGGCATGGACCCGCACGCCTTCGAGCCTACACCGCAGGATGTGGTCAAGATCGCCGACAGCAACCTGTTGATCGTCAATGGCGCCGGGTTCGAGGAGTGGCTGACGAAGACTCTCGATAACGCCGGGGGCGAACGTTCAGTGATCGAAGCCTCTGCCGGGTTGACCAGCCGCGAGGAGCGCGAGGGCGAGGAGGCGGTCATGTCTCCCGAGGAAAAGGCTGAAGAGGTTTGTGTCAACCTGGAGGGGAAGACCGCCGAAGAGGAAATCGTTGCGGGCGGAGATTCAGCCAGCGCCGTGGAACTTCATCATCATGAGGAGGAAGCTGGCGGCGAAGAACATGAACACGAACACGAGTTGGAACTGCTCACGCTGAAATTGACCGCCGCTGCCGATGGTTCCTACTCTGGGTATGTCAAGTTTGATGTCGAAGAGGATGGCGAATACCTCATCGCTGCCAACGGCGGGACCATCCAAGTCACCGCGGCGGACGGAAGCGAGATGGAGGTCGAAGAGACGGTACCGGTAAATTGCAACGGTCTCGATGGCAGTGTCATCCTCGACCTGGAACCGGGCGAATATGTCATCGCTCTTTCCGGGCTGACGTCTGAATCCACTGCCTTTGTGGCTGGCTCGGCGGGTGGACACCATCACCACGAAGGCGACCCCCACTTCTGGCTCGACCCGTTGAGCGTTGTCAAGTACGTTGAAAATATCCGCGATGGGTTAATTGCCGCTGACCCCGACGGGAAAGACATCTACACCCAAAACGCCGCTGCCTACATCGCCCAACTCAATGATTTGAACGGATGGATCGAACAACAGGTTTCTGCCATCCCGCGGGAACGCCGCCTGATTGTGACTAATCACGAGAGTTTTGGCTACTTCGCAGACCGCTACAGCTTCAAAATCATCGGCACGATCATCCCCTCTGTCAGCACTGGCTCATCGCCGTCGGCGCAGCAAATGGCGCGGCTCGTGGATCACATCAGAGAAACTGGCGCCATTGCCATTTTCCTCGAGACCGGTTCGAACCCAACCCTGGCGGAACAGGTCGCAAGTGAAACCGGCGTAAAGGTCGTCTCCGAACTTTACACACACTCCACCACAGAAGCCGGTGGAAATGCGCCTACCTATATTGAGATGATGAAGTACAACGTTACCCAGATCGTTGAAGGTTTGAAGTAAACACCCTGTAATTTCCCAAAGACAGGGAGCCGCAAACTCCCTGTCTTTTTATAGATTTTCTTATTGAAAACGTTTTTCATTTATAGGAGTTGAGATGCTGGACTGGCGCGATCTTTGGACAGGAGGTTTCTGAATGCCTGGAGCCTGCGGCGATGCCCCCGTGTGGGGCACGGATTATTCCCTGCCTGATCTATATGAAAAGAGTCTTCTGCTGCCTATGGAGTTTGCTCACGCGGCAACCGAAGCGCACCCGTGTGAACGCTGGGCGGCGACTCTCAACGCGCCTGTCCTCGTGGTGAAGAACGTCGCTCAGGCGCGGCGCTTGATTCTCGAAGCGCTCAACTTGCGCGGCAAAACTGTAGCAGTGGACGCTAACGCCTCGGTGGACGTTGTCAATGCGGTGAAGCGGCATGGAGCGCAGATTCAGTTTCGGATGTTGGAGCAGGCTTTCGGTCAGGATGAAGCGCGGGAATTCGGTTTGGGCGTGAATGCGGCTTGGACGCAGACTCAAGCTGGGGCGTGGATTCAGCCCGCTTCCTCCTCCCCGATTCCTGTTGTGGCAGATTGCAGCGACTCGCTGCCGATAGAGAATCCTTCACTTTCTGCCGATGTCACTTTGTATGGCTTGCACCTTTCAGCAGACGAGACTCAGGCGGGCGCATTGTTGGTCTTTTCCAAACGCGGCGAATGGCTGCGCAATGCGATCGGCATTCGCATGAGTGAGAGCGATCTGCCGTGTTGCGAAAAGTCTGTGGCACAGCATGAACGTTGGTTTGGCACAAATGGATTGACTCAAAAACAGTTGCAGGTGTTGCAAGAGATTCGGCGCGGACTGCATGAGGCGGCAGGTTTGCCAATGAACGATGAACAGCAGGTCTTTCTGCCGCATGGAGTGGCGGTGCGCATTCCCGATGAGTGTGAGGTTTCAACCTTCGTGATGTATCTGCGCGCAGAGAACACGCCTTCAAAATGGGCACCCGAGATTCGTCCGCTGCATTACGCGGCGATTGCCACCCAGCACGAGTCAGCGGAACGGTTGGCACGTTGGGTTTTGATCCCTGCCAGCCCGTTTTTTACAGAAAAAGAAATTCGTGACGCGGTCTTGGGTGTGGTGAAGACAGCGGAGTATCTTGGTGTGCGTTGGTACACCGATACGAATCGCGCCGTGGAATATGCCGCGTTGATGAATGAGATGTACGGCGAAGGGCACGACGCCTACCGCCCTGTCTGGTTGGAAAAAGAATTAGTTTGAAAGATACACCACGGAGAACACTGAGTTCACAGAGTTTTTTTTGAAGGTTCCTCAGTGATCTTTGTGATCTCTGTGGTGAAAAGCATTTGGCTTGAATTTTTATAACAAGGAGAAAAAATGGATACTCGTGTTCCCGTCACCGTCTTGACAGGTTTTCTTGGCTCAGGCAAGACCACCTTATTGAATCGTATTCTGCATGAAAACCACGGCAAGAGCATTGCCGTGATCGAAAACGAGTTCGGCGAAGTGGGCGTAGATCAGGAATTGGTCATCGGCGCCGAAGAAGAAGTCTTTGAAATGAACAATGGTTGCATCTGTTGCACCGTGCGCGGAGATTTGATCCGCATTCTCGGCAACCTGATGAAGCGCAAAGACAAGTTCGATTACATCCTGATCGAAACCACAGGCATGGCAGACCCGGGTCCTGTGGCGCAGACTTTCTTTATGGATGAAGAACTCGCTGCGAAAATGCGCCTCGATGGCATTGTGACGTTGGTGGACGCAAAGCACGTCATTCAGCATTTGGACGATACGCCCGAAGTGGTGGAACAGATCGCTTTTGCTGATGTCATTTTGCTCAACAAAGTGGACTTGGTGGAACCCGCCGCGCTGGACGAACTCGAAAGCCGCATCCATTCTATGAACGCCGCCGCGAAGATGTATCGCACCCAAGACGCGGTGATTGACCTCGACCGCATTCTCAATGTGGGCGGATTCAACGTCACTCGCGCACTCGAAGTTGACCCGAAATTCATGGAGCCTGAATATCCCTTCGAGTGGGCGGGTGCGTATCAACTCAATGCGGGCGAATACGAACTCGTTTTGCAACCAGGTCCCGATGATGAAACGATGGATGTGGCTTTCCTGCCAATGCCACAGGCAAATGCAACTGGTATTGAATCTGCCATCATGCCCGCCACGCTCACTTTCTCTGCGCGAGAGTATGCCAAAAAATATAGCGGTGAGTCCATTCAACCCGAAGAACAACTCCATCGCCTGCCCATCACCACTGAAAATGAAATGCGTTTCAAACTCAAAGTGGAAACATCCAGCGCGTACGGATTATTCACTGAGCATCATCCTTCCGAGTTCAACCTCAGTTTGCAAAATGGCAGCGCTGTTGCACCGTCTGCCGAGCGTGAATTCAAACCGCCGCATGAGCACGATGATGAAGTTACATCTGTCGGCATCACCACCCCAGGTGACCTCGACGATAAAAAACTCAACGCCTGGCTCGGCAAACTTCTGCGCGAAAAAGGCGTGGACATTTTCCGCATGAAAGGCGTGCTCAGCATCAAAGGCGAAGACCGCCGCTTTGTGTTCCAGGGCGTGCACATGCTCTTCGACGGTCGCCCCGAACGTCCATGGGGCAATGACACTCGCCGTAACACACTCATCTTCATCGGGCGCAATCTCGACCGCGCCGAACTCAACCAATCCTTCCGCGACTGTCTGGCATGAAGATCACGTTCAATCACCTCTGGCGCAACGCCATTGACGATCACGTCCTCGCGTTGGATTGGTCACCCGACGGGCAGACTCTCGCTGTCGCAAGTGTGAGCGGACCCGTGACTCTCTTCCACCTCGACGGAACGCGCCGCTTCACTCTACCCGCTCACGGGTTCGGGACGATGAGCATGAGGTTTCAGCCTTGTGCTGATTCTTCACTTCTCGCCACCAGCGGGCAGGATGGCAAAATCCGCTTATGGGATTCATCCACGGGCGAGCAAGTCTGCGAGATGGATGGCGGTGCGGCGTGGGTGGAGCGCCTCGACTGGAGCGCGGACGGGGCGTATCTCGCTTCATGTGCGGGGCGCAAGATTCGACTGTGGACGCCCGCAGGGGAAATGCTTCAGGCGTATGAGCACCCTCGGTCAACGGTATCCAGCCTCGGCTGGCGTCCGAAGCGGGCAGGGGACGAGCGTCCGCAAGTGTTGGCAGTCACAGGCTACGGCGGGTTGAACCTGTATACGCCAGGTGAATCCGCCTGCATTGAAGAAAATCCGTGGAAGGGTTCGGCGCTGGTCATGGCGTGGAGTCCCGATGGCAGGTTCATCGCCACAGGTGATCAGGACTCGACCATCCACTTTTGGTTTGCCGACACGGGACAGAACCTGCAAATGTGGGGCTACCCCGTCAAGGTCATGCAACTCGCGTGGGACGCGTCGAGCCGTTACCTTGCCACGGGCGGCAGCGACAGCGTTGTGGTTTGGGATTGTTCAGGCAAGGGACCCGAAGGCAGCAAACCCGCCACCCTGCAAAGCCACGAAGATCTGATCTCATGCCTCGCCTTTCAACCCGTGGGTGACATCCTCGCCTCGGGTGGGCGCGACGGCAATTTGATGTTGTGGCGCGGGATGAAGAATAAAAAAACTCCGCTGCTTACAGCAGAGTTGG
>Ga0172369_10008310_pt1 | contig 11796 bp, 9 predicted proteins | sample LakKiv25m_FD_114539 | JGI IMG/M metagenome (GOLD analysis project Ga0172369, IMG submission 114539) | Freshwater microbial communities from Kabuno Bay, South-Kivu, Congo - kab_022012_11.25m | ecosystem: Environmental > Aquatic > Freshwater > Lake | place: Democratic Republic of the Congo... | reverse complement strand
TGCCCAAGGCGGACCGCGACTTGGTGCGCACCGACGCCGTCGCCCGGCGTATCGCAGCCGAAGCAGCCCGCCGCACACCCCGCCTAGCCGCCTAGGCTACCCAACCGTCCCCTGACGCCGTAGGGCATCGCCGTGGACGACACCGCGCAGACGGTGTCGCTGCAGGCCTGCGCCGCGGGACAGATCCTCGTGCGCGACGCGACGGCGTGGAAATGCGCGGCGCCGAATCCGGGCACGGTCACCGGGGTCGCGGCCTCCGCCCCGCTGAACGTGACCGGCGGGTCGGCGACGCCGCAGGTGTCCATCGCCCAGGCGGGCGCGCTCTCGTCGGGATACCTCTCGTCGGCCGATTGGAGCACGTTTGCAGGCAAGTACGACGGCGCGACGCAATGCGGAGGGGATTTGACCGGGGTTCTTTCGGCGCCCGTCGTGGCAAGGCTCCAATCGCGTCCCGTCTCGTCCGCCGCTCCGTCCGCGGGCCAGGTGCTGAAATGGAACGGGGCGCAGTGGGAGCCCGCCGCTGACGCGGATTCGCACGGCGCAGTGACCGTGATTTCCGCCGTCGCGCCGCTGGCGGTCTGGAACGGATCCACGACGCCGGAGATCTCGATTGCCGCCGCTTCGGCCTCGGCGGACGGATTCCTGACGTCCGCCGACTGGTATCGGTTCAACGCGAAATTCGAGGCAGCCACCCAATGCGGCGGCGATCTGTCCGGAAGCCTCGCGGCCCCGCTCGTGGCGAGACTCCAGGGTGTTGCCGTGTCCACTTCGGTTCCTTCGGCCGCACAGGTCCTGCGCTTCGACGGAACGTCGTGGATGCCTGCTGCACTGGGCGTTTCCGACGTCGGAGGGCTTTCGTCGGGATACCTCGACCTCACCGGAAACCAGGCGGTCGCGGGCGCAAAGACCTTCACGGTGGCACCGTCGTTCGGCACGGCGCTGGGCGTGGGCAGCGGCGGCACCGGTGCGTCGTCCTTCACCGCGGGAGGCATTCTCTACGGCGCCGACGGCGCCCCGGTCGGCGCGTCGGCGGCCGGAACGGCGGGCCAGGTGCTCGTTTCCGGCGGGGCGGCGGCGCCGTCGTGGACGTCGTCGCCCGCGCTGGAGGGAGCCAATTTCACGGCGATTCCGCAATCGGCGGTCACGGGGCTCGCGACCGATCTGTCCTCGCGGCCGACGGGCGGCGGCAGCGCGGGATACCTGGCGCGCTGGACGGGAGGCTCCTCGCTCGAGGCTTCCTCGGCCGTCTACGACAACGGAGCCTCGGTCGGCATCGGCACCACGGCGCCGGGAAGCTTCCGCCTGCTCGTCTCGGGCGGTCCCATCGGAACCTCCGGGTTCCTTTCGGTCGCGGGCAAGGATTCCTGGTACGGCGCCAATCTCATCGCGGCGGATGCCAGCGGACCGCGGCTCGTCTTCGACGTTCCCGGCGTGAAGTCGTTCGCGATAGAGGAGACGACGGCGGGCGACTTGGTCTTCGACGGCGGCACGCTGGCGCTCAAGGGGGTCGGGGACGCCGGCCGCGTCGGCATCGGCACGACGACTCCGCTGAGCCGGCTCTCGATCGCGGATTCCGGCGCCGTGGCGCTGGATCTCATCTCCGGCGGCAGCCAGGACCTCGTCATCACCGGCTCGTCGCTGGACAACCGCATCGACTCCCGGCGCACGAATCCGCTGTATTTCCAGATCAATTCGGTCACAAAGATGGCCGTCGACGGTTCGGGCAACGTGGGCATAGGCGTCTCGTCGGGGCTGGAAGGCACGCTGCAGGTCCACGGCAGCCAGACGCTGTTCGAGAACGCGTCGGGATCGGGATACCGGGGCGTCTTCGTGCAGGGCTCCAACTCGGACGTGAGCATCGTGGGCGCGACCTCGGGCGGAGGCCAGTCGCGCGGACCGCTGGCGCTGTGGACCGCGGACGCGGAGCGGATTCGAATCGACACGAACGGCAACGTCGGCATCGGCACGACGGCTCCGGCGGGGAGGCTTCACCTCTCCGGCGCGGGCGCCGGCGACGCGAACGTGCTCAACGTCGACAACACGGCGGACACCTGGTACAACATCCAGCTCAAGCGCGGCGGCGACAACACGTCGGACTATTTCCTGGGCCGTGCGCCGAGCAGCGCAATCAACGGCCGCGCGCTGGTCATGCACGTTCCCTCGGCGGCCGCGGGCTACGGCGGCACCGGCGCGCAGCCGCAGATTGCCTTCGTCTCCAGCGGCGCGACGGTGCTGGGCTCGGTGGAGGCGTCCACAGGCAACTGGTTCATGAAAGGCAGCGTCGGCGTCGGCAACGCGTCGCCCACCGAGGCCATGCACTTCGCGCCGTCCAGCTACCTCGCGCTGCCCAGCAACGGCGGAAGCTACATCCCCGCGAGCTACCGCGGCACGCGCACGGGCATCGGACCGGGGGGAGGAATCATCCTCGCCGGCTCCGCGAACGCCGCCGGCACGCCGGGCACGTGGGGATACGGCAGTCGCATCGTCAACAACGACTACGGCGACGGGCTCGCGCTGTCGTTCGACACCGTACACGCGAACACGTGGACCAACGACGTGCTGGTCGTCGGCGGACGCGCCACCTGCAGCGGGTGCGTGGGCATCGGGACCGCGAATCCGCAGGCGAAGCTCGACGTGAACGGGCCCATCCGCTCCAACGGCGTGACGATGCCCGTGTGCGGATGGTTCACACCGACGCATTCGAGCGCGAACAGCGGCTGCAACAACGAGTGCCAGAACTTCAGCGCCATGGCGCGCGCGGCGGGCTGGAACCGGTGCGTGCCGCGCGCGGGCAGCGGCAGCGACACCGCGGGCTGCGGCGGCCGGCAGTGGTACATCAACTCCGCGTGCTCGAGCGGCGTCAACGACGGCAGCTACACGTACTTCGAAACCCGGTTCACGTCGCTCAGCTCCGGCGAGAACACCGCGGGCGGCGGCGGCGCGCTCTACCTGCGCTGGACGTGCTGCAACGACATCGTGCCGTCGTTCTGGTGCTGCCAGTAGAAACCATGCCTGTCGAGCTCACGCCCTCCACCGGCCGGATCGCTCGCCACGAGGGGAGCTGGTCCAGTTCCGGGACTTTCCGTCCCATTCCGGGATTTGCCGGGCTGCGAAAAGTCGCGGCGCCGCGACTCTTCATCTCGATGAAGAGGGCAAAGTCCGAGCGTCCGAGCGTCCGCGCACCGCGAGCGGTGCGCCGGGGGGGCGGCCCCGGCTCCGGAGGGCCGGCGGTGCCGGAACTGCGCCGGTCGAGATCTCCGGGAAGCCGGGATTTCACGGCCGCGCGAGATCGGCGGACGCGATCCGCATCGTTTCCGAGCGGTGGTGCACCGAGGTGCATCCAAGTCCGCGGAATTGCAGGAGAATCCGTCCGCGGAGGGGGTTTTCTGGGGATACCACCCTTGCGGCGGGAAAAGCCTCCGGATTCCGCGGGGTTGAGCCCATCCCGATCAACCACCGCTTGGAATCCGTGCGGATCCGGCGTCCGGCGCACGAAACGGGCGGGAAATCAGGGCATTGCGCGCGCCGTGCCTCCGGACCGCATGGCCACCCGGGGCCCGCTGACTGCACGATCCGGCCGGGGCGTCGTTCTCACGACGCCCCCGGGGGGCCGCCGAGCAGAAATTGCTGCCACGAGATGCTCTGGACCCCGGAGCGCTCCGCGCCCGCGCGGCTCGATTCGTCGCAGACGACAAGCGGGCGAAGCTCGGGGTGGCGACGGACCAGCTCCAGGAGCGGCTTCAGCTCGCCGGGGCGGAAGGCGCCCGTCTTCACCTCGACGGCCCAGCGGCCCCAGCTCCCCTCGAGGACGCCGTCGACCTCGAGCGGCTCCTCGCGCCAGTACGAGACCCTCTGCCCGCAGTTCCAGGCATGGGCCAGACACGCGTTCTCCACAAGCGCGCCGAAGCGCGCGGGGTCGGTGCGTGCGTCGGGAATCCCGCCCGGGTCCATGACGGCGACGAGCGCGTTGTCGAGGGTCACGAGCTTCGGCGGCGCTGCGCGGCGCCGCGCGCCCCCCGTCGAGTACTTCGCCAGCGGTGCCACGAGGAATGCCTCCTCGAGCAGCGCCAGGTAGTGTGCGACGGTCTCTATCGCGCCGGCGTCCTGCAACTGTCCCTGGATCTTCTGCAGCGAGACGACCTGCGCGGGCGATGATGCGGCCACGCCGAACACCTGCCGCAGGAGGGCCGGACGCCGAACGGCGGCGAGCGCGAGGAGGTCGCGCCCGATGGCCGGCTCGAGGATGGCGTCGCGCACGTACGCCGACCAGCGCCGCACGTCGTCGCGAAGCGGGAAGGCGCCGGGGTACGACCCCATGCGCACGACGAGCTCCGCGGCCTTCGCCGGCTCGACGCGGAACACGTCCGCGATCGACGCCGCCGACCAGTGGGAAAGCGTGATGCGCTCGAAGCGGCCGGCGAGACTCTCGCGCGAACCGGCGGCGAGGTGCAGGGCCGACGACCCGGTCGCCACGACGTGGACGGGCGTCTTCCTGCGTCGGAAGCCGTCCCAGATGCCCTTGAGGCGCCCGGCCCAGTCGTGCAGGAGATGGGCCTCGTCCAGCAGCACGACCGACCGGCCCCGGGCGGCGGCCACGTCCTCGGCCTTTGCGACGAGTCTCTCCCAGAATCCGGGAAGTGCGGCCTCCGGCGCATCCGCGGCCGCGTAGACGGCGCTTTCGCCGAGGTGGTCGGCAATCTCCAGCAGCAGCGTCGTTTTTCCGACCTGCCGAGGACCCGCGAGCAACTGGATGCGGCCGGGCGCCGGCTCGGCGAGGCGCCGGGTCAGGATCTCCCGGCATTCGACGTAGCTGCTGCGGAAGTCCTCGCCCGACATGTTCGAATGATTATTCGACTACGACCCGGATGACAAGGGCGATTCGGCAAGGGGCTCCCGCCGGAACGCCCGAAATCGCTCCCCGCACGCGACAGCCGGACGCGATCCGCATCGTTTCCAGACAGTGCGAGGATCGGACAGTCCCAACCCACCGGAATTGCAGGAGAATTCGTCACCGCAGGGGATTTCTTCCAGAAGAAATCCCCTCCGGACGGCGAAAATCCCAGAATTCCGCGGACTTGGGCCTGCTCGATCCTCGCACTGCCTGGGATTCGTGCAGATCCGCCACCCGTAGTGCCCTGCGAGACGAGCGTGCTGGAAGGGTCGCCGACCCTGCGAGCGATTGTCGAAGTGAGCGTGCGCGCCCATGCGATGCCGTGCGACTGTCGTTGCCCACACTGCGTGAGAATCGCATCTATCTGCGGAAAAGAGGTCTGAAGGCGGCACGGCACTTGCCTGCTAGCGCGACGGGGCAGCCGGAGAGCAGTAGCGGATGCGCTCAAGCCGGGGGTCGGGAGATGTGCGGGAACTGGCGCTCGGCGCGGCCACGGGGCGCAGGATAGGCCGTTGCCGTTTCGGCGTGCAACGCCGAGGCGCAGCGGTCGTGGGTGTGGGAGCGAACGGCGTCGGGTGCGGGATCAGGCGGCGCCGGGCAGACGCTGGTCGAAGTCGTCCCCCGACAGGCTCGGGATGAGCGAGGCGGGCCGGGCCCGAACCGCAGCTCGCCCTGAGGCCGGCTGCGCGCGGGCGCCCGCGGGGGCATTTCGGTCGGCAGGCCCATCGCCTCCAAGCTGCGCCTCGCCGCGTGCCTCTTGTGCATCGTGCCCAGCACGCGGCGCTTCCCCCCGCACGAGCACACGAGGATCACCGTGGCGTACACCCGCTCCAGAAGCGCGCCCACTCCAGACGCCGACCCTTCCAGCCGCCGCCGCACAGCGTGTTCTTCTCCTGCCCCGGGTGCAGCCGAATCGCCTCCGCCCGCCGTGCGGCATGCACCCAGGGTATTCCAGTGAAAGAGATGAGATGCTGGCCGGTGCGCGGCACGACCGCGACGGAGGCTTCCGGCAGGCGGCTGCACCGACGCACAGGTGCGCGAGTTTGCGGAGACCGTCCGAGCGACGCCGCGCGTCGTGGTGGTGGGCGCGACGCCCATCGATCTCGGGCGACTCTTGCAGGTGGGCGAGCCGATGGTGCGCGTGCGCCACGAGCTGCAGGACCTGGAGAAGCCTCGCCTGCGCGACGCGCTCGCGCAGTGCCTCGCGAAATACGGGCGTTGCCGCGGAAAGGCACTGCCGGGGCGGCGAAACCGCAGTGAATACGCGGGGTTGCGGCGCCGGGCGCACGCCGGGTTCCCGGCCCTATGCTTCACATGCGACGAAACGCACGTCCACCCGAAGGCCCAGCGCCGCGGCGATGCGGGCGAGCAGGTCGAGGTTCGGAAGGACGCGCCCGCTTTCAAGACGGGCTATCGCCGACTGCGTCGTTCCGACCTTTTCGGCGAGCCCGGCTTGGGTGAGCCGGCGCTTCTCGCGCAGCGCCCGCACGCGCCGCGCAACCTGCAGCCGATTGAACTCGGCCTCCACCGCGGCGGCGAAGCCGGGCTCGCGGGCCTCCGCGGCACGGACGGTCTCCCGCAGACTGCCACCAACGAACCTGTTGCCGCGCATCGCCATGTTTCCTCCTTCACGCCCCGGCCAGCACTTCGGCCAGCCGGCGCCTGGCCACGTCCAGTTCGCGAACCGGCGCCCTGCGTCCCTGTTTCCGATACGCGTGCAGGAGCACGAGCGTCGGCCCCGAAATGACCACGTAGAAGATACGGTGTCTGCCGATCTTCAGCTCCCAGAGCTTGCCCTCGATGTGCCTTGCCGCAACAGCCGAGCCCTCGAAGCCGCCGGCCTCCACGTCGAGCAGCGCTCCGAGAACCCGCCGGCTCTCGGACACCGGCAGCGCGAGAACGTAGCTTTCGACCGGTCGAGCCCCGCCTGCCGACGTGTAGTACCGGACGACCACCGCGCCAACATAGCGTGCCCGCTATGCCGTGTCAACATCGAGAGATCGAGGCGCACGCGCGAACCGACCCGTCGTCGCGACCTGGCAACGCGCGGCTCATCGCGAGCGCAGTCGAGGAATGCTGCACGAGTTCGCCTTCAACGCGCGGCGCCTGAGGGGCAGCGGGCGGGCCGGGGGCATGGCCCGCAGGCCGGAAGCAGGCGTCGTGCCGGAGCGGAAAGCGCCTGCACTCCGGAGAATCCTTCGCTCCCGGGCCGCCCAGGGTCCCATTCCGGAACTTTTCGTCCCCCGCAAAGAGCCGCGGGGCAGGCCGTTTCGGGACTCGGGGGCCGGCGCAGGTTGCGGCCGCGCCGAACCTCGCCACGCACGGAACCGACGCGGCGGACGCTTCGCGCCGGGGCGCCGCAGCCCGCGCGCCCGCCGCTGCGGCGCGCGCACCGAGGTCCTCGGTGCTCCGGAAGACCGCGAAATCGGGGCTGCGCGAGAGCAGCCGACGCGATCCGCACCGTTTCCGGGCAGTGCGAGGAATCGGACTGGGCCAACCCACCGCAATTGCTGGAGAATTCGTCCGCAGAGGGGATTTCTTCCAGAAGAAATCCCCTTTCGGCGGGAAAAGCCTCGGAATTCCGCGAACTTGGACCTGCTCGATCCTCGCACTCCCTGGAATTCGTGCAGCTCCGCCGTCCGGTGCGCGAAACAGGCACGAAATCAGGGCATCGCGCACGCCGTGCCCCGGCGGCATGGCCACCCCGGGGCGCGCTCGGGCACCTCTACGGCAGCACCAGCCTCGCCGTGAACGCGGTGCGCGTCTCGGTCAGCATCCGTCCGGTGCCGAAGTTGACCGCGTTCTCGTACGCGCCGGCGAACAGCACCGCGCCGGCGTCGTCGAAAGTCGCGGCCGACAGCCACTGGTTTCCGGCCGCGCCCCAGGACGCGGCGTAGAGACTCTGCCCCTCGGGGTCCAGCACCACGAGCAGCGCGTCCGCGTCCCCGAGGCTCGTGAGCGTTGTCGTCCCGAACGTCGCCGAGCCGGCCAGCCCTCCCGCGAGCACGATGCGGCCGTCCGGCGCCGCGCGCACCGAGTCGAACCAGCTCGCGCCCGTCGGGAACGTGCGCATCCACCGGCGCGTGCCCGCCGGGTCGAAGCGCGCCACCGCCAGCACGTGGCTGCTTGCCCACTGCCCGTCGAACCGATCGGAGTAGTCGGTCGCCACGAGCAAGTCGCCGCCCGGCGCCATCGCCAGCGCCGCCGGACCGCCGGCCGTGCGTCGAAGGACTTTCACGAACGATGCGTTGCCCTGCAGGTCGAATCCGGCCAGGAACAGATCCGCGCCCGAGTTCGTGATCGTCGTCGTCCCGACCGTGACGGTCTTCTCCACCGTACCCAGCAGCACCGACCGCGCGGATGCGTCCAGCACCAAGCGTCCGTCCCAATCCTCCTCGTCGGAGCCGAACTGGCGCACCCAGCGGAACGTGCCGTCGGACGCGAATCGCGCCAGATACGGCGCGCCCCAGCCGCCCGCCTGAATTTCACCGAGGCCGAAGTCGATTTCCCCGAAGAACTTGCCGCATAGGTATCCCCCGCCCGTGGGATCGATCACGACGCGGCGCGTTTCGGCGCCCGTCCCGCTGCCGATCGCCTTCGACCATCGATGCCGGCCGTCCGCGTCGAACTCGGCCAGGAAAATCGTCGTGCCCACGTCGATGCCACGCGGCCCGCCGCCGAAGTCGAGCATCCCGTCGCCCCAGGCCGCGAACGCCAGGCGCGATCCGTCGGGAGTGACCGCCACCGCGCTGTCCCAGAGGTTCAGCACGTCCGTGCCGCCGAACGTCTTCGTCCACGCGGGCCGGCCGTCCGCGCCGCGGCGCACCAGGTAGAACTCGCGCCGGCCCTTCGCCTTCACGGGTCCCGCGCCCAGGTCCACCGTGTCCTTGAACCAACCCGTCAGGTACGACGTGCCACCCGGCGCCGCCGCGAACCCGTCCGCCCACTGCTCGCCGCTGCCGGAAAACGGCTCGATCCACGCGAATCCGGCCGGGCCGGCGGCGCGGCACACGGAGTCGACGCACGAGAGGCCCTCCTCGCAGCGGCCGTCGTCCGTACACGCCTCGCCCTCGGTTCCGATGTACAGCGTCGTGCAGCGGCCCACCCGGCAGAAGCGGCCCGCGGGGCAGTCCTCGTTCGCGTCGCAGGCGATCAGCAGGTCGTCGGGCACCGTCAGGTCGCCGAGGCACGACAGGCACGCAGCAGCCACGAGCGGCAATCCGAAGCGCGGCCGCCTCATCGTTCGACCCGGAACCGCGCCAGGAACACGTCCGTGTCGCCCGCCGACGCGATGGTGCCCGCGCCCGTGTTGAGCGTGCCCTCCATGACGCCGCCGACGTACAGGTTGCCCGTCGCGTCGATCCCGACGCCGGCGACGTACTGGTTGGCCGAGTCGCCGAACCCCCGCAGCGCGAGCGGCGCCCCGTCCGCCCCGATGGACGCGACGAATGCGTCGGCGCCTCCCTGGGCCTCGACGGGGCTGCCGAATCCGCTGATTCCCATGCGGAATGCGCCGCCCGCGTACACGACGTCCCCGGCGGCCACCGCCAGGGCCGTCTGCGTCCCGGTGCCTCCGAGCGCGCGAGCCCATAGCGGCTTTCCAGCCGAATCGTAGGCGAAAACGAGCGCGTCCAGATCCGCGGCCTGCAGCGCGGGAACGTCGCCGCCCAGCTCGAAGGCTCCGGAGAAATCGCTCGCGACGACGACCGATCCGTCGGCAGCGGCGGCGACGTGCCACGGACCGATGTCGCCGTCGCCGTCGTCGCGCTGCGCCCGGCGGGCCCAGAGCGCCTGTCCGGCCGGGGAGAACTTCGCGACCATTAGGTCGAACTTCACGGTGGTCAGCGCGCCGGTGCCGAAGTCCACGGACGACCCGAAGTAGCCTGTCAGGAACACGTTTCCGGCCGGATCCGCCGCGATTCCGGTGCCGAAGTCGCCCTTGCCGCCGGAGCCGAACGCCTTCGCGAAGTCCGCGTTGCCGGAGGCGTCGTAGCGCAGCAGAAACGCGTCCTCGTCGTCGTGGCCCGCGAGCGTGCGCCCGCCCGCGGAGAGGTCGTGCGTGAAGAACCCGGTCACCCACGTGCGCGACGAGGCGTCGGTCGCGATGCCCAGGCCCCACGCCGGTCCGGAGCCCGACACGGTCCGGGCCCACTGCAGGCGGCCGTCCGCGCCCCACCGGACCACGAAGGTGCGGCAGACGTTCGGGTCGTCCTCGTCGCCCTTCAGAAGCGTGCCGTCGAATACGATATCGCCATAGTAAAGACCCGTGATCGCGACCGACGATCCGTCCGCCGCGACGGCGATGGCCGAAGCGCGCTGGTTGTGCGCCGTGCCGTCGAACGCCTTGGCCCACAGCAGCGAGCCGAACGCATCGACGTGCGCGACGAACACCGTGCGCTCCCGGGTGCTCTGCACGGTCGTGCCGTCCTTGGAGATCTTTCCGCGGAAAGTGCCCGCGATATAGGTGTTTCCGGCTCGATCCGTGGCCATCGCGTCGAGGTCCTGCGTCGAGGCGTCGCCCAGCGCGAACGACCACGAGGGGACGAGCCGGAATCCGCCGGTCGAGCCGATGCAGGAGCCGCCGGCGCAGACGAGACCTTCGTCGCAGCGGCCGTCGGGCAGGCAGGGCTCTCCCTGGCCGCCGACGTGCTCGGTGGTGCAGGCTCCGAACCGGCAGCCTTCCGAGGGACCGCACTGCGCGTCGAGGGAGCACGCGACGTACAGTCCCGGCGGCCTCGTCAGGTCGGGCGTGCAGGCGGCGAGCGCGCACAGGACGATTGCGGCACGCATGGGCTACTCGGGCGGGGCGAAGGGCATGCCGGGCTTCCAGTCGCGGTAGCCGTGCCAGTCGGTGAAGAGCGCCTCCACCACCGCTCCGACGACGAACGCCGAGGCGACGCCGAAGAGAATCTGCCCCGTGAGCGCGCGGCTGCGAACGCGCTGTTCGGTGGCGAGAAGTTCACCTCCGTCCACGGGCGCGGTGCGTCCCGTGCGGACGAGCCGGTCCCAGTCGGATTTCGCGGAGCTCGCCGCGATCACGAATCCGAGGGCGGTGCCGGCGCCCGCGACGGCGGCGCCGGCGGTGGCGACGAACGTCCAGGGCCGCAGCGGCGGCGGGTTCAGGAGCTGCACCATGATGGTCTGCGCGCCGCGCCGTTCGCCCTGCATCAGGTCGTGATCGCGCATGAGCTCGGCGCCGACCTCGCCCACGGCGGCCACGAGCTCCTCGCCGCCGGCGAACGGCACGCGCCGCGAGGCGGACTGCTCCACCTTCGCGAGCTGCACGCTGATGCGCTTGGCCGTGAGCATGCTGGTGTTGCCGACACGCGCGCACTGGCCGGTGACGATGGCGTCCACGCCCAGCGCGCCGGCGATTTCGGTGAGGCAGGCGGTGTCGGCCTCGCAGCCGACCATCTGGCGCGAGGACTCGTGGCCCAGGAGCGCGCGCACCTCGCTCATGCCCAGGATCGAAATGCCCTCGTATTTGCGCAGCTCCGCGACGAGGGCTTCGCCGACGACGGCGGTGACGCGCCGGTCCAGGCCCACGGTGTCGAAGTCGTAGACGGCCACGCGCATGGGCGCGGCGGACGCGGCGGCGGCGAGCAACAGGGCGAACGGCAGCGGCATCGGGGCCTCCGGAGGCGCGCGCGACGCAGGTATCCCACCGAGGCGGCGCGCGGACAAGCGGGCGGCGGGCACAGAAAACCGCCAAGACGCCAAAGACGCCAAGTTCGCCAAGGTTTCTGTGGTCGTCCAAGGCTCTTCCCTTCCTTGTCTTGGCGTTCTTGGCGTCCCTGGCGCCTTGGCGGTTCGCTTTTTTTCTGCCCGCGCCGCGTTTGTGCGCCGGCCGCCCCTGTGCTACGTCTGGCGATCCGCATGGCCACGAGCACCGCCTGCAGCCCTGC